>ENA-OPXQ01001244-OPXQ01001244.1-human-gut-metagenome-genome-assembly--contig:-NODE-1244-length-14580-cov-1.853356_pt1 | contig 14580 bp, 8 predicted proteins | sample MGYA00241769_ERZ502042 | MGnify/ENA primary metagenome ERZ502042 (study PRJEB25962, sample SAMEA2041934) | human gut metagenome | biome: human gut; feature: human-associated habitat; material: faeces...
GGTGACCATTGTCATCACCCACATTATTGGTCTGCACTGCCGACAAGCAGACTTTATTATTCAATTTCTCAAAACGAAAATGAAGAGGTTCGGTAGGTTTCGAACCAATAATAGCATTCTTATTATCACTAATTTCTGTTACTGTAGAACCTAGTAACATATCACGTTGCAACATTAATAAGGGAAGTTCAAAATAAACTTTCTCCTTTACTTTATGTACAGTGATAAAACCTTCTGCTTTTGAATGATTAGATGAGAACAGTTTATCATAAGCAGTTTTTTCTTTCTCAACAGACTCCTTCTTTTTTGACTTTTTGCGTTTAAAAGAAATAGCATTTGCTGATACACTCCCTCCTAGTATAGAAAACACCAAAAGAGCCACCCAAATTCTTTTCATTTTGATAATAGTGTTAATTCATATTCTGTAATAGGATACAAATTTAAGAATTATAAAGAATTAACTCCAATAAAATCGACTTTTCCTCCAGAAAAACTACACAATATTTTTTGTAATACATCAACCTATAAATTACACTTCACTTATAAACTGCTCAAAACTATATTTAAAATCCTCATTCAATATTAGCTTATACTCCTTGGTGAATTGATCAAATGCAGTATATGCCATTCCCATACGTTTCAAATCCACTAAAGCACGGCACTTAACGCGAACAGACTCTTCATCTAATGAATCAAATCGCAGAATACAATTTGAGATTTGTATTCTCAAGTTATCATTTCCTACAAATTGCTTGCTATCTCTTAACCGACTCAGAAGATCAATCATTGAATCGGAATAATCTGCTTTAAAACTATCTACCCAATCAAATTGCATATTAGGAAGCAATTGACCAAATGAAGCCAGACTCAATAATTTTTCTAGATCTTCCTTATGGACCACATCTAAAGGCGCCATCTTTTGCATCAATTGATTTGCTATAGTATAATCATTATATACATGCCCCTTATTAAGAAAGTACCAATAACCATTTGCTGATGATATCTCCGTATCTCCTACCTCTTCCAACAAAAGACGTATCTTACGTATATTTACACTACGGTTATTAGAGAAACTCTCCTCGGACTTATCATACCACAACAATTCTTTTAACTTGATATTAGAAATCCCCTTATTATTCTGATTGGAATAAAGAATAATAACAGATAATAATTGACGCATAATAGGCGTAAATTTTCCGGTAATGTCTTTTAAATCCCGATTAATAACCTGAAATCCGTTTAGCATATAAATTCCTGGTGTGGTGTTCAATACAGGAGCTTCAAACGAGGAATATAGGTGGTCATTTTCTTGAATTTCTTTTTCACTATTTATATCTGAAACAACCCCTTCTTCTTTTTCACAAATATCTTGTTGTGAAATAGATATAGCTTCTTTCTTATCATGCTTTCTGCTATTCTTTAATCTCCACCCAATTCCCCCTAAACCTGCTACACAAATACATATAAACAGTAATTTCCACCAAGTCCCCCTGTTTTCCTGTACTGTTATATTTTGAATAGGCAACACTGGAGATGCAATAGAATAAATATTAGCTTCATAATTATTCCCCTCTACTTGGTGAACTGTTACAGCGTAATAACATTTTTCTGAAGCAAGATAAATTAAATCTGCATGAGAATTAACATCTAAGAAAGTATAAGGTATTGTATCACCTAAAACAGTTTCTTGTCCATTCTCCAAATTTAAATCTTTCAAAACTAGAGAAGATAGAAAACGACCTGAAGAAAAAAACAATCCTTTTGCATGTTCACCTTTTTCTATTTCATCAACTATCAACGTAGAAGCAGCTACCTCATCACAAAGATTCTCCGGCATAGCCCACTTTTTTTCCAAAGAATAATCATTCAAGTTCAATTTATACAAATCCTTATAATGAACGACCCCATACTCCTGTTTGCCCAAGTCATTTCCCAATCCTCCATAAATATAAACCAGCGAATCGGTCTTCCCTATGGCACTCAAATAGCGAGGAGTAATCACATCCGGCAACTCTCCCTTTATCACTTCACCCGATAGAGATATTCTATTCAACTCACGGGTATACAAATGAAATCCATATCCCAGAATTTGTACAATTGATGAATCTTTTGGATTGAAAAACCGATTATGTTGTGTATAAGAAGACTGCCTTTTCCGTTGGATAGGAATAGACCAACTTTTTGTTTGAAAATTGAAGAAAGACAAATTCTCCCCATCAGGCTTCTCAAAGTCATAATAAACCAACTGACTACCTTTATCTTTCAAAGGAACAAAAAGAAACTGGTTAGTGATCCGATTTACATCAATCAATGGCGAGAAAACATATTCTTTAGTTGTACTCCGTATTAAATCATATTTGACAATACGATCTTTTGCAATAAAATAACATGCCGACTGATCTTCACACGGGACAGGAAAAGTCTTGGATGAAAAAGATAACGTTTTCTTATGTTTCCAATACATATGACTATTAATAATCCATTCCGGATTTGATATAAAAGCTGTCATCTGCCGAAACTTGTCCTGAAGCAAAGTGTCAGATACTGCTTGCTCCAACGACCATTCATATTTTATGCTCCCAGGTTCCAGACCGATCTGTACATCTTTCAAAATAATAGGTGCCACGTCCGAAGTTGTGTAAGAAGCTAATTTATTAGCACCAAAGCAGACTTTAACAGAATGATTATCCGGGGCAGCAACTTTCTCTTTAGAAATAAGAGAACCATTATTTCTGACATATAACGTATCATTTTTATACTCCAATTCTATCTTTATCCTATTCCACTCATGAATATCGATAGTCGCAGAAGAATGTATCTTTCCTAAATATTGCTGGTCTTTAATCAAACACAAATAAGGCTCTTCGTTCACAGGATTAACCAATATCAGATTGAGGCTATTTTTATTGTCAACAATCATACGGCATACATAACCAAAATGCTCGCCTTTTTCCCTAATCTTCAAATCAAAAGAAACAGATAAATAATCTTTGAATCTCACTCCCTGATTGCCGGACGGTATGATGAATGAAGTACGTTCATCTTTTGAATATTCATAAGCACGAAAAGAAAGGCCTCCGATATTTTCACCACCCCAAGTGACTATAGTCTTCGAGATAAATAAAATATAAAATAACAGTCGGATATATTTCATAGCAAAAGCTTATTTGAAGCAAAGATATAAAAAATATGTTTTTTCAATCTTAGGATATTAAAATAATATAGTTACTCTGCACCAATAACGAAATATATCCGGCTATTATACTCCACATCCCTATCGAACCGGCATCCGGGACGAACGCAGTTCTCCTCTCAAATATTTAGCAGCTTCACCTGCCAGCCAAAGATAATGATCGGGTGCTTCTCCTTCATAAGTTATAAAAGAACTTTCACCCACCGGAGGTGTATTTGTACATTTAAAGAAAGCTGTCCCCTCATCTATCTCATCAAACATTGCCAAATAAAGGCTTTCTGCTCCTGCATCTACAGCACCTTTTACCTGTTTCCAGAAGAAACGTCCCCCTAATCTCGGAATCATGTTTTGCGGAGCATCCTTTTTCATGTTATGCCAACTAAAGCCCGGAAACAACACCGGTATATAATCTTTACCATTCGCTTTGCACCACTTTATATCTTCCTCTATCGATTTACGATATGGCTCATACGTATTATTATCAAAACGTCCTACCAACCATGGATGGACAATATCCGCCTGTTTTACCAGTTCAAGTAATCTCGTATCAGAAACAGCATCTATCGTTAATGTCCGCCAATGAGTAGGTACACCTACCAATATGGAACAACCTTCACTCTTCAGGAAATCAATGATTTTCTTTACCTGCTCATATCCATATTTACGGCGATCATTAAACCCTATTCCCCAAACAGCAACTAACGGTTTACCATGATGATAAACATAATGATTGTTGTTCCGGGAAACTAGTTTATACTTCTCACACAGCTCTTTCCAGTCACGTATCAATATATCTTCTTCACCGGCTTCCATACCGGAAAGGTCATACATCAGGCAAATTGCCCGGTCATACTTTTCCGCCGAAAGAACAGCATTATTCAGTATCTTATTATAATTATCCTTCCCTTTCTGATTTCGTATAGAAACAACAAAACGTTGCATAAATACCCCATCAATTCCATATTGCTTCATCCATTTAAAATGCAGATCTGTAGTAGAAGCATCATACGAACTAAAAACCTTTGCTGGTGTCTCATCAGGTAACTTAAAAGCCGTTTCATAGGTTTTCTCATATTCAGAAACATCCGGCCAAAGATCAATGGTACACTTGCCCGGTTTGAACTCTTTTTCTTTTTCAAAATGTTTCCAACCCAAACCAGCACCGTCTTCAGGAGTATTAAACCAACCCTGATACCCTGCCATCACTAAATTCCTTATTGATTTGAAACGGACACGACTCATCGACTCCGTCGTTTTTGTCGCCGGATCAGACATCACCACCTCTTTAGGAAGTTGATTTAAGGCAATAAATTCACTGATAAACCGATCCGGATATACTTTCACAAGATTCATCCCTTGATACCCTGTCCCCAGCACCTTTCCTACCGGACCTATCGTTATCATTTCCATATCGTCCACCTTTCCATAAGCATTGTTATGTAAATGCCCCGCAAATATTGCGTTTACTCCATATTTCTGAAACAAACGCACATATTTCTCTCGCATAGGCAAAGAGAAATTCGAATAATTCACAGGTTCATCCATCCGCTTTAGAAAAACAGAGCAATGGGTAAAAACAAACTTGAATCTGGCATCCTTCGTTTTCTGTAATTCCTGTTCCAGCCACTTAAATTGAACTTCTTCCCTCTCCTTGTCCTCCTCTTTTATTATATTTGAATCAATACCTATAAATGCACAATCACCATACCTGAATGAAAAATGGGTTTCTCCGTAGTTTTTTTTATAATTATCTATAGAAGCTCGGCTGACCTTACCTATATCGTGATTTCCCGGAATCATATAAACCTTTACTGAAGAGTCTATTTGAGCAATCATCGACTTATAAGCAGCAATCTGTTCCTTACTCTTCGAATTATTTACAAAATCACCGGTTATCACCACAAACGGAGGTTTTAACTGATTTATAGCTGTCACAGCCTTATTCATAGCCTCTGTTTCTGCCGAAATACTCTTATTATTATCCATGAAGCCAAATTGGGGATCACTTAATTGCAAAAAGAAAAAGGGAGCAGAATCCGCAGCTATCCCATGAGATACAAAAACAGCCAAGAGAAAACAAACGACCGATATTATTTTCTTTCTCATAAATTATTTATTGTTATCACGAGATACGACGATCTGCCTGATGTGTCGTATCCCGTTATTAATAACTATTACTTCTTAAATTGATTTCTGGTTATCTTCAGAAATTCTGATTTGTTTTCCTCCGTCGGTTCCAAATTCGTTCCTTTCTGGTAATTATTCCATGAATTGACTAACACAATGTTTTTACTTCCGATATTCCGTTTAGCCACATTACAGAAATTAATATAATCAGCAGTCTCTCCATCTTGCCCGAAAGTATATTTATAACTTGAAGTTGAATTGATACGGTCATTATAAGAAGGAAAGATACAAGGAACAAAGTCTGTATTCCATTTGGCTATTGTAGCCTTCCAATTGGCCCAATTCAAATCAACAAAACTGAAAAAGGCATAATAACGGTCATACATATTCGTTGACCAGTCGTTCACTGTCACTCCATCAAAAGAAGCAATCTGATGTTCCTCATAATTCACCGGAGCTACCCAACCGGTAGTAAATTCTCCAATCGTATAAAGATCATACCCCAATTCTGATACAGCCTTCTTTAATGCCGGGATGACCAAAGAATAATCAATACTCTTCAATGCAGAAGAAGAAAGGTTAGACGGAGTTATTAGAATAACCGGTCTTCCGTTCATTTTATAATAGGCCTCATCATTAAATAAAGGCACTAAAGTATTCGTAAAGTCATTGATCATCTTATTCAAATTCTCTTCCTCTTGAAGCGGTTTGTCATTAGATACTTTCAGATGTTTGGTGTTATAATTGATCACCAAGCGGACTTTTGCATTGGTTGCCGTACGTACAGACTTAAAGTTTGTAATCAATGTATTATCTGCTGAAGCAGCATCCCAAGTAACTATCAGAAAGTCCAAGGCAGCCTCATCCGCCCAAGCAAGCTGTTGCTGTAACACTCCACTAGTTGTAGACAAATATTCACCCAACAAAGGAGTACCGGCATATATTTTCTTACCGGACTTTAACCAGCTGGAAGAGGAAGTTATATTGGTATAATAAGCACCGACTATCGCATCCACAGGTAAATCCGTCTGTGGTATATCATACACATATTTGCTCTTATCAGGAGCCAAATGATCGTCTTTATCACAAGATACAGCTAACAAAGCGATGAATCCGAGCAATATAATAGTTATCTTTTTCATATCCTTCATTTTTTAATTATTCGTCAAATAAGGGTTAGTCTTAGTCGGCAATGCAAACCATAACTTAGTCGACATTGCATCTTGTCCACCATCGAGATTTGCAATACCTTTCGTCAATTCATATTCATTGTTTGTTTTCTCGCTATCGGGATATACCAATCGCTGTGGAATATAAGCATAAGGATTATCCTTGGTGCCGGCATTCACAGCACCATATCCGGTTTCCGGCTGGAAATGCGGCGGAAATTCCAATACTTGGCTACGGCGAATCAGTGTCCACGCATCCAACGATTGATAAAACATAGCTATATATTGCTGCATGATAATCTGACGATAAATCGGATCAGGTTCATCAGAAGTAATAGCAGAAGATACAATGCCGATAAAATCTTTATAATAATCTTCACCTTCTTCTGTGACTGTGAGATCTGTCAATGTATTCCATTTAATTCCTGGAGTCTGAAGATAATTATTCACTTTTCCACCATCTACGCCATATTGAGCCATTGAAGCGTTCACACCCGCATTGTAATAAGCCTCGGCTGTTTGCGAACCACTTCCCAAACCTTTATGAACCAATTCACTTTTCAACAGGCACACTTCTGCATAATTCATAATTACCTCTGCATAACTTTGCTCCGTGAATTTATCCTGTAATTGAGAGTAATCATCAGCCGTCTTTCCACTATGCGGATTGGGAGACAAGCTGACTCCCGAAGGCAAATTAGAAACTTTCGGTTGTCCCCAATAAGGTGCCCAATGGAAGTTATCAGGCATAGAAGCAGCATTGGCAGGAGTGAAAAATTTCTCCAACCGCGGATCAGCATAGGGAGCCATATACATCAGAATCGATTCGCCGGCAGAGTGAAGCTTATCCAAATTACTTTCACGGTTGATGACCAGATAATCATAAAAATAATTTCTTGTATCTGCATTATCTCCCCATTGCAAAAGACAATTATCTTCATTACTTGTCATCAAGTTCTGTTCATTTTCCATAAGTTCATCAATCACTTCAGTCGCTTTCGAACGGTCAGCATTACAAATACGAACGGCCAAACGCAAACGTAGTGAATTGGCAAACTTCTTCCATTTCAATAAGTCGCTGGATTTCTGTCCTGAAGGAAAAATAGGGTCTGCTTTATAAACATCTCCATCCATCTTCAACCCGTCGGCACATGCTTTCAAATCATTCAGCATAGCATAATAAATATCCGATTCCTTATCGTAAGGCACTCTCTCGCCGGCATTAAAAGCCTGACTTTTAGGAATACCTCCCCAAATAGAAACTGCTTGTGAAAAAAGATAATTTTCCCATATTTTAGCAATAAGTACACGATTGTGATATTGCTCGTCATTTTCCATTTGCGTTTGTATAAAGTGAACAGGAAAAATAGCATAGTTATATACATTCTTCCAATATGAATCATTGGTTGAACCTTGATTTCCATACCGTTGTACCTGTCCACCGGTAGCTCCACCATAATAATGGCTATAGTTGGCCAACAACACTTTTTTCATACTTCCGCAAAAAGCATTCAGCGTATAATAAGAACTCGTATTGAACAAATATTCAGGATTAATTTCATTAAGTTCATTGGGATTGGCATTGGCAGATTCAAAGTCATTCGTACACGAAACGAAAGAAATGGCCATTGCAGCAAAACCGGCTAATAATATTTTAATCTGTTTCATAATATTCTATCTTTAGAAGGTTAGTTTAATATCAAATCCGACAGAAGATACGGGCGGCATTCCTCCATATTCTATACCTTGAGCATTTCCTGATGAAGAAGAAGCCTCCGGATCTATGCCTTTAGGAGTATTTTGATGAAGAATAGCCAAATTACGTCCTACCACAGCCAGTCGTAGACCACTAATCGGCAATTTCTTTAGGATAGACTTCGGAAGACTGTAGGCAACAGAGAGTTCACGGAATTTAATATAGGAAGCATCAAATACAGATCTTTCATCAAAACTAGCATAGCGGTTATTAGGTTTGACAAACAAGAGACAAGGCGTTCCGTCTTCAAAATAAGCGTCCGGATATTGATAACCGGAAGTTGCCTTCGCACTACTCTCACCATAAATCACATTACTCAAATAATATCCTTCACGTCCTTCGGCAGATTCGGCAACAACACCGGCTGTTGTCGCTCTATTCCATGTTCCCGAATAAAGAGTTCCTCCAATACGTGCATCAAACAGGAAACTAACTGTAAAATTCTGGATTCTGAAATTGCTTCCAAAACTTCCCGTCCATTTCGGCTCGGCACAGCCTAAATATTGCGTATTATCCGTTACCAATATTTTACCTGAAGAATCAACTAATTTACGTCCCTGGTCATCACGTTTCCAAGCACGTCCCCGAATGACTCCATAAGGCATGCCTTCTTCCAACATGATACTGACATTACTTGATTTCAATAATTGTACATTAGGATTTCCGTCCACTACCTTAATTACTTTCGACCGATTACGCGCCCAGTTGATATTCGCATTCCATTCAAACAATTTGGTCTTGACGGGAGTAGCAGACAACACAACTTCCCATCCTTGATTACGTACATGACCTGTATTCAAGAATTTAAAACTATAACCGCTAGGCACCGGCAAAGCGACTTTCGTTATCAAGTCATAGGCATCAGAACGATAATAAGTTACATCTACACCCAAACGATTATGGAAAAAGCGGAGATCAGCTCCAAGTTCCAAAGAACGGTTACGTTCCGGCAAAAGTTGATCATTATTTAAAGTTGTACTAATGGTTTGCAAAGGTGAACCATTATAAATGCTACCCAACTTATAGGTTTGATTAATCCGATATGGATCTGTGTCAGAACCGGCATAAGCAAAAGAAGCACGAATCTTACCGAACGACAAGATAGGTGATTTGATCTTAAATGCATCGGTAAAAATAAACGTAGCACCAAAAGAAGGATAAAAATAAGAGCAATTATCCAGTGGTAAAGTAGACGACCAGTCATTGCGGGCCGTTACATCTAAATAAACATAACTATTGTAACCTAATGACACCGAGCCATAAGCAGAACGGATTATCTTCTTAGATTGCAGTTGAGTGGCACTAGGATACTCATTCGAGTTAGAAATATTCTTGAAATCAGGAACCAATATGCTATTCACGCTTTCCGTTCTTTTCTCCGAGTTGCGTTCATATCGGCTAATACCAGCAATGGCATTGACTGATATTTTATGAAATGTTTTATTATACATCAATAAAGCTTCAAAGTTAGTAGAAGTACTGTTATTGATCCAGTTCTTCATACCACCGTCCACATCACTACGTGCACCCAGATTAAAGAACTCCATTCCTTTCCACCAATAAGCATCCAGTCCGGCTTTACCTACCGCCTTCAAGCCCGGAAGTAATTTTACTTCCAGATTCATCGATCCGCTCACCCTGTCACGCGTGTCAGAGTTCGTATTTTCATAAATATTCCAATACGGATTATAACCACGTTCACCAATCGGAATCATTTCATTTCCATTTTCATCCTTATAATGTTTCAACACATCAATAGAAAGCGAACGGGGAAGAGTAACAAACGCATATATAGGATTCTTATCCGAACCATTCATATATTGACGGTTGTCTACCTTTTCATGTGAGTAAGTCATTTTAGAATCTAAAGTCATCCATTTGGTAATCGTATTCATCAACCGGAGATTGAATATATCTTTAAAGCTTTCATTGATACCGTGTACTACACTATTACCCTTACTTCTCGTATACGATACGCGATAATTATTCTTTTTCGAACCACCTTCCACAGCCAATGTATGCGTGTACCGATGGGCGGTTTCGTAGAAATCCTTCACATTGTCCGGATGTGAAGAATGAGTAGTAAGTACACCATCATGTCCATAGATAACCTGATCCCACAAAGGTGCTCCCCAGCTACGCAATTTAGCACCTGCAGAAGAATTATAACCACTGAAATTCGGTAAATCTGTCTGTAGCCTGTTACCATTAGGTTGAAGTGTCAGTTTATGGTCAAGCAAATAAGAGTTCTCTCCTGTTCCCCAACCATTCTGATAATCTAAAAACTGATTTACTTTTTCAAATTGAAAATTTCCGCTATAAGATACTTTTGTTTTTTCGAATGTGCTCGAACGTTTAGTTGTCACCAATACAACCCCCTGTGCTGCACGCGAACCATAAAGTGCAGCTGCATTCGGTCCCTTCAAAATTTCAATGCTTTCAATATCATCCGGATTGATATCCGCTACCGGATTACCAAGGTCGGTAGAACCTGTACCACCATCAACGGTCACACTTGTATCACCCGGTTCGTTTTCAATAATCATACCATCAATCACGAATACGGGCTGTGAGTTTTCAGTCAGTGAGCTTGTTCCGCGAATGACAATACGCGCACTACCATTGCTCGTTCCCGGAGGAGTAATGGTAACCCCCGCCACCTTACCAGAAAGAGAAGATATCAGATTGCCACTACTATTTTCTGCCAAGGCTTCCGCATTTACACTCTGCCGTGAATAATTAAGACTCTTAGCTTCACGCGTCACTCCAAGAGCGGTAACAACCACTTCATCAAGAGCCCTCGCCGTGCTGGCCAAAAATACATTGATATGAGTCAAACCGGTAATTTTAGCCGTTTTCGTCTCCATTCCGACATACGAAAATTTCAATTCTTGACATCCATTAGGCACATTAAGTGTAAACGTACCATTTATATCGGTAATTGTACCTACCGATTTAGCGTTCGTCTTACCATCCGGATCAACAGCTACCACCGTAGCTCCTATGATAGGCATTCCATCCGCAGCATCTGTCACTTTACCCGTTATACGCTTTCCTTGCGCATAACCCGATACACTTATTACTAAAAAGAATAAGAATAGGAAGTAGTTTTTCATAATACTTAATTATTAAATTAAAGAATACAGTATTGATTAATGCATTAAAGATGAACCAAAGATATTTTATGGTGATTAATATTAGATTAATATTCTCTTAATGGCGAAACTTTACAAAAAAAATATTTGTAGAAGATAGATTTTAAGGTTACATTAAGTTTTCATTAATCAAAATACTATATATTTACAGCAAATCTAATTAAAACCATCGAAAAATAAAAAAATCTGTTTATGTACAAGAGAAAATTCATTCCGTTAGTACTGTTAATGATTTTAATCGTCAATGGATGCAGCAACAAGCAAGAGGTAGTGTTAACTCCGGTTGACTATGTAAATCCCTATATGGGGAATATCAGTCATTTGTTAGTTCCTACTTACCCAACTGTCCATCTTCCCAATAGTATGCTCCGCATCTATCCGGAAAGAGCAGATTACACCTCTGATAAAATAAAAGGCTTACCGGTCATTGTCACCTCGCATCGGGGAAAGTCTGCATTCAGCCTGTCTTTCTATCAGGGAGCAGAGAGCGGATTACAACCGGTATATTACTATTGTTATGATAATGAAGTGATAAAACCCTATTCCTATTCTTCCTATTTTGAAGAAGAAGAGGTTTCCACTAAATTCGCTCCCTCCCACCAGGCAGGAATCTATGAACTAAGTTTCCGGAAAAACAATGCTCCATATTTAATACTTAGTACCACCAATGGTGAGCTTAAAACTACGGAGAATACCATTTCCGGTTATCAGAACATAGATCATCAAACCAAAGTATATGTTTATATGGAGACTTCCGCACTGCCGGAAAAAACGATGACTGTCAGCAAAGAAGAAATAAATCACAGCCACACTGCCATAAAAGGCAAGAACGTGGGTATCGCTTTCTTATATTCAACAGATATAAAAACAATCAAAGTTCGCTACGGCATTTCCTTCATTGATGAAAAGCAAGCAAAAGCCAACCTACAGCGGGAAATAAAAGATTATGATGTAGAAAACCAGATGAACATTGCCAAAAACATCTGGAACCAAACATTAAATAAAATCAAAGTGGAAGGAATAGACGAAAATGCAAAAGCAATATTCTATACTTCCCTCTACCGGACTTACGAACGGATGATTTGCCTTTCGGAAGACAACCGCTATTACAGTGCTTTCGACAATAGTATCCACAAAGATTCTGTCCCATTTTATACCGACGATTGGATTTGGGACACGTATAGAGCAGTCCACCCCTTACGTGTTATCATCGAACCACAAATGGAAGCTGACATGATTCAGTCTTTTATCAGAATGGCACAACAAATGGAACATAACTGGATGCCTACATTTCCTGAAGTTACGGGAGACAGTCGTAGAATGAATTCCAATCACGGTGTAGCCACTGTTATTGATTCATATATAAAAGGAATCCGTAACTTTGATTTATCAGCTGCTTACGAAGCCTGCAAACTTGGTATTACAGAAAAAACGTTAGCCCCGTGGTCAGGCATAAAGGGAGGTGAAATCACAAAATTCTATTGGGAAAACGGATATTTACCGGCATTGGCACCGGGAGAACAAGAAACAGCTGACGAAGTACACCCATTTGAAAAACGCCAACCGGTAGCCGTCACTCTAGGTACGTCTTACGATGAATGGTGCCTAGCACAAATAGCCAAACAACTTGGGTATGAGAAAGACTATAACTACTTTCTACAAGGGAGTAAAAACTATCGGAATATTTTCAATCCTGAAACAAAATTCTTCCATCCCAAAAATGCAAAAGGCGAATTCATAGAACCCTTTGATTATGCCACTGCCGGCGGATTAGGTGCTCGTGAAGCATACGGCGAGAATAACGGTTGGATATACCGATGGGATGTTCCCCATAATATTGCTGATTTAATTGAACTGATGGGAGGGAAAGAAGCATTCAGAAATAATCTTGAAACGATGTATAACACCCCATTGGGCGAAGCCAAATATGTATTTTATGCACAATTACCGGATCATACGGGTAATGTAGGTCAATTTTCAATGGCTAATGAACCCAGTATGCACATTCCTTATCTGTACAACTATATAGGAGAGCCCTGGAGAACTCAAAAAAGAGTAAGGACATTGCTCGATGAATGGTTTAGAAATGACCTGATGGGACTCCCGGGCGACGAAGATGGCGGAGGAATGTCAGCATTTGTAGTCTTCTCCATGCTAGGTTTCTATCCTATTACTCCTGGTTTGCCTATTTATGTCATCGGAACTCCTATGTTCGAAAGAGCAGTTATTGAAACAGGAGCCGGCAAATCATTCGAAGTCATTGCGCACAACTATTCGCCGACAAATAAATATATCCAATCAGCCAAATTAAATGGCAAAGATTGGAACCAATCCTGGTTCGAACATAAAGAACTGATGAATGGCGGCAAACTGGAATTTACAATGGGAAACACTCCCAATAAGAATTGGGCGGCAGACAGTGTGCCCCCTTCTTTTGAAATGAATAAATAACAGAATATGAATAAAATATTATTTGTCCTTTTATCGCTTTTGACTTCTCTGCAATCATACTCCCAAGAGCAAAATGAAAAAGAAGTTTCATTTCTCTTGTTGGGAGATATACACTATGATTTATTGGAAGATCACGATATGGAATGGTTATCCACCAAACCGGATGATCTGCGCCAAGTTACCAAAGAATATTCAGTATTCACGAAAAATACATGGCCGGAATTTTCCCGGATAATCAGCGGAAAAGTTCAAAAACAGTCAATACATAAAATTCACATTTATGGAAGACCTACATATAAACAATGAATATGAGTACATTATGCAACAACAAGGCCAAGCATCTGTATTGGCTATTCCTTGTGAGAGAAGAGAATATGGAGTAGGTTACACCAATATAGTAGAAGCATTGCCTTACTACATTCCAATCCTAATGACACATAACCCCGATATACACATAGATTTAGAAAAAGAATGCATCGGCTATTTAATAGAACCTTACGATGTCGAAGCATGGAAAGAAAAAATCATTTACTTAAAGCAACATCCTGAAGTCATAGAAACAATGAGTAAACATGCTAAGAAGTTGACAGAAGGAGAATATAATGCACGAACCACCGCTTCCTATATAATGAATGGAAATTGACATTACCATCAGGAGGCCCGCTATGGCTCATATGATCCCCATCACCGATTTCCAAGCCCCGGAGTTGGACATTTACGCCCGCCTGA
>ENA-OPXQ01001263-OPXQ01001263.1-human-gut-metagenome-genome-assembly--contig:-NODE-1263-length-14453-cov-1.804070_pt1 | contig 14453 bp, 10 predicted proteins | sample MGYA00241769_ERZ502042 | MGnify/ENA primary metagenome ERZ502042 (study PRJEB25962, sample SAMEA2041934) | human gut metagenome | biome: human gut; feature: human-associated habitat; material: faeces...
GTCTTAAAGGGTTACATATAATCAGCCCTTCTTGAATGCTTCCTTCGGCTCACTGTTGTTGGGGTGAGCGCTAAAGAATGTATAAAACAAAGATAAAGGATCCCATGAAGCACCTAAGACAGAGAACAAAAACTCAAAGAGCAAATGCAGCCATTCTTTCAATCCTGACCGTTTTGTCCCCGCTCCAGGTTTTCGGTTCGGTTTTGGCACCTATCGATTTAGGAGAATATTTTTTCGAGGTTTATGCCACTGCGCAAAAACCGGCATTCTCCGGACCAGTTGAAAGAGCTCTAAAGAAGGAACTGGAAGACTTCGTTGGCTCAGGAGATTACAATTTCTTTTCTAAAGAAACGGAAATTACCTGGAATGTATGGGCGGAAGGCAACATTACCGGCAACTCAGTTCATTCCAAAGACAAAGACCTAACGCTTACGGCCGAGAAGGGCAGTTTTGTTCTCTCGCCTGAAGCTGTCGCCAGCGGCGGCTTTGGTTCTGCCGTCGTGGCCGGATTTAAAAGTTCGGTTCAAATCTCCGCGGGCGAAAGTATTGTTCTGAACAGACCCGCACATCCGGAAGACCAAAAAGATCATCTTTCGATTGCGTTGGGAGAGGGTTCAACAGCTTCCTTGAAAGCTAAAAATATTATTGTGAACGGCTCTATCGGTTGGATGCCCGGCGCCCAAGCCGCACTCAAGGCTTCTGAGAGTGTTCATATCGCTTTATCTGAACAAAAGAGAAACTCCGTCCATCATCCTTTATGGGTTTTTGACAGTTCGTTTATTATCGATGCCCCGACCGTTGTTATTGACAGAGACGTTTCGGTTACTCAAATGGGTGATGAATATCACTCGTTCGTCCAGATCGGCATGGATCTGGAAAGTGGAATTGAAACTAAAGATATTTTGTTTAACGGGCGTGTGCTCGTCGGTGCCGGAACTTCTTTTGAGGCCGGTTCATCGAATTCGATAGCTTTTGAGAAAACGCTGACCATCCACGAAGGGGCCAAAGCCGATATCGAAAGCAGACACATTTCGATTGACGAATTGAAGTTTCATGGGAACGGCGGTTTAGCTTCGCTCGCGGTTCATCCGGAAGGTTCATTGAGCTTTTCTCGTCCTGTCACTGTCAAGGACGGAGCTGAGCTGAATATTTCTCTAGGAAAAAACAGTCGGCTTACGGGCGCTGTCTTTACCGATGATCAGACGGGTTCCGGAGGTTCCTTTATTTCCTTGGGCGCGGGAAGTGTTTGGCAAAACGCCATGCATTCCAACGTCACTGAATTGAAGGTTTCTGAAGGCGCTGTCATTGAAGTCGGAAGCGAAAAGGGTTTCCGTCCGCTTCAGATTCAACAGCTCAAGGGATCGGGCGCGACCTTTTACCTTCCCGGCGGAAGAGCCGGAAGCATTAATCAGACGCAGGGCGGCGAGGGCGTGCACTCGGTTTATCTCGGAACGAGCGGCGCCAGCATTACTGAAACAAAGTTGGTTCAACATGTTTTCAGTTATGATGATTCACTTCCGGACGCCGGCAGAGCGGAATTCATTTTAGCCAACGACGGGCTTGTGGATGCCGGTCCCTACCAATACAAGCTCGATCTACAGCCGGTTGATTACGACGATAGACGTGTCTGGCTGATTACAGCTGAAAAAGAAGAAAAACCGACGTCACCCGTATTTCCTCCGGACTCAAACGGCCCTTCGGAGAATCCGGATGTTCCTCCATCTGTACCGGGAGGTGTGCCTGTCACTCCGCCGACAGGCCCCGACAACTCTCAAAACCCGCCTGTGCCTGACGGATTATCCCGTACCGGACAAACGGTTCTGTCGGTGGTCAGCTCCGGTGCTTCCGTGGTTCAATACCTCAGCTCTTTGGCTGATTTGAGAGAAAGAACCGGCGAGATCAGACGCGGTTCATCTGACGGCGCCTATGTTCTGGGCAGATACGAAAAAGGCCGGTTTGATCCTTATGCCGGCGTACACAGCAAACTGAGATACACCACAGTTTCGCTCGGCACAGATAAAAAGATTGATCCGAACTGGATTGTCGGAGCTCAAGTGGGCTTTACCGACGGAGACGTGAGAGTGAAGGGAGGAGCCGGTAAAACTGACATTCACTCTATCGGCGGTAAGGCTTACCTGACTTGGTTTGATGAGAATGCTTATGTCGATACGGTTTTGACCTTTAATCGCCATAAGCAGAAAATTCGAGCCCACCTAATGGAAGGCACAAGTGTTCGTGCGCCATACCATAACCTTGGCTTCGGTATTTCTTCCGAAGGGGCCATTCGTTTTAACTTCCTGAAGAACCAGGACGGATCCAATTGGTTTATAGAGCCTCAAGTCCAGCTTTCTTATTACCGATTGCTCGGGGAAGACCTCTCGTTCTCTCACGGTATGAAGGTAAAAATTGATGACTCCGACAGCTTGAATATGCGCCTTGGCTTGACGGCTGGCCGCTCGTTCAATCGTCCTGACGGACAAAATGTCGGAAATCTGTACGTTAAAGCCGGTGTGAACCACGACTTTTTAGGTAAGACAAAAATCCGAATGAACGAGTTTGAGTTCAAAACCCGTTCGCTGGGAACGCGCTTTTATTTCGGCGTTGGCGGTGAGCTCGTCATTGGAAACCAATGGAAGGCGTTTGCTCAGATCGGCGGAGAGCACGGTAATCGTCTGAATGTCGACCTGTCCTGCAAGGCCGGAATCAAATACAGCTTCTAAGAAGAAAACCCGAGCCGGAATTTCCGGTCTCGGGTAATTTGAGTTGAATGGTTCCTTAATTTACAGGCGGCAGTTCAGCGGCTAAGCGATCAAATTCTTCGAGCCATTCTTTTTTCCAAGCGGCTTTTTGCTCGTCGCTGACCCAAGCGGCCTCAATGCTGTTTTCCAACATCTTGCGCAGCTGAGGCAGTGTGAAGTCGAGCCAGTTGTGCATAAGAAGCCAGGATTCGGAAATAGAAATATGGTGCATCGTCGGGTCATCGCTGTTGGGGAAGACTTTTAGCCCCAGCTCAACCATCTTGCGAACCGGATGCTTAATGGCCCATTCTTCGTCCGATAAAGTCCTGAGATAATAAGAATTGGTCGGAACAACTGCAAAATGCATATTGGCTGTTTTTGCTTCTTCGACAAGTTCCGGACTATCGATAATCGTGTAGCCGTGATCGATGCGGTCAGCACCGAGAAGTTTCATGGCAGTTTCAACGTTGCGCCAATGTTCTCCGAACTCGCCGGCGTGGATCGTGATTTTGAAACCGGCATCTTTTGCCATCTTGAAGGCTTTCCAAAAGTTTTCCGGTTCATGATTGGTCTCCCGATAATCAATACCGATCCCGATGGTGTATTGATCAGGGTGCCGGATCATTTCTTCAACGAGTTCGACTGCCGCTTCAGGTGTATCTTCTCGGTCGATAGAAGGGATGGAGCGGGCGACAACACCATAACGCTGAAGACCTTGTCTGATGCCTTCATTGATCGCCTGACGAGCTTCGTCGTAACTCATGAAATGCTTTAGCCCCGTCCAGTTCCAGTAGAACTCAATATATTTGACGCCTTGACTGGCAACCCTTTGGATATGCTTGAGTGTGATACGTGTTAAAAAAGAGGGCTTGGAAAGCACCTTGCTTTCCAAGCACCTGAAGATTCGTAAAACGCCGATTGGCTTGTCGCCGCGAGTATAGAAACTATTGATATCTTCTTGACTGACATCAGCACCGGATTCAGCAACAAGTTCTTCGAAAGTCTCTTTACCTGTGGTGCCTAATAGATGGCAACGTAGTTCAAGTTTAGGGAAGGTTTTGAAAAATCAGAGCCATTCTTCGGGAAGCTGCTTAGAGAAGGGAGAATCCGGAACGAAACCGGGATTATCTGAACGCATAAAGCCTCTCTTTGTCTGGATTTGAGTCTCACTAAATATACAACTGAAAACTTTCTAAGCTCATGAGCCCGTGATTCATATCGTTACAAAGAATGAAAAACTAAGGCAAAACCTGAACCTCGGAGTCTCAAATGCTCGCAAAAAATTCCTGATCGGTAAAATTTGGCCATACCTCAAATACAAAATCACCGTATCTCACGGAGAGTTCAAATGATCGACAGCATCCTTGCCGTTATTGTTCTCATCATTGCAGGTTGGGCCATAGCAAAAAATTACGACGCCAAAGTTGTCTTGTTTATTGCAGCGCTCGTTCTTCTTTACTCCGGACTTCTCTTAGGACACAACGTTCTTGGAGCAAAGGCCACCACGGGATTGTCCTGGGTGGATCCTTTTAAAGTCATCAAAGATCAATTTGTTCGTCAGTACAGCAATGCAGGTTTAATCATCCTCACGCTTTTCGGTTTCGCTGCCTATATGTCTCATATAGGCGCGTATGATATGGTCATTAAGGTTTTGACGAAGCCGCTATCTACGTCCGCAAGCCGATCATCTTGATTCCGATGGTCTTCTGGGTTGGGACCTGCCTGCAGATCATTATCCCGAGCGCCGCCTCGCTTGCTGTGATCTTGATGGCAACATTATTCCCGGTGCTGAGAGCCGCCGGAATGTCTACCTTAACGGCTGCAGCCCTGATTGCCACAACTGCCACGATCGTTCCGACTCCCCTCGGCGGTGACAACGTGGTCGCGGCCCGAGTGCTGGGATTTGAAAACGTTGTCGATTACGTAGCATTCCACTTGGCACCGATCACGATTCCGGCCTTGTTTGTGATGGGTATCGTTCATTATTTCTGGCAGACTTACTTGGACAAGAAAGATGCCGTACTGCTGAAAGAGCTGGATAAAGAAACGGTTATTGAAGCCGAGCGTCCCGAGAAAAATACACCGACCTGGTACTTTATTTTCCCGATCCTCCCGCTGGTTTTAGTGATCTTCTTCTGGGTCTTTTTCAGAAAAGCCAAAGTCGGTCTGGTAGAAATCACACTTTTCTCCTTAGTCCAGGCATTTGTCCGCGAACTCTTTAGAAAACGCAATGTTAAGGACGGTATGAAGGATCTCGGAATCTTCTTCAAGGGTATGGGCGACGGCTTCTCTAAAGTTGTCGTCCTGATCGTTGCCGCTTCTTCTATGGTGTTCGGACTTCGTGTTATGGGCTTGATTGACGCCATTTCGAATTCCATTTCCAATTTCGAAAACGCTAAGGTCGGTTTAATGCTGGCGTTCTCCGGCATTACCGGTTTGATTACCTTCATCAGCGGTTCCGGCAATGCTGTGTTCTACAGCTTTATTGAACTGATTCCGCAGATTGCGCAAAAAGCCGGCATTGATCCGATCATGGTCGCGCTGCCGATGCAATGTATGTCCAACCTGTTCCGCTCCATGTCTCCGGTTGCCGCTGTGATCATCATCGTCTCGGCATCCGTGAAGGTCAATCCTCTGGTTCTCGTCAAACGTACCTGGGTTCCTCTGATGAGCGGAGTCTTGGTCGTTTTGGCGCTTTCGTTCTTCAAATACATGTGAGCAGTCAACGGTGCAGGCAGGAAACTGTCTGCACTAAATTAGTCAAGGTTTGAAATTGTCTTTAGAAAAAGCAAAAAATCATCTGGTGAAATTCGGTCTTGAAGATCGAATTCGGGTTGCAAAAGAATCGACTGCTACGGTAGCGCTTGCCGCCAAAGCGTTCGGCTGTGAAGAAAAGAAGATTGCTAAGACTTTGTCGTTCATGCTCCCGAGCGGTCCGATCCTGGTGCTAACCGTCGGTGATGCACGAATCGACAATGCCAAGTTCAAACACGCTTTCGCGGCAAAGGCAAAGATGATTAAGCCGGAAGAATGTGAAAAAATAATCGGACATGCACCGGGAGGTGTATGTCCGTTCGGTATCAATGACGGCGTGAAAGTCTATTTAGGCGAATCGCTCAAAAGCATGGATTCTGTTCTTCCTGCCTGCGGAACATCCGACACCGGCGTCGAGCTCACTATTCCGGAATTAGAGAAAGCTTCCTGCAGCGCAGGATGGGTCGATATCACCAAAACACCGTCAAGCTAACTCAAGACATCTTTCATTGGGGTCTGCAGCCACTGGTCGCGCAGACCTTCTTTGACCCAGCGGCTTTCTGCATTGTCTCCCTGGAGCAGAGAGTTGCTCATATCCATGGAGAACTCTTCGAAACATTCCTCAAGTGTCTTGCTGTGTGCATCGGCGAGAAGTGCCCAGCTGCTGTTGGCGTCGGCTCCGATTCGAACGACATAATTCGTGGGAATTAATCTGTTGAGAAGTGCGTCCACGGCCTCCGGATAGCTTCCGATCTTATCGGCCAGTTCGACATTGGTCATCTGAGGGTTACCGACTTCTTTAGCCAGCATGAGGATCCGGAGGAGGGCAACTGCGGACAGCAGGTCGTCTCCGCTCTTATCAAAGTCTTTATAGCGTCTGGCGCGCAGCATCGGAAGCGTGGCGGTAATCGCAGCGCCGGCCAAAACGAACATCCAGTTGATGTACATCCAGGTCAGAAGAACGGGGATGGCGGCAAAGGCACCGTAAATCGTGGTGTAGGAGCCGCGCATTACGTAAATGCCGAAGCCCCAGCGGAAGACGGTAAAGACCAAGGCAATCAGAGAGCCTCCGACGAGGGCGTCTCTCCACAGTACTCGACAGTTAGGAACGTATTTATAGAGAGCCGCGAGAATGATCGACTGGAAGATCAGCTGACCGATGGGAATAAGCCACTTCGCATATACCGATAAGTGGCCCGCCATCGCCATGCCGGTTAAATACGATGAAGCGGCAAGGCTGATGCCGATGGCAACCGGCCCGAGCGTAAGAAGCGCCCAATACATCAGAACTCTTTGCCATAAGCTTCTGAGCTTGAGCACTTCGTAAGTGGCGTTCAAAGCCGAGTCGATGGTCGCAATACAAAGCAAGGCAGAAATGACCAAGCCGATCAAACCGAAGGCGGTTAAGCCGGCGGCTTGCGTAGCAAACTGTTTGATATAGCCCAATATTTGCTCACTGTACTGAGCCGGAAGGAGTGTCGAGAAAATAAACTGCTCGAAGGCTTCACGGTAGGGAGCAAAGAGCGGGAAAGCGGAAAAAGCCGCCATGATGACCGCTAAGGCCGGAACAATGGAAAGAAGGGTCGTCAGGGTCAGGGAGGAGGCGACTTGTTTTAAAGAGGCCTTGTCGATACGTTCCATCACGAACATACCAAAATTCCACATTCTTTCTAAACATGCATGTTTGGTGACAAATGCCGGTATCTGACGACTCATAATTTTTCCTTTAGCACTCGACGACGCAGACGGCCAAGCCGCCGAGACTTGTTTCTTTGTATTTATTCGCCATATCCTTGCCGGTCTGCATCATAGTTTCAATGACCTGATCCAGACTTACATAATGGGAGCCGTCTCCCATCATGGCTAAGCGCACGGAGTTGACCGCTTTAACGGCGGCAATACCGTTGCGTTCAATGCAGGGAATTTGTACCTGGCCTCTGACCGGGTCGCAGGTCAGACCCAAGTGGTGTTCCATACCGATTTCGGCGGCGTTTTCAATTTGTTCGTTGGTGGCGCCGAGCGCTGCGGCTAAGCCGGCGGCAGCCATGGAGCAAGCGACACCTACTTCGCCTTGGCAGCCGACTTCTGCTCCGGAAATAGAAGCGTTCTTTTTATAGAGTGCACCGATGGCGCCGGCGACTAATAAGAACGTACGGATGCCTTCTTTATTGGCCTGTGGAATGAACTGGCGGTAATAGTTAATGACAGCGGGAATAACACCGGCTGCACCGTTGGTCGGGGCAGTAACAACTCTTCCGCCTGCGGCATTTTCTTCGCTGACGGCAAAGGCGTAAGCGTTGATCCAGTCAATGACCTGCAGCGGATCGTCTGCGACTTTAAGAGGGCTATTAAGAAGCTTTTCGTAAAGTTCATTGGCGCGGCGTTTGACTTTTAGAGGGCCGGGCAAGCATCCCTTTGCGTTCAGACCGCGGTCGATACACATGCTCATCACGGACCAAATGTGATCCAGCGAATCGTCGATCACTTCGCGGCTGCGGATGACCTCTTCATTGGCTCGGATCACGGCTTCCATGCTCAGTCCGTGTTTACGGCACTGCTCCATGAGTTCATTGGCCGTGGAGAACGGATAGGGAAGCGCCTTTTTATCTTCTTCGGTAGCGGGAAGGGCGCGAGGTTCCTGCTTGAGCTTGGCTTCTTCTTCGGTTTCGATAAAACCGCCGCCGACGGAATAGTATTTTCTGGTCAGGAGTTCTTTGCCCTTATCGTCGAACGCTGTAATGATCAGCGTGTTGGTGTGGTAAGGATCGAGAACAGAAGGCTCAAATGTAAGGTCGGTACTGTAGTGGAAGGGAATCGGCTTGCAGCTGTCGAGCAGCAGGCGATCTTTTTCTTTGATGTCCTGAATCCATCCTGGAATGGAGTCCACATCGATAACAGACGGGCTCTTGCCCATTAAGCCGAGAAGCACTGCGCTGTCTGTGGCATGTCCGATACCCGTTGCGGCAAGAGACCCCATTAGTCTGACTTTAATGTCTTCGACTTTGGGGAAGAGATGCTTATTTCTCAGGAGGGAAATAAAGTTGCGGCCTGCACGCATCGGCCCGACAGTGTGGGAGGAAGAGGGACCGATACCGATACGGTACATGTCAAAAACAGAAATGTTCATATTGCCTTCTTATATATGTCTAAATAATGCCCGATTGATAACCGAACGAAATACAAAACTGCCTCAAATCGGTTATTCTTTTGGTGCACGCATTCTATAGTTTTTGGCCGTTGGAAGGAACTGAATTTTCATGAAAATCAAAGCGTTGTTGGTTGCTGCCGTATTAGCCGGAGAATTCGGTTTGTGTTTTGCCTCAACAGACGGCGACTTAATTCAAGGCGTGATACCTTATCCCGACAGTGTTTCCGTGACTTCTGTGGTGATTGAACCGTTCCATCCTGAATTTGAAAGGCACACCGAAGGCTTCAATAGCGGATTTAAACCGCTTTGCCTGAAGATAACTCGAGTTCGTGAAGCTCAAGGTGCTTCTTGGGTGACTCAGACAAACGTCAAGCCTCTTTTTAGTGAAGAGGCTTGTCGAAAGGCAGCGATGGAAACGCCGAGCAGGCGCGAACATTTGCTTCATCAGGACTGAGGAGTCCTCTTCGCAGGTGTGCCGTGAATTTCTGTGGTGAAGAACCGCAACAAAAGCAAACCTAATCCAAGCGCCACCGTGCACACGGCAAAAGACGTTGCCTGAATATTTCCTAAGCTCACGATCGGAGAGACGATGCCTCCGAGCAAGAAACCGATGCTTCCGATGATGGCAGAAGCCGCGCCGGCGTATTTTCGACCTAAATTCATGGCGGTTGCCGTGGCGCCGGTAAAGATAAAGCCTAGGCAGAAAACCATCAGCAGCAGGCAGCCTTCATAGGTATACAAGTCTTTTGTCGTTAAGGCGAAAATAAAACCGGCGATTGAAGCGATCAGACTGCCTGCGGTTCCGAAGTATGTGGCTTTGGCCGTCGTAGAGAAGCGAACGGCAAGCAGGGCGCCTGCGCCGATCGCGACTGCGTTTAGGGCAAAAATCAGAGAGAAATGGAATTGAGAGAGACCGTATTCATTCTGAAGAATGAACGGTGTCGAAGAGATGTAGGCAAAAAGTGCGCCCATACCTAAGCCGAAAACTGTCGTGAAGACCGCAAAATTCGGAACCTTGCAGACCAAAGCAAAGCCCTCAAAAGAGCGCCAGAAAGAGCCTTGTTCGCGGGCTTCTTTCGGAAGCGTTTCTTTAACCGGAATCACCAAAGCTGTAATCACCACTCCGATGCCGAGAAGTATGTAGAAAATACCACGCCATCCGATGAGGTCAGCAACCGAACCGCCGATAACCGGAGCCGCAACCGGTGCGATTCCGTTGACGGCACCGACAATAGCAATGATCTTTGCCAGCTCTTTACCGGAGTACAAATCGGTCGGAGCCGAACGCGAGTAAACAATGGCGCCTGCGCCGCTCAAACCTTGAAGAAGCCGCGCGAAGTTGAAAGTGTCGATGTCTTGGGACAAGCAGCAAAAAAGCGTGGCTGCGATGTAAAGAAGAAGAGAAAAATACAGAACCGGTTTGCGGCCGTACTTATCGCTCAAAGGTCCGAAAATAATTTGGCCGACCGCCAACCCGACCATACAAAATGTCAGGCCTAATTGAACGGAAGAAACAGAAGTAGAGAACACTCTTGTCATCTCCGGCATGGCCGGAAGCTACATGTCGATGACAAACGGTCCGAAGGCCGAGAGCATCCCCAACACAATGATTAAGTAAACCGAATACATGCAAATCTTTAATGAAAGTCAGGCGCGCAGTTTAAGACTTTTAGCAGCTGATCTTGTCATTTTCTCTGCCAAGTCGAGTTTGAGAGAAAAAATATTTTCCTTTACAAATGTGAATGAATATGAGCAATAAAAAGAATTAAAAGGGAGACCACTATCTAACTTCTTCATTTTTTTGCAGTTCACAAGTCTTTGAGGGAAACTGTTTGATGTTTATTCAGAAGATGAAGCCTTTCATCGAGGCCGTATTGGTTGGAAAGAAGGTTATCGTGAGCATTAGTCAAATTAAAAATATGGAAAAAGGAGTAGGTCTAACTCTGGGTGAAAATTTTGGGTTAAAAGATGGTTATCACAGGAAAAGGGGGTATTAATTGGAATAAATCCTTAAGAAGAAGATCTGTGTTCTATCAAAATGTTTCTTTATGTTAATGTATCGCTGTAGTTTCAATTCCTAGGAGACATTTCAATGTTTAAAACAAAAGTGTTAAATAAACATTTGGCATTGGCTCTGACCAGCGGATTGCTTTTAATGGCTAACGCGGTTAATGCAGAGCCATACATTATTGGTTCGATAACTCCCGACAACGGAATTTTGAAAGAAAATAACGTTGTTGTGACTCAAGATACAACTGGAAGTACAGTATTTTTCGCTCCAAGCGAGGACGCTTATGTAGTTGGAGACGGATCGGGCACTCTTACTGTGAACACTAATGACACTTTAGGTTCGGTAATATTCCGCGACCCGAGTAACTCCGATCAAGAGGGGAAGGGGGTAAATCTTAAAGGGAATTTGGTTTTAAATGTCAATCTTAAACCACGCGACCATGAAACAGGCCCGAATTCAGCAATTTTCGGAGGTGCCGATTTTCCTTGGATGAGCGTTAACATCGATGGAAATTTTGAGCTTAACGCTACTTTCAATTCAAACGGCATTGAAGTTACTAAGACAGACATTCCGTATTTCCATTCTAACCGCGGACAATCTAGTTTCAGCGTTACAGGCGATGTAAAAATATCCGTTGTCACTATTGCACCTGACGCTAAAGTAAATGCTTCAACACAAGCATTTACTTTTACTACAGAGGCCTCATCTTCTGAAGAAGCTAAGAAAACTGTTAATGTAGGGAATCCCAACAGTACCTTCAGTCTTTTTACTGCTTATTTAAAAAATCCCGATAACTACGACAAAGCCAATACAATGGCTGGAGCCAACGGTGTTTATGCTTCCGGTTCAACAGATATCAACATAAAAGCAGGAAAGAAAGTTCAGATTATTTCGGTTGCCGACTATGCTGACGCTATCAGTGCGAAAAAAGGCGGACGTGTCGACCTTGGCTCTCCTGAGATGCTTCAAGTTATTGGCGTAGTTGATTTCTTCAACACCAGCGGCTCCAACGACGGTGCCGCAACGGAAACTTCCAGACAATCCCGAATCAGCGGAACTTTCCAGGGAAATAATTCGTTCTGGTTTGGGGATGAAAAAGTAAGGTACACGGACAAAAATCCGTATGGACAGCATGGCGGTGACCTTAACTTTACTTTTAAAGATGGAGCTGAATGGATTTACATGGTAAATCCTAGACTCACAAAAATTACGCTAGAGGATGGCGGTGCTGTCAATATGTATGACGATTACGTATTGAAGCTGTGGCAAGAAAAAGTAGTAGACCCAAAAACTGATCTTAAATTGCCGGAACAAGCAAGTTTGGCAGACTTTTGGCCCTCCGTGATCAAAGACGGTCAATTAGCCTTTAAGCATCAAATCGTTGTATTGGACAAATTAAATGGAAACAACGGTATCTTCAGAATGGATTTTGACAGTTACGATAAGAAGAAAACTGACTTAATCTTCGTTGGAGACACCGATAACAAAACTTTGGGCGAGTTCAATATTCAAGCCCATCCGGAAGATCCTGAGGACCTTGTAAATTCGTTTGGGAATGTCTCTGACGACAATCCTCTACTTTTCGCTTATGTTGCCAAGCCAGCAGCCGACAAAATAACATTTAAGGATCATCCGAATATTTACAACCATAAGTTATACGATTATTACGCTAAGATCGAAACTCGTACATACGAGGAGATGAAAGATAAATTAGCTGAATATGATACGAACTACAAAGTTTTAGATCCGGGGACAAGCGAATTCCATGAACACGATGCTCTAGGTTTATACGGTAACCAAGAAGAAGGCATCTACTGGGTCATTACCAACCTTGTAAGAAGCGAAAGCAACGAGCTCAAATCTCTCTATGCTTCAGGTGAATCCGGCTGGGGCTATGCCACATATTTGGATAGGCTTTCGAAACGTATGGGCGAGATCCAATATCAGGAAGGAAGTGAAGGGCTTTGGATACGCGGCAGATACAGCAGATTGGGGAAAAGTTCCTATGACATGAAGTGGGGCGGAGTCCAATTTGGCGGAGATTATAAAAATACTGAAAGAAATCGTATCGGCGTTGCGCTAGCTTTTGACAATGGTAAAGCTGACTTTAACCATGTCGATGGCAAGAACGATCTGCATGGATTTAATTTAATGGCATATGATACCTGGCGTCATGAGGACGGCTGGTATTTGGATGCTACTGCTCGCTATGGAAAGTTCCACAATAAATCTCATGTAAAGACAATTACGGAGCGGGTGAGCAGTAATTACCGCCAATCCATCTTCTCTCTTGGATTAGAAGGCGGAAAACGAATCATTCTCAATGAGGAAGGCGGTTTCTTCTTAGAACCTCAGGCACAAATTCAATGGGCCTCAGTAGGTAAAGCATCTTGGAAAACTAGCAATGACATCCAAGCTAAGATCAAAAGAGGAAATTCTTTTATTGGGCGCTTAGGAACGCAGCTCGGAAAAGAATGGATAGACAGCAAGAATCGAAAGAACAACGCTTATGTGAAAGCTGATGTCCTCCATGAGTTTGGAAATGGCCAAAAAGCAGAATTTAGTGCTGACGGCATAACGGCATCCCGTAAGTGGGGAGCAAAAGGAACGTGGTACGACGCGGGTGTAAGCGGTCAATTTGCTCTAGGAAAACAAAGCTGGGCTCATATTGATTTGGAAAAACAATTCGGCGGGGGATTGAAAAACTCCTGGCAGATCAACGCCAACATTCGTTGGAATTTCTAACTTAATTAGCGAGTTCTCTGGCGTTCTTGTTAATACCGCCAGAGAGTTCTGATCCTCGATGTCATTTAATTCTTTTTTGTTGTATTTGTAGTAATTAGACGAAACAAAGTTATAAAAGTACCTCGGGTTTTTAATAACTCGTCTGGGCCTGTCGTTGAAGCAATTTCAATGAGCAGGCCCAATTTTTTTCTAGTGAGATTATTCGAGTGAGTTATAAGAAGGTGCTTGTGGCTCCGCCTCTGTTAACACAAATTCCGGAATTATCGAAAGTTAACAGTTTTGAGTGTCAAAACTTGTCTAAGGCACCATCGCCGCAGAGATTCTCTATTCGTTTTTTGTCACGAGGACATTTCCCATCATTGAATCTAATCAGGAAAAGTTGTGGTCTTTGTCACATAGTTTGCATACAAGAATAGATTGCAGACAAAAAATCACCTCGCAAGTTGCGAGGTGATAGGAAGCTTCTAAGCAACTTAGACAATGGTCAGCGCCAGAACGACCACACCGACAATCAAAGGAATGGCAGTGCGTTTAACCAGTTGGATCGGAGGAACCATGGCCAAGCCGGAGAGCACAATCACAACGCCTGCGATCGTAAGCTCTGCCACTTTATCTGCCGGTACTTCTGCTACGATGCTTCCGAAATCTGCTGCAAAGAGGTCTTCTTTTGCTACCTGTGCATCGATCTTGACACCTTTGTGGTTACCAAATGCCATCTTGCTGACAGCTGCTGCCAGACCATTTCCGTCCAGTGCATAGGCAGATACGATCCTGCCTGCTTTAACATCTTCAAAGAATTTATGATACTGATCCATGATCTTCTCATAATCCGGAAGATCATAAGCATCACGCTCGATTTTCAGCAGAACCAGTTTGTTTCCCGCTTTTTTCAGTTCCGGTGTAATCATGGTCTTGTCACTTGCCACATCTACAGCAAAAGATACCAGTGTCGGCGGAACATCGATCTCATTGAAGGTTCCGGACATACTGTCTTTTCCTCCGATGGACGGCAGTCCGAATCCAAGCTGTGCACTGTATGCACCAAGAAGTGCTGCAA
>ENA-OPXQ01001277-OPXQ01001277.1-human-gut-metagenome-genome-assembly--contig:-NODE-1277-length-14342-cov-2.572129_pt1 | contig 14342 bp, 14 predicted proteins | sample MGYA00241769_ERZ502042 | MGnify/ENA primary metagenome ERZ502042 (study PRJEB25962, sample SAMEA2041934) | human gut metagenome | biome: human gut; feature: human-associated habitat; material: faeces...
CTCAACCTCTATCATTTGCCAAACAAAAATGACCATATACTTTCGTATACAGCCATTCTGTGTTCTCTCAAAGAGAAAGCTTTCACTTTTTATCCAAAGATTCCTCCGATCACAACATAAGACAGGATATACATGATCACCGATGCCATGCATACGCCGACTACGATTGCTCCGAAAGCTTTTTTCCAGTCGATGCCAAGGAGGGATGCGACAAGAGCTCCGGTCCAGGCTCCGGTTCCCGGAAGCGGGATTCCTACGAAGAGTACCAGCCCCCAGAATTCATATCTGCTGATCCGATCACTTTTGCTCATCGCTTTTTTTTCCAGCTTTTCTACAAGCGGACGGAAAAGGCGCGTCTTGCGCAGCCATGCAAAAATCGGACGGATCAGAAGCAGGATAAACGGAATTGGAATCAGGTTCCCCACCAGACAGATCGGGATTGCACGCCAGGTCGGGATATTTAAAAACGCCGGACCTGCCGCAAGGATTCCTCCCCTGAGCTCCAGAATCGGAATCATTGAAATAATAAAGATAATCAGTTCTTTGGCAGCCTTGCCACCCAGATGAGTTACAAACCACTGTACTAAAGTTTCAGTCATACAAATCTCCTATTTTTTACTTATTAAATCGCTGTTCGACGTGTCAATAAGCATAAATTGTTTATTTTTGTAAGCACAAACGCAATTTATGTTTTTAACACTTACATCATATATTCACGGAGGAAGGCAAAGAGTGCTTCCATCTCTTCTCTCGTACCGATCGTCACACGCAGATATTGCTCAATCCGCTCGCTTCCCCAGAAACGCACATAGATTCCTTTTGCTTTCATTGCTTCAAAGAGTTCTTTTGCATCGTATTCCGGATGTGATACAAAGATGAAGTTTGCGCTTGGTTTTGGGAATACAAAGCCGAGCTTTTTGAATTCTTCTTCTGCCCAGTCTCTTGTCTCCACAATTTTACGTGTTGTCTCAGCAAAATATTCTTTATCTTTTACCGCTTCTGCTCCGTATACCAGAGAAGTTTTGTTCATAGTATAAGAATTGAACGAATATTTTGCATCGTTTAAATACTTGATCAGGAGCGGACTTGCGATTGCATATCCAATACGCATTCCAGCCATCGATCTTGCCTTTGAAAATGTCTGCGTAATGATCAGGTTGTCATATTTGTCCAGAAGCGAAAGTGCTGACTCTCCTGCGAAATCAATATATGCCTCATCCACAATCACAATAACATCCTGGTTGTGTCTGATGATATCTTCCACAAATTCCAGATCTTCATAGATGGATGTCGGTGCATTTGGATTCGGGAAGATCACACCACCATTTTCCGGATAATAATCTTCTTTTATGATATGGAAGTTTTCATCTACCTTCTTGCATTCGTATGGAATCCGGTAAAGATCCGCCCATACTTTGTAGAAGGAATATGTAATATCCGGAAAGAAAACCGGTTTTTCCGAGTTAAAGAAGGTAAGGAAACACATAGAGAGAACATCGTCAGATCCCACTCCCACAAAAACCTGATCTTTTCCAACATGATAAAAGTCCGCCAGTGCACTGACCAGTGCATCAGATGTCGGATCCGGATATAGCCTTAAACTGTCCACATGACCCTCCAGCTTTTTCATTGCCGCAAGAACTCCCGGTGCAGGTGGGTACGGATTCTCATTGGTATTCAGTTTGATCACTTTTTTCTGTGGCTGTTCACCCGGAACATAAGGTTCTACTTTTCGGATATTTTTCTCAAATTCTCTCATCTTGCTTTCTCACCTTTCTGTCACATCTTTTGCTTTTGTCTTATCCTAGCTGATATTCTTTTGCAAGCTCTTTGAATTTCGGCAGTGCATTTACGATTGTCTCATAAGCTACACAATATGCAATTCTGACATGTCCTGCACATCCAAAAGAACTTCCCGGTACCAGAAGCAGATTATATTTTTTTGCTTCCTGGCAAAATGTCTTTTCATCCTTGATCGGAGTCTTCATGAACAGGTAAAATGCACCCTGCGGTTTGACACATTCAAATCCACATTCTATGAGTCCCTGGTAAAGAGTCTCCCTGTTTCTGTTATAGTATGAAATATCGGTTTTCTCATGCAGACATCTTGCAACTACCTTCTGCTGCAGGGTTGGCGCATTGACAAATCCAAGAATACGGTTTGCAACATTTGCTGCTGCAATGAGTGTCTCTGAATCTTTTACATCATCCGGAATCACCAGATATCCGATTCGCTCTCCCGGCAGGGAAAGCGACTTACTGTAAGAATATCCTACGATCGTATTGGCATAATACCTGGTCAGATACGGTACATCCACACCATCATAAGCAAGCTCACGGTATGGCTCATCAGAGATAAGATAAATCTCTGTTCCGTATTCGTTCTGCTTCTTCTCCATGATCTCTGCCATCTTCCTGATCGTCTCTTCGGAATAGACAACACCGGTCGGATTATTCGGTGTATTAACGATCACTGCTTTTGTCTTCGGTGTGATCTTTGCCTCAAATTCATCCAGCTTTGGCTGAAAATCTACGGTATTCGGTGAGATTTCAACCAGAACACCGTCAAAATTATTGACATAACTTCTGTACTCTCCAAAGTACGGTGCAAATGTGATCACTTCATCTCCCGGATTTAACAGTGCTTTTAAAATAACATTTAGTCCGCCTGCTGCGCCAACTGTCATCGTAATATTTTTTGCTGCAAATGCAGTACCAAACCGCTCATTCAGAGATTCAGCTACAGCCTGGCGAACATCTTCATATCCCGCATTGCTGTTAGTATATCCATGAAGCACCAGTTCATCTTCTTCATCCAAAATATCAAGAATCGCCTGCTTTACGGCTTTCGGTGCCGGTACATTTGGATTACCGAGACTGAAATCAAATACATTTTCCGGTCCGTAAATTTTTGCAAGACGATTTCCCTCTTCAAACATGGCGCGGATCGCCGAGCTGTTTGCCACCATATTTTCCATCTTCTTAGATATCATCTTTTGCACACTCCTTTTCGCTGTCTTCTTTTAATGTCACAACACCTTTTTCTACCATAAATACCGGTTTGTAGGAAAGCTTGGCCTTTCTTAATCCTTCTTCTCCAACATCATCTTCCCGGTTGGTATATTTGTATTTTCCGGCAATTTCATGCTCTACGAACTGCTGGTTGATCATGGTATACGCACCTTCAATATCCGCATAAGCTTTTTCGATATGAACCACAAAGGTATCATCATTTACCGCTTCTCCAATCGTAAATGCAACAATCTCATCACCAACTCTGAGCAGACCTCCGATCAGGTTCAGTTCTTTGTAAAGGCGCAGTGAATTGAGTGTTACACACATCTCGGAATTCTTCTCTTCATCATCTTCACAGCCATTCAGATTCCGCCATTTCAGTGCCATCTGAAAACACTCTTCCAGATTATCCTCTGTAATCGTTTCGTAACTCCAGTTATCTCCGTGAAGTGCTTTAAATTTATTGACGTGATTCCGCTTGCCGTGCAGCTTTTTGCCGGAAAGTGTTGCAAGTTTCTCACTTTCATAGACATAATCCGCCTCATCTCTGTGATAGGTGATGTCGAATTTGCCTGGAAACCATGTTTCAAGCTTGGCGAAATTCTCTTTTGTCACCCCATACAGACAGAATGGAACGCCTTTTTCTTTCTCCCACTTCATGATATTTTCAATCGCTGCTTTTACATCTTCATCTTCACCTGCCGGAAATGCATAGCCGTAACCTGCACTGTTGTCCCGGAACAGGAGAACGTTATTATATTGTGCAAATTCTACTTCGTAAAACCTTGCCCACAGATATACATTTGCAAAAGTACGGTCGCAGCTTCTGCTTGGGTACTTTTTGAAATAAAAATCAATAAGATCCCGGTCTGTCAGTTCTGGTCTTTTAAATTTTGCTTCTGCCATAAAAAATCCTTCCATATTCCGCTTTTTTGCGGTACTGTCTGTTAGTATACCACATTTTGAGTGGATTTTTGCGGTTTTCTTGTATTTTTTTGTGTTACTTGTAAAGTTAGTGGACCAGTTGCTCCACTACTGTTTTCTGAAATAAAAACTATTTCAGTCTATAGATGAATACAGGAAGTGGAGGATCATTTTTACGGTTAAAATAGGAATTTACGATTACGAGCCATTTTTTGGAGTCTAATGTTTTGAGATAATTCAAAATGGCTTCTTTTTCTTCGTAGCCGGTGTCGCCGCCGCTGTAGATGCAGAGGTTTATGATGCCGCCTTTTTTGAGCAGGTTAAGGGCTGACTCGATGGCGGTGAGGCTGGTGGCTGCGCGGGTTGCGATTTTGTGGTCGCCGCCGGGGAGGTAGCCGAAATTGAAAATAATGACCTTGGCTTCTTCTTTTACATAGGTCTGCATTTTTTCGTGACCGTCCTGGATCAGCTTGGCTCTTGCCGACAGGTTCGCTTTTTCGAGGCGTTCTCTGGTGTGAGCAATCGCCATCTCTTGCACATCAAAAGCATAGACATTTCCGGTCTCTCCGACTTTCTGGCACAAAAACTCCGTGTCACCGCCGTTTCCGGCGGTGGCATCAATGCAGATATCCCCTTCTTCTATATACTCTTCTAAAATGTGATGGCAATATTCTGTGATCTGAAAATTCATGTCCTAAACCTCCTGCTTATGTTCGGAAAGTGCACATTACCTCGATGGTCTGTGCAATCAGAGCTTCCTTCTTTTATTATCATTTTCTGTCACTCCTTATCTGTCTTTTCCATAAAAATTAAGCATTTCCCGTACTTCTTTTTCGTTATCGAATGGGTTCCTGATAATCTTATACTCTTTACCTTCCCATGGGATGGTGATCTTACCATTTTTTACCGTCATCTGCTCGATGGCTGTCCGTGGCAGCTGTACGAGTTCATTGCCATCCTTGTCATAGAATGCCATACCATTGTCCCAGTAAATGATCACACGCATCATTTTCATTCCATAGCTGCGCGTAACCAGGCACACCACTGCGATCACAAGGAACCAGATACTGTAGGTCATCCCGCCGGCAATCCCGCTTCCTATTGCGCACAGAATGCAGAAAACTGCAAATGGAAGCATCAGATATTTAACGGTCATGCCGCTGTAATACCCGGATACCAGGCAATGAAAACTGCCCTTCCATTCATTTCCAAATTTCGCAGCTTCCTGCTGTGTCTTCTTCTGGATCACCTGATTCACCGCCTGCATGATGGCATTCCGAACCAGACGCTGTACAATATGTCCCATCTTTTGTACCTCCTCATGTTCTCTTATTTATGTCAATTTTAGCATATCCTGTTACTTTTTCAACCACGCAGCGTTATATATGATATAAGTTTTTCTTATATCACTATTCATAGAATGTATTTCCCATTTTCTCCCATTTCTCCTAAATTAGAAGTATCGACTTATGGAGGTACTGACCAATGAAACTCACTACAAAAAGAAAAGAACAGATTTCTTCTGTTCTCATCATCTGCCTGGGAAATATACTCAATGCTTTTTCAGCCAGAGTCTTTCTTCTTCCGGCTGACCTTGTTGCCGGTGGCACGACCGGAATCGGGCTGATCCTGCAGCGCATAACCGGGATCCCTCTTTCCTCTCTGGTGCTCGCTTTCAACATTATCATGCTGGTGCTTGCCTATATTTTCCTCGGGAAAAAATATACATTATCTGCAATTTTAAGCTCTTTTATGTATCCGATCGCACTGGAATTCTTCAATCAGATCCTTGGAGATTATGTTCTGACAGACAATCTGATCCTATGCACACTCTTTGCCGGCATCGGAATCGGAATCTCCCTTGGAATGATCATCCGTACCGGTGCTTCTACCGGTGGCGTAGACGTTCCGCCACTAATCTTAAATAAATATTTCCGTTTTCCTGTTTCAGCCGGATTGTACATCATTGACTTCTTTGTCATCCTGGGGCAGGCACTTTATCAGCCAGTTGACAAGGTACTATATGCGATTTTGTATGTGATCATTTACACCCTTGTCATGAACAAGCTGATCGTCAGCGGAACTTCAAGGATTGCTGTTCAGATCATCAGCAAACATTCAAATGAAATCCGTAATTTTGTACTTACCCAGATTGACCGCGGTGCAACCATCATTCCAGTTCAGGGTGGCTATCTGAACCAGCAGCTGAATATGGTACTCACCGTCATCTCCAACCGTGAACTCGTCCAACTTGAAAAAAATGTTCATCAGATCGATCCGGAAAGCTTTATCATCGTTTCCCAGGTACAGGAAGTCCAGGGACGCGGATTTAATCTGGATAAACACTGGAAACCAGAGTAGTCAGATACCTCTGAAATTCCCGGATTTCCGGCTCTTTTTTCTTTGATTTCAGGCAGGCAAAATAAAGACTGTCCTGCCTGGCTGGAACCAGTGGCACCGCCGTAACCCCATAGTATTCTGCAAAGGACTTTGGTCCGATCGCGATTCCGCTTCCGCTTTTCACCATCTTCATCACCGTATCGATGCTGTCTGAGCGGATGACTCTTTTCCATGTGATATTCTGTTCACCATATGTCTTTCTGAGGAGACGGTCTTCCACCGAATGCTCCAGTCCTGTGAGCATAGTATATTCCCTGCAATCCATGATTGAAGCATTTTTCTTCTGCGCGAGCGGATGATCCGGTGCCATCAGTATACACTGCTTCTCACGGATCAGTTCTTTTGCAAAACAGACACATTTCTCCATGCCGATTTCATTTTCCGGCATCCGGTCCAGTGCCATATCAAGGGAACCGTCCTTGATCGCCGCATATGCATCCAGCCCAGCCTCCGTATAAAATGTCACCTCAAGCTCCGGATGCCTTTCAAAATATCTGGCAATCTTCGGAAACAGTCTGTTGGAATAGACTCTGGCACCAAGTCCGATTTTTAATTTTTTATGTTCTGTTCCCGAAATCACTTCTTCTTTAAAACGATTCCAGTCTTTTAGCATTTCTTGCGCTTTTTGGTAAAAAACATTCCCTTTTTCGGTAAGTTCCAGTCCTTTGCTTGTCCTGTGAAATACGCGGTATCCCAGTTCCTTTTCCAGATTCCGGATCTGCTGGGACAGAGCGGGCTGCGAGACGAAAAGGTACTCTGCTGCGCGGGAAATGCTTTTGCAATTTGCGATTTCTACAATGTAAGTTAATTGTTGTATGTTCATTCAACGCCTCTGTTTTGTTTTTCGGTATATAAAAATCCCCCATACGGGACATTTCTATTTTCTTGACCTGTATGAGGGTATCCTATTACTATTTTTTAGCAGGAGTGCGTCCTGCAAGCCATCCTCTGACGGTTTCAATATTTGCTTTTATTATCCGATCAATATGGGCGATCGGGCATGTTCTTGAAATCCATCTGCACTTCGTTGTCAATAACTGTGAGTTCTTCATCATCCATAATAATTCGAAGAACATACTCACAGGCTTTCCTGTCTTTATACACTTTTGCCTGCTTCTATTATACTGCCTCATTCATCGATGCCAGCTTTGCTGCCTGGTCTGCTGCGATCAGGCTGTCAATGACTTCATCCAGATCTCCGTTCATAATGCTGTCCAGCTTATGAAGCGGAAGCTTGATTCTGTGATCGGTCACACGTCCCTGTGGGAAGTTGTAAGTACGGATCTTCTCGGAACGGTCTCCGGTACCGATCTGGCTTCTTCTTGCCTCAGCCTCTGCAGAATGCTGCTTCTCCAGTTCCAGTTCATATAATTTGGAACGCAGAAGACGAAATGCCTTTTCCTTGTTCTGCAGCTGTGATTTTTCAGTCTGGCTGTAGATCACGATTCCTGTCGGATAATGAGTCAGTCGTACAGCAGAGTCTGTGGTATTGACACACTGGCCACCGTTACCAGATGCACGCATAACATCGATACGGATATCTTTCTCATCAATCTGGATATCTACATCTTCTGCCTCCGGCATCACCGCTACTGTGATCGTAGAGGTATGGATACGTCCACCGGATTCTGTCTCCGGGACTCGCTGTACACGATGTACCCCACTCTCATACTTCAGACGGGAATATGCTCCTGCACCATTGATCATAAAAGTAACTTCCTTAAATCCTCCAATACCGTTCTCATTCAGACTGATCATCTCTGTTTTCCAGCGGTGCATATCCGCATATTTCACATACATGCGGTAAATCTCAGCTGCAAATAAAGCCGCCTCATCCCCGCCTGCTCCGGCACGTATCTCGACGATAACGTTCTTCTCATCGTTCGGATCTTTCGGAAGCAGCAGAATTTTGAGCTTATGTTCCAGTTCTTCGATATTTTTCTTTGCATCATTCAGTTCTTCTTTGAGCATTTCTCGCATCTCTTCATCGGACTCTTCTTCCAGCATGGAAAGGCTGTCCTCTACCGTCTGCTTGCTCTCTTTATATTCTTTATATGCATCTACGATCGGCTGCAGATCACTCTGCTCCTTCATAAGCTTTTTAAATCTGTTTGCATCATTTGCCACATCCGGCTCGCTGAGCAGATTCATCAGCTCTTCATAATGGTGTATAAGATCTTCTAACTTATCAAACATGTTTTTCCTCCTTGCTGTCATACACTCCCGATACTACCCTGTCGTTTCCCGCCAGGTCCTTTATCACATGTACATCGCTAAATCCGGCAAACTGCATCATCTCTGACACCTGTCTGCCCTGATCGCAGCCTATCTCAAAAAGCAGCCTGCCCTGTGGCTTTAGATTTGCCCTGCAATCCTTTATGATACGCCTGTAAAATAAAAGTCCATCCTCAGAGCCGTCAAGAGCCTCATGCGGCTCAAATACCGACACCTCCGGCATCAGATGCGGTATCTCGTCGCTTCTTATATATGGTGGATTGGATACTATCACATCATACATCTCATCGACATGCTCAAACAGATCGCTTCTCTCAAAATCAACAAACACGCCGTTAAGCCTTGCGTTTTCCTTTGCCACATTGAGCGCCTGCTTTGAGATATCACAGGCTGCACCGTCCACATTAGTCGTGTTCTTTAAGATGCTTATAATTATGCAGCCGCTTCCTGTACACATATCAAGCACTCTCATCCCCGGCTCTATCACCTTGAGTGCCTCCTCTACAAGAGTCTCTGTATCCTGACGCGGTATGAGCACATTGCTGTTCACACGGAATTTGAGTCCCATAAACTCCTGCTCTCCGACTATGTACTGGAGCGGAATACGCTCAGCGCGCTTACTCAGCAATGCTTGATATTCCCTTATCTGCTCCTGCGACATTTCCTCATCCATATGCACATAGTAATATGTGTGATCTATCCTGCATGCCATGGCTAAAAGCAGCCATGCATCGTTTTTTGCATCAACTATCTTTGCTTTTTGTAATATGCTTTCCCCAAGTAAAATTGCTTCTCTATATGTCATATATACCTTCTATCCGGCGGTCAATGTGCACACACATTGTTTTCCTCCTGCCATTTCTTCCAGTCAAACACGGCCTCAACCGATGCGATGCCAACCTCTATCATTTCATCATCCGGCTCCTTTGTGGTCATTCGCTGCATTAAAAGCCCCGGTACACTAAGCATGTTGACAACCGGATTGTCATATCTGCCTGCAAGTCTGATAAACTCATAAGATACCCCTGCGATTACAGGAATAAGCACAAGTCGTAACAATAACTGCAGCGGCTTTGAATCCACACGGATAAACATGAAAAATAATATGCTTATGAGCATTACTATAAGCAGAAAGCTTGTGCCGCAGCGCTTGTGATGCTTTGAGCTTTTTCTCACGTTTTCCACTGTAAGCGGAAGCCCGTGCTCTATGCAGTTGATGCATTTATGCTCGGCGCCGTGGTACTCAAACACGCGGTGGATCTCCTTCATTTTGGAGATGCCCACCATATAGGTCAGGAAGATGGCCACCTTCAGCACGGCCTCCATCACCACCTTGCTCCAGCGCCCCAGCGGCAGCAGACGGTTCACCCCGCCCACAAGGAAGGTGGGCAGTACGGTAAACAGCAGAATGGCCAGCAGACCGCCCAGCACCGCCGCCACGGTCAACAGTGCGTTCTCGGCTTTTTCGCCCAGATGCTCCCCCACCCATTTTTCAAAGGCGGTCTCCTCCTCGGCGGGGTCGTAGTCGTCCCCCATGCTCACCTGTGCCGAGTACATCATGTAGCGGTAGCCCACGATCATGCTTTCGATCATGGAAATGGCGCCGCGCACAAGCGGGATCTTCATCCATACCCCGTGGGTGGGGGTGGGGTCGAGCTTGGTCTCAATGGTGCCGTCCGGTTTGCGCACGGCACAGCACATCTGTTTGGGGCCGCGCATCATGATGCCTTCCATCAGTGCCTGCCCGCCTACGCTGGTCTTAAAGCGTTCCTTTTTAGGTTGATTCATTGGTTTCTCCCGATATCCGCCCCTGCCGCTTTGGGCAAAGAGCGGTCTTTTTTATATTTTATCCGGGGTATATCCCCGAGCAAAGCTCATTTTAGCACACAAATGTGACAAAATCTGTGTTTTGGGCGCTGCTCACGCCTTGTGGTACAGCGGCAGACCCAGCGTGACCACGGTGCCGCGCCCGAGGGTGCTCTTGATATCCAGCGTGCCGTCCAGCGCGGTCATGATGGAATCCACCAGCGCCAGACCGATGCCGCTGCCGCGCACCGAGTTGCTGCCCTTGTAGAACTTGGTCTTTACGTTTTCCAGATCCTCCGGCGGGATGCCGCGTCCCTGATCGATGATCTCCACAAAGGCCTTGTACTCCCCTGCCCACAGTTTGACCGTGATGCGCCCGCCGGGGGCAGAGTATTTGATGGCGTTATCCAGAATATTGATGAACACCTGCCGCAGACGGTCCGGGTCGGCGTAGACAGGGATCATCTCCTCCGGCTCGGTATAGTGGAGCAGCAGCCCCTCCTGCCGGATGCGTGCTTCGCAAAAGAGCACCGCATCGGTCAGCTCTGCCACCAAGTCCAGCGGACGGCACTCCATGCGGATGCGTCCGTTCTGCAGGCGGCTGAAATCCAGCAGCTCCTCCACCATATTGTTCAGCCGCCCGGTCTCGTTGTTGATGATCTCCAGCCCCTTGCGATAGTTCTCGTCGGTGGGGTCGTCCAGTGTCATCAGAGTCTCCACCCAGCCCCGGATGGAGGTAAGCGGGGTGCGCAGCTCGTGGGACACCGAGCTAATGAACTCGTTCTTCATCTTCTCGGTCTCTTCCAGTCCCTCGGCCATCTGATTGATGGTGCCGCGCAGCCGGTCCACCTCGTCGTGGGGGTCGCCGGTCAGGGGCAGACGCACATCCAGCTCGCCCCGGGCGATGCCGGCGGCGGTGCGTTCCACCTGCCCCAGCGGCACCACGATGCCCCGCACGAAGTACAGCCCGGACATGATCGTAAACAGCAAAATTGCCACCGCAAGGAGCACACTGATGATGATGGCGTTTTTGACCTGCCGCTCCACCAGCGCCAGACTGGTGACCAGCCGCAGGGCAGCCACGTCCTCAGCATCGTAGGGCACCAGCGAGCAGGCCGCCATGACTACCTCACCAGACTGGGTGCGGTACACCGCCACGCCCAGACCGTCCGGGCCGTTGAGCGCCTGTTCAAAGTCCTTACTGCTGACGATGCCCTCCGCGTCTGTACCGCTGGAGGAGGCAATGACGCCGCCGTAACTGTCCAGCAGCATGAACTCGTATTTATCCTTATCGGCAAACTGCTCCACCATGCGCCGCAGCGCCAGACTGCGGCTGGCGGCAGCGCTCTGGGCGGTATCGCCGGTATACATTTTCAGCTGACCGGTCACCGAGGAGAACCGCCGGTACATAATTTGCTGCACGCTGCTATAATAGCCCCGGGTATAGCTGTACAGGAACATTGCCTCGGCCAGCAGCACCACCAGTACGGTGATGAGCAGGTTGCCCCGCAGCCAGCGGCGGGTGATACCGCTTCGCATAACAGTGTCCTCCTTTCGGTGAGTATCGATAATAAAAAGATATTTTTTTGTGATTCAGGAAAGTCCGTAGGACTTTCCTGAATCACATTTTTATTCTTCCCACCGGTAGCCGTAGCCCCACACGGTCATGATGTGGGTGGGGTGGCTGGGCTCGTCCTCCACCTTCATGCGCAGGCGGCGGATGTTCACATCCACGATCTTTACGTCGCCGAAGTAGTTCTCGCCCCAGACCCCTTTCAGGATCTTTTCGCGCACCAGCGCAGTGCCCGGGTTGCGAAAGAACAGCTCCATAATCTGGAACTCCACCTGTGTCAGCTCAATGGGCTGACCGGCCTTCAGCAGCACGCGGCGGTTCTCGTCCAGCACGAACTCGCCGCTGGTCAACGTGCCCAGTGGGGTGTTCCCGTTGCTGTCCTCCTCCTTGGTGCGGATCACCCGGCGGCACAGCGCCTCCACACGCGCCAGCAGCTCGCTGACGCTGAAGGGCTTGGTCATGTAATCGTCTGCGCCGATGGACAAACCGCGGATCTTATCCTGCTCCTGCCCCTTGGCGCTGAGGATGATGATGCCGATCTGCTGGTCGGTGCGGCGGATGGTCTCGCACAGCGAGAACCCGTTCATGCCCGGCAGCATCACGTCCAGAATAGCGGCATCACAGCCGGGCTTCTGTGCCAGCAGCGGCAGGGCGGCTTCGGCGCTTTCGGCCTCCACCACCTCCATCCCCGCATGGCGCAGGTTCAGGGCGATCATATCGCGGATATTAGCTTCATCTTCTACAACAAGCACTCGTACCATGCAGCATCCTCCATTCCTTAATTCAACAGATACAACGCCTTGGAAAGGCGGTAGTTCGTGTCAGATAGCAAAACGTCCGGACCCATTCTGGCCTGCACCTGACGGGACGCCACCACGCCCAGCCGGGTCCAGCCGGTGGAGTTGGCCGAGGTCCTTGCCAGCCGTACCGTCAGCACCAGCTGATCCTCGTCCACCGTGCGCAGCTCCACTGCGCCGTCAAATTCCTCGCTGTCGGTCAGCTTCAGGTTGCCCTCCCACTCGGCGGGCAGCTCGATATAACAGTTGGTCTCTTCGTCCAGTAGGCCAAAGCTTTTTTCCGGGTGGCTGCTGGTGTAGTCCATCCAGACGATAAAGTCCATGCGGCGGCTCTGGCTCAGGTTCAGCAGGCCCGCCTCGTCCGGCTGGGTGGGGATCTCCACAATGCCGTCCCCGTCCAGATCCCGGCTGACCAGCGTGGGCACGTTGCGCAAAGAGGCGTTATACAGCCGCTGGCTGCTGATCCGTGTGGCGGGCACCATCTGCTGGCTAGTCTCGTCGTAGCACAGCAGCACCGAGGCCAGATTGTTGCCGGAAATGCCGGTCCAGCCGTCCAGCACCAGATAGTGCCGCCCGTCCGCGCCCGCGCCCGCCGCCACCGAGGCGCAGCCGGAAAATTTATCTGCGGAAAGGCCGTTGACCGCCACCTGCCGGAAGCTGCCCTCGCGGTCTGCGGTCAGAAGTTCGATCTGCACACTGCCGTCCTCCTGCGTGGACATCAGGATCAGATCCTGACTGCTGCCGCCGGTGATATTTTCCACCAGATACTGCTCGTACTGCTGCTCCAGAATGGTGGACAGGGTGCCCTTCTGATAGGAGTACACCGCCAGATAGTGGTCATTCTGGGCAGCGGTATAGCCCACCACCAGCTGGCAGCTGTCCGTATCCTGCAATTGGGCAAGGCTGACGTTCTCCACCGTTTCGGCAAGGCCCTCCACGCTCTGGCGCACCTGCCAGCTTCCGGTGTCGTCCCGCTGCAAAATGGCTACGCAGACGTTGGCGGTCTGGGCGGTGGTATACAGCACCGCCGCATCCTGCCGACCGTCACCGTCCAAGTCCTGCAGCACAAAGGGGGAAAGCAGCTCGCCCTGAATAGGATATTTCAGCTGGGCACTCTCCCCCAGCCAGTCGTTCAGGGCCGTTTGCAGCGCGCCGTAATCGCCGGAAAGCTTCGGGGCACGCAGCAGTTCCTCTACCTGTGCTTTTTCGTTGGCCGGCAGCACGGTCTGGCAGCTGCACAGCACAAAGCACAGCAGCGTGCACAGCACCAGCCGTAGCCTGCGGGTCCTGTTCATACCGGTCAACCTCCTTCCGGGCATAAAATGCTATTTTCAGTATACCACACTTTGCGGACACAAAAAAGGGGGTGGGCATATCTGGCGCTTGCGCGTGGGACGATTTTAAATGCGCGCCGCGACTGAGGGGTAACCCCCTATAAATAAAAAAGAAACCACTGCACAAAAGCTGTGCAATGGTTTCTCTTGTTACTGTATCAAACAGTCAGAGCAGGATCAGACGAGCTCCAGAACTGCCATCTCAGCTGCGTCGCCGCGGCGAGCGCCGATCTTGATGATGCGGGTGTAGCCGCCGTT
>ENA-OPXQ01001282-OPXQ01001282.1-human-gut-metagenome-genome-assembly--contig:-NODE-1282-length-14320-cov-2.280266_pt1 | contig 14320 bp, 12 predicted proteins | sample MGYA00241769_ERZ502042 | MGnify/ENA primary metagenome ERZ502042 (study PRJEB25962, sample SAMEA2041934) | human gut metagenome | biome: human gut; feature: human-associated habitat; material: faeces...
TACTTCGGTACGCGAGCGACGGCTTGAACGGCAAGATGGGGTGCTTGCGACCCGCGCAGCGTCGAGCAGTTACGCGGTTTGGAAAACCGCGTAACGATCTAGTCGCGCGTCAGCTTACGGTGGATACGATGCGGCTGGGCTGCGTCCTCGCCAAGGCGCTCGATGCGGTTGGCCTGATAGGCCTCGAAGTTGCCCTCAAACCAATACCAGTTGCCCGGATTCTCGTCGGTGCCCTCCCACGCTAGAATGTGCGTGGCGACGCGGTCCAGGAACATACGGTCGTGGCTAATGACCACCGAGCAGCCCGGGAACTCGAGCAGCGCCGCTTCGAGCGAGGACAGCGTCTCGACGTCGAGGTCATTCGTGGGCTCGTCGAGAAGCAGCAGGTTGCCGCCCTGCTTGAGCGTAAGCGCCAAGTTCAGACTGTTGCGCTCGCCACCGGAGAGTACGCCGGCGCGCTTCTGCTGGTCCTGGCCTTTAAAGCCAAAGCTCGCCACATAAGCACGGCTCGGAACCTCGGTCTCACCGACCATCATGTGGTCCAGGCCATCCGAGACGACCTCCCACAGGTTCTTATCGGGGTCGATGCCGGAACGGTTCTGATCGACATAGGAGATCTTGACGGTCTCGCCCACCTCGAGCTCGCCCGAAGTCAGCGGCTCCAGGCCCACGATGGTCTTGAACAGCGTGGTTTTGCCCACACCGTTGGGGCCGATGACACCCACGATACCGTTGCGCGGCAGGGTGAACGATAGGTCGTCGATGAGCACACGGCCATCGAACTCCTTGTGCAGGTGATGAGCCTCGAGCACCTTGTTGCCCAGACGCGGGCCCACGGGGATGCGGATGTCGGTCCAGTCGAGCTTCTGGCTTGCGCGGGCCTCGGCCTCCATCTCCTCGTAACGAGCCAGACGGGCCTTGTTCTTGGCCTGGCGAGCCTTGGGCGAGCTGCGTACCCACTCGAGCTCGGCCTCCATGCGCTTGGCGAGCTTGGCGTCGCGGTTGCCCTGCGCCTCGATACGGGCGGCCTTGGTCTCCAGATACGTGGAGTAGTTGCCCTTGTAGGGATAAAGGTGACCGCGGTCGACCTCGCAGATCCACTCGGCAACGTTATCCAGGAAGTAGCGATCGTGCGTGACGGCAAGCACCGCGCCCTGGTAGTTGTGCAGGAAGTGCTCGAGCCACAGGATCGATTCGGCGTCCAGGTGGTTCGTGGGCTCGTCGAGCAGCAGCAGGTCGGGAGCCTCGAGCAGCAGCTTGCACAGGGCCACGCGACGGCGCTCGCCGCCGGAAAGTACGTTGACCGGCATGTCGGAATCGGGCAGCTGCAGGGCGTCCATGGCCTGGCCGAGCTTGGAATCGATATCCCAGCCGTCGGCGGCGTCGATCTCGTCCTGGAGCTTGCCCATCTCGGCCATGAGGGCGTCCATGTCGCAATCCGGGTCGCACATCTCCTCGCCGATCTTATTGAAGCGATCGACCTTGGCGATCATATCGCCAAACGCCATGCGCACGTTCTCGATGACGGTCTTGTCGTCGTCGAGCGGCGGCTCCTGCTGCAGGATGCCCACAGTGTAGCCGGGGGTGAGCCTGGCATCGCCGTTGGAGACCTCCTCGATGCCGGCCATAATCTTGAGCAGGGTCGACTTACCCATGCCGTTGGGACCCACGACGCCGATCTTGGCACCGGGGTAGAAGCTCAGGGTCACGTCGTCAAGGATCACCTTGTCGCCATGGGCCTTGCGAGCCTGATACATCTGGTAGATAAACTCCGCCATTTGCCTGTTCTATCCTTTCTACCTGCTGTTTCCCTATTCTTGATTCGCTTTAGTGGAAACGAAATGAGGGAACCAGCTCTGAAACGTAACGAAAAAGGGGCATGGTTGCCCACACCCCCTAATACTACCTGGGAAAAGTCCCCCGGAACATACTATGAACTGCGTACGCTAGTTTTCCGCAACCTTAACGAGCGGCTCGCTGCGATTTGCGCCACAACAGATACGAGTAGACGTAGACGGCTCCAACCGAACCAAACGCCAGAACCGCAATCACCGCGGCGACGACTTCACTCGAAAGCACGCTGCCTGCCACGCCCATCACAATCAGGCCAATACCCAGCACCATAAAGCAGGCGCCGCCAAAACGCTGAGTACGGCGCCAGTTCTCGGGATCGGCAAGCGCCCAAGGTGTCTTGATACCGAGCGTATAGTTCTGCTTCACACGCGGCAAGTAGTTGCCTACGCCGATGAACAGCAAACCGACAACACCGGAAATCAGCACGTTAACCGAACCGACCGACGGCACCACGCCCCAGACCGTAAGCTCTCCCAGCCAGCTTATGGCGCACATGAACAAGGTGAAGGCGATTACGAAGCCCTGGTAGAACTTGCCCGAGGTTCGATATGCCTCACCTTTGGGGTCGATGCGCGGCACCACGCAGAACATTGCGAGAAGCGCCAGAGGCAGCACGCCGAGCGCGGAGGCCATCCAGCTAGGGCCCCAACCGTCGACGGCGCCGTTCGCGCCCCAGTGCGTGGGAATCTGCGCAGGCAAGCTCGGCATCACCATGAGGTGCGCTACGACATTGGCGACGCACAGAGCGACCAGCGCAATCCACACGCGCGACGATACCCCCGTGGGGTGAATGCCCTTGTTTTCGTTATTCATCCTTATCACCTTCCGTGTTTGTAAAGCCCATAAACCAGCCAATCAAATCCTGCATGACGGTGGTGTTTAAGCTGTATACGATGTTTTGGCCATGGCGCTCGTCGGTCACCAACCCGGCGTTTTTGAGCGTCGCCAAGTGATGGCTCAGCGACGGCTTACTGATATCGAAATGCTCGGCAAGCTCCCCCGCCGTGCAATTGCCCTCGCGCAGCAACTCCAAAATGCGCCGTCGCGTTGGATCGGCAAGCGCCTTAAAACCCTCTCCCGGCATAAGACCTCCTCTCATCATCTCTCATGACGCGCACACTATACTCGATATTTAGATGTTTGTCTAACTATCTAATCTTGTACTCAAAAAAATAGCCGCCTCCGCGTAATGCGAAGACGGCCACTTCTCACGCTACAAACGTGTTTTAGAGTTGGCCAACCCGCTGCAACGGGTGCCATCTGCTTCAATCTTATGCGAACCCCGATCCCATTTCAACAAGCCCAAGGGCTCAAATGGAATCGCGATAACACCTATAATGGCGATAGCTAAAACACGATTCGCTTCCCCATCGGAGGATGTCTATGACCGAAACCGCTGCCGCTCTCGTCGAGACACGCGACACCAAGCTCGAGATCATCATGGGCCGCGAGGCACTCGATAAGCTCGCCGATGCTACGGTGTTGGTGCTCGGCTGCGGAGGCGTGGGCTCCAACTGCTGCGAGGCACTCGCCCGCGGCGGCATTGGTCATTTCGTCATTCTGGACAAGGACATCGTCGCGCCCAGCAATATCAATCGCCAGGCTATCGCCTTTCACAGCACCATCGGCAAGCGCAAGGTCGATGTTATGGAAGCCATGATCCACGACATCAATCCCACCGCCACCGTTATCAAACGCACCGAATACCTGCTGAGCGACAACATCGACGAGTTCTTCGCGAGCGTTTTGGAGCAGACGGACGGCAAGCTCGACTACGTCGTCGACGCCATCGACACCATCTCGGCCAAGCTCACCATTGCCAAATATGCTCAGGACCACGACATTCGTTTGGTTAGCTCCATGGGCGGGGCCAACAAGCTCCATCCCGAGTGCCTCCGCTTTGCCGACATTTTCGACACGGTACGCGACCCCATGAGCCGCATCATGCGCAAAGAATGTAAGAAGCGCGGAATCAAGAGTCTGCACGTGCTGTTTAGCTGCGAGGAATCGGTTAAGACCCAACCCCGCGACCCGTCCAACATCCACGAGCGTACCGAGTTGGGTACCGCTAGTTTTATGCCGCCCATCATGGGTCAGATGATTGCCGGCGAGGTTATCCGCCAGATCAGTGGACGCGGCACCGAGCGTGTGCGCGCCGACGGCCAACGCCTGGACTAGCAGGATGTCCTGCGATGGAACCGCAATTCTTTGACACGCATTGTCATCTTGATTTGATGCTCGGCCCCGATGCTGCAGCCAGTGAGTCGGCGGCGTCGGGTCTGGGGCTCTTTGACTGCGGGGTCGACCCACGCGACTTTTCGGCCGCAAACGAGCGCGCCCGTCGCCTACCAGGCATCATCGCTGGCGTTGGGCTCCACCCCTGGTGGCTCGCCGACGGCCGCTGCGGTCCTGCCGAAGTCGATCTGCTTTGCGAAGTTGCTGCCCAAGAGCGCTACATCGGCGAGGTGGGACTCGACTTTTCCGCACGCTTTGCCGGAAGTGAGCCGCTACAAATACAGGCATTTGACCGGCTCTGCGATACACTCGTGCAGCATCCTCTTACCGGGCGCGTGATATCAATTCACGCCGTTCGTTCGGCAGGAGCCGTACTGGACGTCCTCGAATCGCATGGACTACTCATCCCAAACCCCGACTCCCCCGTTATCATCTTCCACTGGTTTAGCGGCACTTCGGACGAACTCGTCCGCGCGCGTGATGCGGACTGTTATTTTTCCGTCAACCAGCGCATGCTCGCCACCAAACGTGGACGCGAATACGCCCGACAGATTCCACTCGACCGTCTACTGCTCGAGACCGATGCGCCAGCCGAGCCAAACACAGAAACAAGCGCACAGTCGCTCATCAGATCGCTCACAAGGACCTCGATGCGCATTGCCTCACTCAAAAACTGTGACGCTAAGCACATTGAGTCGGCAGTTTTAGCAAATGCGCGCTCTGTATTTGACCTTCGCTAACCCCTGTGGGCAAAAAATGTCAAATATGAGTACTGTTGCAAATCCAGTAACATTATTTTACGGCAAAATAGTGCCTTGATAATGTACAGCCATCCATTATCAAGGCACTTTAAGGTGGTTAAAGTCATTTTTAGCAGGTTTTAATCGCTCGCAGACACCCAACTAGGCCCTCAAAAGCTTAATTTCGCTGTTACTAAATTAGTGACAGTACTCATATTTAGCATTTTTTGTCCATGGAGTCCCAGGGAGGCGACAATTCGACTCCCCGGGACTGCTCACCTATTCGGAAATCGGCACTCCATGGCCCCAGGAGCCTTCCATGCCGCACACGGTCGAGGCAAACCCGGCAGCAAAGTCGAGTGCACGCTCGATGGCCTCGGCACCATCCTCGCCACGCTTGGCGGAATCGAGATAACACATCAGGAACGAAGCCAGGAACGAGTCGCCCGCACCCATGGTGTCCTTCAAATCCGTTACCGGTTTAGCCAGTTGGCGGTAATAACGATCGCCATCATAGGCAATGCAGCCCTCAGCGCCAGCCGTTGCCGATACGAAACGCGGACCTAGACCCCTCACCCATGCCAGACGCTCGCGAATCTCATCCTCGCTCGCGGCGTCTGCCGCGCTAAAGAATGCGAAGTCAACGTAGGGAGCAATCTGCTCGTAGTACTCGTCGGTCGAATCGTCCGAGAAGTCAAACGAAACCGTGATGCCCGCGGCCTTCAACTTGGGAAGTTCGCGCTCGGTAAAGCAATAGTTGCCCGAGTGGACTACGTCGAACTGCTTCATGTACGCAAGGTCAAAGCGATCGAGCACATAGCGAGTATCACCACGGATGCCACCCTCATTGGAGCCAAGGAAAACACGGTCGCCGTTAACGACGGTCACGCGCGCAGCACCATTCTCACCGATGAGCTGCTTGCATTTGGCTAGTTCAACGTCCTCATCCTCAAGACTCGCAATCACGTGCTCGGCAGCAGCGTCATTACCAAAGATGCCCATATACGCGGAGCGCGCGGCTCCGCATTTCTTGGCATACACGGCAAAGTTCACCGCATTGCCACCCGGATACATCGTGCGAATATGCTCGTAGCGGTCGACGACGTTGTCGCCAAACCCCAGTGCGCTCACGTTAAATGCCATAGCGCGCCCCTCTCTTATGCCAGCGGAACCACTGTTGTGACAACAATGCCGCCCAGAATCTACGCGAGTTCCAGCAGGTCCGGCAGCTGGTCGATAATCTTGTCCGCGGCATCCTGGCTAAAGCCAAAGCGCTCCTCGCGCTTGGCAATGACCGTCAGGCCGGCTCGCTTACCCGCGGTAATGCCCGGAACGGAATCCTCAACGCAGCAGCAGCGATTCGCGGGCAGCCCCAGCAGGTCCAGCGCATGTAGGTAGATGTCGGGCTCGGGCTTGCTCTCCTTAAACTGCTCGCCGCTCACCACATACTCAAAGGCATCAGACAGCCCGCATGCGTTGAGCACTTCCTCGATGCTAACCATGGGAGACGAGCTGGCAAGCGCCACGCGAACGCCACGGCGCGGCAGCTCTCGAATCGTATCCACGGCGCCTGGGTTAATCAAAGCCTGATAGTCACGCGGACGCTTATGCGCCCACTCGTCCCAACGGGCCAACGCTTCCTCGCCAGTGAAGTGCCCCTTACCGGCGCGCTCAAACCAATCGACCAGCATATGCAGGAAGAACTGATGCGAGGTACCGACCTGCCCATTCAACTCCTCTTGAGTCAGATTAAGCCCAAGCTCCTTGGCAAACGCGGCAGTCTCGCCCAAGTAGTAATACTCGGTATCGACAATGACGCCGTCCATGTCAAAGATAACGGCGTCGAACGGAAATGCGGACACGGCACCCTCCCTAACAAAAGGACGCCCGCAAGCAGGCGCCCGAGCCATGCATTAATCGGCGATTCTAACCCAGCAGCTTATCCAGCGTCACCGCAATGCCATCTTCGTTGTTATCGGCGGTCACCATCTGGGCTACAGCCTTAACCTCTTCGACGGCGTTACCCATGGCAACACCGGTGCCGGCCCACTCAATCATGGACTTGTCGTTCTGGCCGTCGCCAAACGATACGACCTCACTGGCATCGATGCCGAGCTTGGGCAGGGCACCCTCGAGTGCGCGGGCCTTGTCGATACCGGGCGCCGTGTACTCAAAGTACCAGTCGGCCGTAAACATGCCCGAAAGCGTCTGCTTAAAGGGCGCATACATCTCCTCGTAATGCGCCTGCAGGTAGGCCGGATCGCCCGCCGTCAGCAGCTTGTCCACGGGATAAGCATCAGCGACCTCATGCAGGCTCTCCACCTCGCGAATCTTAAGATCGCACGCGTCGCGCTCATACTTGACGATATTCTTCTGCGAGCCGTCAGGCAGCGTGATCATGCAATGGTACGAGTCCTCGACGTGCAAATCGCGACCGAGCGAAATCATAGGGATCACGTCAAAATTACGCAGGTGATCAATCAGGCGATGCAATTCGTCGGCAGGCATAGCCTGATCGAACAGCACCTCGTCGGTCTGGGCATCGACGACGTGTGCGCCGTTAAAGGCCACCAGCAGACCGTCATGGTTTTGAAGGTCGAGCTCTTGCGCCAAGGCGTGCAGCCCCCATGCGGGACGGCCCGAAGCCAAAATGAGCTTAATGCCCGACTCCTGCGCCGCGAGCAGCTTCTCGCGCGTACGCGGGCTAATCACTTTCTGATCGTTGGTGAGCGTACCGTCGATATCCATCGCGATGGCTTTGATTGCCATATATGCCTCCCTGTCATTGAACAACCTTGTCTGAGCCATCATACAGAACACCCATCGCGACTCCGTTTACAACGGGCAAAAAGTCATATTGTCTCGAACATGAACAGCGTGTGGTCGTGAAGCTTTATCGCTCAGGTCAAATACGTCTGCTAGCGACGCTCATCCGTCGGTGCGCCCTCGACGATCGCGATGCCCGCCGATGCACCTAACGCGCTGGCGCCGGCCTCGATGAATGCGCAGGCCTCTTCGTAATTATGGATACCGCCCGCCGCCTTGATTGCCACGGCATCGCCGAGCACCTCGTGCATCAGCCGCACGTCCTCGAGCTTAGCACCGCCAAAGCTTCTGCCGGTCGATGTCTTAAGGAATCCCGGCTTGGCCTCCAGCGCGATCTCGCATACACGGCGCTTGGCGGCGTCGTCGCCGTCCAGCTTGCACATCTCGACGATTACCTTGTCAGTGATGCCATGCGCGCGACAAAAATCAGCAATGGTAGTCATCTCGCGCTCGATGGCATCAAAATCGCGGTTCTCGATCGACCTCTGATTCAAAACGTAGTCAATCTCGGTAAAGCCACACGCAGCGTATTCCTCAAACCTCGCAAGCTTCTCCTCGAGCGCCATAGTGCCCTGGGGAAAGTCGATAGCGCCGGCAAGGATGATGTCAGAGTCCTCGAGCATGGCGCGGCCCGTCTCGTACTCCTGCAGGTTCGCAAATACGCAGCGAAAGTTGTACTTTAACGCCTTCTCGACATATTGCTCAAACGTGTCCTCGGGGGCATCGATATAGTCGATGTATTTGTTGATGGGTTTGGCAAGCGTCATGCTGGGCCTCCTTGTTCAGGACTGACAACCGATTCGTGGTTTCACGCGAAAAACCACGTTCAATGTACGCCCGGCATGCAAGGACAGCGTCCGCATTCCGACAAGTGGTATGAAATTAGCTTTAAACGTATATTTACAGACAGCGAATGGCACCGCACGCGGATGCCGACAGCAAGACATCCCCCTCCTCAATACACCCTCATGCCCCTTTACTGTTTGCGACCAGAAATGATGAGCTGCACAACGTCGTTAGCGGTCGAATTCGACCTCTGACGACGTCACGCGACCCATCGTATCTGGCCGACAACAGAAAAGGGGCCCGTATCTGTTGGGATACGGGCCCCTTTCGGCCATGACCTATCTCAGCAACAAAGACTACTGCGGTGAGCGCGGTAGAACTCGATCGCACCATCTTATCCGAGCCGGGACACGCTTGCATAGCGTGGCGCGTGACGGTTGCAAAACCACCCCATTTGAAACAAAGGCAAAAAAGTACTTGCAAAGACGCGTTCCGACATATAAGTTGAAAAAAGACCGCCGTTGCGGTTTTAAGTAGATCGAGCATATGAAGTTTCAGTTTTTAGCGTGTAAGAGAAAGAAGATCGGCAAAGTACAGCCCCAAACGCAATGACAACTTAATGAGGTAACTGCCACATGTGAGGCACCCGGGGCATTGCTGTCTCGATTTTGAGCACGATGCCTTCCGCCTTGCATGGGCCGTTCCATCCCGCCCCTGCAGCAACTGCCTCACGGGCTCATTGAAAACCGCATAGCACCCCAACGTCAGCACATCACCCACGGCAAGCACATCACTCACGACAACCAACACATCAACAAACAGCACGAACATCAACCGATTGGAGAAGCTATGACAAACCACCGCGCTGAAGACGGCGGTAAGAAAAGCATTCTGGATGCCCGAATTGAGCGAGCATATGCAAACGAATATGACGCCGCCTTTGCCGCCGCGACCATCAAGAACTACGCGTCGCTACCGCTCGCGACGATCTTGGCCGACCACCCTCAACTGCCGAAGCGCTGCACAAAGATCATGGGCGACCCCGACATTCGCAAGCTGACAGACCCCTATGCCCCAAAACGCGACAACGATTCGTGCGTCCTTACCGTAGGCTGCCTAGCCCATATGCTTACGGCGCTCGACACGAAACTCAAGCTCGAATGGGAACCCGACGAGCGTCATGAACTCGAAAGCAAGCGGAACACCCTGCGCACCGCACTGTTCCTTCCGTTGGACGGCCTCAAGCGCTGCAACGTCGAGCTCAATACACAGGCGCGGCAAAAGCCCGGGACCACGGGGCAGAAAACTCCAAGACCCCATGCGGCCATCGTCGACCGCAACCGATATAACCGCATGACCGCGCACTTTTCCGCCGAGGGAGCGGCCATAAGGACGCTGATCGACCTGCTGTGCCTCCTGAGCATCAACGAGCTATTTGAGGGCTATCTCGCCCTTGTTCCCGCGACGGCACCCAAGTCGGTAGCAAAGATCATCGAGACCTGCAGACGCCAGTTTGAGCGCCATCGCAATGGCAACGAGATGAACGCCAGCATCGCGCAGTACTACGCGGCTCATTACAAAAATGACGGATGTGCCCCTGTCGAGCATCAGCTGCGGCTCGCCTACACCACGCCCGCCGCAACGCTCCATCGCTTTGGAGCCCTCGGCGCTTGCGAGCCGCACGAACAGGCAGCCTGTCCCACAACCGAGCTCGATCTCAGGCTTGGACGAACCCTGTAGCCCGCCAGCCCCTCCGCGGGCAACAATCCTATTCCACAACACAACCAACAGAAAGGAGTCCTCATGGACACCAATCATTCCCCCATCATCAGCCCCCTCACCATGCGTGAATCCGCCCGAGGTATCACGCTCACCAGCATTTACGATGAGATGCTCGCCCGTCGCGAGCTCTCCGTCATGGGAAACATCGAAACCCCGATGGCCCACGACCTATGCCAGCAGATCCGCCTGCTAGATGCCACCGACCCCAGCCGCCCCATCACCATATTTGTCGCCAGCGCTGGCGGAAGCGTGCGATCGGGTCTTGCGATCTATGACGCCATGCGCCTCGCATCGTGCCCCATCCGCACCGTCTGCCTGGAATTCGCCGCGTCCATGGGCGCCGTGATCTTTATGGGCGGCGACAATCGCCGTATGGCGCCCCATGCAGAGCTCATGATTCACGACCCGCTGATCCCCCAGGGGGCAGGCGGCTCGGCACTTGCGCTGCAGGAAACCAGCCGGCGTCTTATGCAGACCCGCAAGACCCTCACGCAAATCCTCTCGGACCGCAGCGGCCTCACGCCCAAGCGCATCCAGTCCCTCACTGCAAAAGACACCTACCTTTCGGCCGAGCGCGCCGTCGAGCTCGGCTTTGCCCACGAAATCCTCTCGACCACCAAGGAGGTCGCCCATGTCTAACCTCACCAGCCGCCTCGCCGCATCTGAGTCCGCATCGTCCACCATCCTCGCCAAGGATCGAACGCTTTCCTGCGACACCCGCCAAACGGGACTCAACAACAACGCACTTGTGATCGGCCCCTCGGGAGCCGGCAAGACCCGAAACGTCCTCAAGCCCAACCTGCTGCAAATGAACGCAAGCTACATCGTGCTCGACACCAAAGGCACGCTCTGTCGCGAAGTGGGACCCGTGCTGGCAGCCCACGGCTACCGCGTGCAATGTCTCAACTTCGCCGACCTCAACACCGTCCCGGCCCTTGCGCCCGGCATCGAGCGCTGCGGCTACAACCCCCTGAGGCACATTCGCCGCAAGGCGGACGGCAGGCCCAACCAGCAGGACATCCTCTCGGTGGCAAAGGCCATCTGCCCCATCGAGGACAACAACCAGCCTTTTTGGGATCATGCGGCGGCAAACCTGCTGTCGTGTCTTATCGCCTACGTCACCGAACAGCTACCCGCCGACGAGCAGACGATCAGCTCGGTCATCAAGCTGATCGAGCACCTGCAGGACGGTGCCACGGGTCGATTGTTTGACGACCTGATCACGACCGACCCCCAAAGCTATGCCCTCTCGCTATGGCGGCGCTACGCCATTACGCAAAATGCCGAGCGCATGCACGCGAGCATCGTCGGCATCCTTGCCGAAAAGGTCATGTGTCTGGGATTCGACGGTGCGGCACAGCTCTATCGTGAGTGCCATCAGGTGGACTTCGCTTCCATGGGACACACCCCCTGCGCCCTGTTTGTAACCGTGAGCGATATTGACCGCAATCTCGATCCGCTGACCGGCCTCTTTATTTCGCAGGCGTTTATGGGCCTCATTCGTGAGGCCGATAGGCAGCCCGACGGCAGCCTGCCCGTGCCCGTGCGCTTTATGCTCGATGACTTCGCAAATCTGCAGATCCCCCAGATGGACAACGTGCTCTCGATTATCCGAAGCCGCAACATCTGGGCAACGCTGCTGCTGCAGTCGACCAACCAGCTCGATGCGCTCTATGGCGAGGCACGCGCACGCTCCATCATGGGCAACTGTGACACGCATCTGGTGCTGGCGTTCCAGGATCCCGAGAGTGCCCGGGTGTTTTCCGACCGCGCCGACGCGCTGCCCAGCACGCTCATGGCGACGCCGATCGATCGCTCGTGGCTCTTTGTACGCGGTCGCACTCCCGAACAGGTCGAGCGCTTTAGGCTCGAAGACCATCCGCTCTACGGGGAGCTGCCCGAGGCGCAGCGAGGCCATGCGGAGGCCGAGATCTAGGCGCAGGGTTCTCGCAGCGCGCGACGCCCCGGCGATGCTCCACAAAGGCCGTGCGCCCCGGGACCACGGCAAAGCAAAGGGGCCCGCATCCGATAGGATACGGGCCCCTGACTATAAGGCGCGATGCGTTAACAGCAGCGACTACTTGCGATGCGCGCGATAGAACTCGATGAGCGCCTGGGTCGAAGCGTCCTGCTCGGCCTTGGCGGCATCGTCGTGGAAGGCAGGGGTGATCTGCTTGGCAAGCTGCTTGCCCAGCTCAACGCCCCACTGGTCGTAGGAGTCGATGCCCCAGACCGTGCCCTCGACAAACGTGATGTGCTCGTACAGTGCGATGAGCTCGCCGAGCGCGAACGGGGTCAGCGTGTCGCCGAAGATCGAGGTCGTCGGGCGGTTGCCCTCAAAGCAACGGGCCGGGACGATCTGCTCGGGCGTGCCCTCGGCACGAACCTCGTCGGCCGTCTTACCAAAGGCGAGCGCCTTGGTCTGGGCCAGGAAGTTGCCCAGGAACAGCTCATGCACGTCCTGACCGCTATCGGTCGCAGGGTTGGCGGTATTGGCAAAGGCGATGAAATCGGCCGGAACCACCACAGTGCCCTGGTGCAGCAGCTGGTAGAAGGCATGCTGACCGTTGGTGCCGGGCTCGCCCCAGAAGATCTCGCCGGTATCGGAGGTCACAGGGCTGCCGTCCCAGCGGACGTGCTTGCCGTTGGACTCCATGGTGAGCTGCTGCAGGTAGGCCGGGAAACGGTGCAGGTACTGGCAGTACGGCAGTACGGCGTGGCTCTTGGAACCGAAGAAGTTGACGTACCAGACATTGAGCAGGCCCATCAGCGCGACGGCGTTGTTCTCGAGCGGGGTGTTGCAGAAGTACTCGTCGATGGCGTGGAAGCCCTCGAGGAACTGCTGGAAGCGCTCGGGGCCGAGCACGACGATCAGCGACAGGCCCACGGCGGAGTCAACGGAATAGCGGCCGCCAACCCAGTTCCAGAAACCGAAGGCGTTGGCAGGGTCGATGCCGAAGGCCTCGACCTTCTCGAGTGCGGTGGAGACGGCGACGAAGTGCTTTGTCACGGCCTCGGCGTTCTGCTCATCGGAGCCGTCGATGGCACCCTGAGCCTTGAGCTGTTCGAGCATCCAGGTCTTGACCTCGCGGGCGTTGGTGAGGGTCTCGAGCGTGGTGAAGGTCTTGGAGACGATGATCACGAGCGTGGTCTCGGGGTCCAGGCCCTTGAGCTTCTCTGCCTGATCGTTGGGGTCGATGTTGGAGATGTAGCGGCAGTCGATACCGGCGTCGGCATAGGGACGCAGAGCCTCGTAGGCCATGACCGGGCCCAGGTCGGAGCCGCCGATGCCGATGTTGACGACGGTCTCGATCTTCTTGCCGGTCACGCCGGTCCACTTGCCGGAACGCACTTCGTCGGCGAAGGCGTAGATGCGGTCAAGCACCTCGCGCACGTCCTTGACGGTGTCCTGACCGTCGACGATGTACTTGCCCTCGTCCTCGACCGGGCGGCGCAGCGCGGTGTGCAGCACGGCGCGGTCCTCGGTGTTGTTGATGTGCACGCCGGTGTACATCGCCTTGGTGCGCTCGTCGAGCTTGACGGCCTTGGCGAGGTCGGCGAACAGCTGGAGGGTCTCCGGCTTGATCAGGTTCTTGGACAGGTCGAAGTGCAGGTCGCCGGCGTCGAACGACAGCTTGTCGACACGCTCGGCGTCATCGGCGAACCACTGCTTGAGGCTGACGCCCTCGGCCTGCAGCTCGTCATAGTGCTTCTGCAGCGCGGCCCACTCGGGGGTCTTGGTGGCGTCAACTGGCGGATTGATGGCCATGGTATTGGTCCTTTCATCATCACTGTACGCCGGAGTCGGCTCTCCAATGCTGGCGGGCCACACCGGTTACTTCGCTTACCAAGATACTCACAAAAGCGGACAGAAACAAACAAAAAATACCCAAGATGAACAACCGTGACCGACACGACATGCCCGCGCACGACATGCCAGCCGAACTTGCATAAATCCACGGCATACAGTAAAGTCTCATTCTTGTGCGCAGGTTCATCAACGAATCGGCAGCATGCCACTTTAGCTCAGTCGGTAGAGCGGCTCACTCGTAATGAGCAGGTCGACAGTTCGATTCTGTCAAGTGGCTCCATACCCC
>ENA-OPXQ01001285-OPXQ01001285.1-human-gut-metagenome-genome-assembly--contig:-NODE-1285-length-14293-cov-1.674533_pt1 | contig 14293 bp, 10 predicted proteins | sample MGYA00241769_ERZ502042 | MGnify/ENA primary metagenome ERZ502042 (study PRJEB25962, sample SAMEA2041934) | human gut metagenome | biome: human gut; feature: human-associated habitat; material: faeces...
AGAAGAAACTATCCTCACGTCGAATACACCGCGAATGATAACCGGATCAAGGGTTCATTATTCAATGTGAAGGTTTGGATGAAGCTACTGGTGAAAAAGAAAGGCCCGTATCCGTTCTGGATATGAGCCTTGCAAGAATTGTAATCCGTAGATTTTACAAGTAAAATCTCTCCAGTTTTGTTTTAAAAAATTGAATTAATGGACCGTTGAAGCAGGCATTTACAATTGTACCAATCCCTACTACCGACCAGATTCCCTCCCCAGATGCAGTGACAAATATGATTCCGATAATCACGACAACAACATCCGAAAGGATCCTTGCTTTATGGAATGGAATTTTCTGATGTGTCAGTTTCTCGATTATAATAGCGACACTATCATATGGGGCGATTCCCATATCTGCGACCATATATAATGCCACTCCCATGGATGCCATCAGCTGAGCAAGCAGCAGTGCAAGGATACGCAGTGGCAGATTCATCTGAATCTGCACTACATCATTCGCTACATAACAAATAAAGTCTGCAATGTATCCGACAAGAATGCAAAGAAAGTAATCAAGAGTATGTTTAAAAATGTGGCAGACGGGAAAGACGTTGTTGTAACATTTCAGAATTAGAAGAAAATTAGATGAGAAGAGGCAAATTGTAGTAATTGGCATTTTATGAGCCGAAAAAGTATGTTATAATTGATGATTGAGAATAATTAACAAAAGGGAAATGGGTATGAAAAAAAAGGAAATAAATTATCAATTACTGATAAGAAGAATATGTCTTATCGTACTTGATATCATATGTATTATCGCAGCATCAATTCTGGCATTACTGACACGTTTTGAGTTCGATTTCAGCCAGATTCCGAAAGAATTCTTAAAAGTAATCTATAAATACGGACCATTCACCATAGTCATAACATTAATTATATTTTCACTTTTCCGTATCTACAGTAGTTTATGGGAGTACGCAGGGATTGAAGAAGTATTCAGTCTGATCGCAGCCTGTCTTGCGGCGGCCGTAGCGAAGATTGTCATCATCTTATTTACATGGAGCGTTATGCCAAGAAGCTGGTATGTACTGGATACAATTTATCTGATGATCCTGATCGGGGCAACAAGAGTATCTTACCGACTGATACGTCTGCGCAGACAGAACCGTACATTCCCATGGTCAAAGAGAAAGAAAGTCATGATCATCGGCGGAGGAGAGGCCGGAAGAAGTCTGATCACAGAGATCCAGAACAGTAAATATCTGGATCAGAAGGTTGTCTGTATCATAGACGATGATCCGTATAAGATTGGAAGATATATTAAGGGAGTCAAGGTTGTCGGTAATCGGAACAGTATTAAGAAAAGCGTCAAGAAATACAATGTCCAGCAGATCATCCTGACGATACCATCGGCAAATGCAGCAAAGATTAGACCAATCGTGGAGATCTGTCAGGATACAAACTGTGAACTTATGATCCTGCCGGGAGTATATCAGCTGGTCAACGGAGAGGTCAAGGCAAGTAAACTGCGTCCGGTGAATATTGATGACCTTCTGGGAAGAGATGAAGTCCATGTCAATCTGAACGAGGTCATGGATTATGTATCAGGAAGAGTGATCATGGTAACCGGCGGCGGAGGTTCGATCGGAAGTGAATTATGCAGACAGATCGCAAAGCACAGCCCGAAACAGCTGATCATCTTCGACATCTATGAGAACAATGCATATGATATCCAGCAGGAATTGTTAAGGGAACAGCCGAAGCTTGACCTGGTGGTGCTGATCGGTTCTGTACGTGATGAGAACCGTATCAACAGTATCTTCGAACAGTACCGTCCGGAGATCATCTATCATGCGGCAGCACATAAGCACGTGCCGCTTATGGAGGGCAGCCCGAACGAGGCTATCAAGAATAATGTCCTCGGAACTTATAATATGGTCAGAATGGCAGATAAATGGAATGCTAAGAGATTTGTACAGATATCTACAGATAAGGCTGTCAACCCAACGAATATCATGGGAGCTTCCAAGAGAATCTGTGAGATGATCATACAGACTTATAATAAAGAATCGAACACAGAATATGTAGCAGTGCGGTTCGGTAATGTACTTGGAAGTAACGGAAGTGTTATTCCGTTATTTAAAAAACAGATTGCAGAAGGAGGACCGGTAACCGTCACACATCCGGAGATCATCCGCTACTTTATGACGATTCCGGAAGCGGTATCACTGGTACTTCAGGCAGGTGCCTATGCCAAAGGCGGAGAGATCTTCGTCCTGGATATGGGAGAACCGGTAAAGATCCTTGATCTTGCAAGGAATATGATCCGGCTGTCAGGCTATAAAGTCGATCAGGATATCAAGATTGAATTCACGGGACTGCGTCCGGGAGAAAAATTATACGAAGAACTTCTGATGGACGAAGAAGGTATGACGGATACACCGAATAAGCTGATACATATCGGACATCCGATCGATGTAGATGAAGTCAAGCTCGCACATGCACTCAGAGTCCTTGAGAGCGCAGCACAGAATGAGACCGATGATATGCGTCTGATCGTGGAAAGCATCGTTCCGACCTATCATCCAAAATTAAATAAATCAACACAATAGAACCAGAGAATACAGGAGGCATAACAGATATGTTCAAAGAGGATCATTTGTCTTTCAGACAAAGGAAATATATGAAGGTTAAGAACATAATAGGAAGAGCTCTTGGAGGGATCGGTCTGGTGGTATTATCACCCGTCTATCTGGCAATTATTGTGGCGATCAAGAAAGAAGACGGGATCACAGCTCCTGTCTTTTTTTCGCAGAAAAGAGTAGGAATCCATAAGGAATATTTTAACCTGTACAAATTCCGCTCCATGCGCACAGATACGCCGCACGATAAGCCGACACACCTTCTGGAGAATCCAGATCAGTATATTACAAAAGTAGGACATTTTCTGCGAAAATCATCATTAGATGAACTTCCGCAGCTTTGGAATATTGCCAGAGGAGATATGGCTGTGATCGGACCAAGACCGGCACTTTGGAATCAGGATGACCTGATTGCAGAACGTGACAAGTACGGGGCTAATGATGTAAAACCGGGACTTACCGGATGGGCACAGATCAACGGAAGAGATGAACTTGAGATCCCTGTCAAAGCCAGACTGGACGGCGAGTATGTAAAAAAGATGGGGCCGCTTATGGATATCCGGTGCTTTATCGGAACGGTATTCTCCGTGCTTCGAAGTGACGGAGTCGTAGAAGGCGGAACCGGAGCAAAGAAGAAACTTATGGTCATCACCAATCATTCTTATATGCTGTGGCAGTTCAGAAGAGAATTGATCGGGAAACTTATGGAAGATTACGACGTGATCATCAGTACACCATTTGTAGGGCATGAGGATGATTTTAAAGCAATGGGATGTACAATGATCGAGACGGATGTGGACCGTCGTGGGATCAACCCGAAGACGGATATGAAGCTGTATCTGACCTACCGCCGGTTATTAAAAGAACATCACCCGGATATGGTAGTTACCTATTCGATCAAGCCTAATGTATATGCCGGATATGCCTGCCGACAGATGCGGATTCCATATTGTGTCAACGTACAGGGACTCGGAACTGCATTCCAGAAGAAGGGACTTCGGGAAATCGTTATAAGAATGTATAAAACAGCCTTAAAAAAGGCAAAGACAGTGTATTTCGAAAATAAGGGAAATGCGAAGGTGTTCCTGCAGGAGCAGATCATCCGTCGGGAACAGATGTGTCTGCTTAAAGGGGCAGGAGTAAATCTTAAGTATTATACTTATCAGAAATATCCGGAGAATGACAAAGTGCATTTCTTATATCTTGGAAGGATCATGAAGGAAAAAGGAATGGACGAACTGTTCTATGCAGCGAAAGAACTACAGCGAAAAGAAGTACCGTTCGTTCTGGATCTGGTAGGATTCTTTGAAGATGAATACAAAGAAAAGATTGATAAGCTGGTTGACGCAGGGATCGCAGTATTCCATGGATTCCAAGAAGATCCGAGACCGTATTATGCCATGGCCGACTGTGTCGTGCTCCCAAGTTATCATGAGGGAATGTCAAATGTACTTCTGGAGGCAGCAGCGACCGGACGACCGGTGATCACCAGCAATATTCCGGGCTGTAAAGAAGCCGTAGACGATGGTAAGAGCGGTCTTCTGTGTGAAGCAGAGGACTGGAATGATCTGTACCGTAAGATGAGTAAGATCGCCCGGATGAGCCGTATAGAACGCGAAACAATGGGAGTATGCGGCAGAGATAAGATGGCGCAGGAATTCGATAAGGATAAGGTTGTGAAGAAGACGATACAGGGAATCGAGAGAGTATAATATAATCAAAGACGGTAAAAAGGAAACTCCTTTTTGGCAGATGCCAGAAAGGAGTTTCCTTTTATTAAAGATTTTTATCTAAGCTTTTTTATCTACCTTATCTACGGAATCTTCTCTTACAGATCACAGCTGCGATCACAGCAAGTGCTGCCAGAGAAAGAAGTGTGTACATCCATACCGGTGACTGATCACCGGTTCTGGCTGCAGCTTTGTTAGAAGCTTTGCCGTTGGTTGATTTGTTAATATTTATATTCTTGGTTGTATTCTTGTTATTATTCAGGTTCTGATTCGGCTTCAGATTCTGTCCAGGATTATCGCTTCCAGGATTCTTCGGATCATTCGGTGTACCAGGATCCGGTTTGTCAGGATTCTCCGGGTCATCTTTGGCCTGGATCGTGTAAGTGGTCCATCCGCGTGCCAGAGGAAGCGAATATGTCTCACCGTCTAAAGTAACCTTCTTACAAGGCTCGCCATACGCGGACACATCGTCCATGACAAGCTCTGCTTTCGCATGATAAGTACCTGCCTTGGAAGGAACTTCGGAAAGTTCTTCTCCGACAGCACCGTTATCATCTGCATAGTAAGTCATCTTATAAGCAACGCCCTCTACCTCTTTGCCCAATACATAAGTATGGAAATATGGTGCAAGGTCGATCGGAGATCCGTTCTCCGTAAATGTCTCGTCATACGCACGGCTTAATACCGGAGCGTAATCAGATCCATACCAGGTGTAATAAAGCGCTTTCAGGAATTCGATTCTTTCCGCATCTTTCTCGGCGTCTGTAGAAGGAGTATAGCCTTCTTCGTGGTTAGTGAAGTAATTGCGTAGTTCATTTGCCGCAAACTGCATGCCGGCCTCATCTGCTGTCGTGTAGATGGTGAAACGCTTGTTCTTGAATGTAGTACCTGTCTTGACATTCTTATCATTTACAATAACGATATTAGCTTTGTAGTAAGATGTGATGACATTATTACCAATGTACATTGCACCGGCGGTACTTTCATCTGTCGGAACAATCTTACCATTCTTGTCATAAGTCAGTTTGTAGTAAGTATCTTTGGCTTTCTGACCGATGCCGGATTCATTGGATACGGTCTCTACCGTGTGATAGTTAAAGTACGTGTCAGCTTCTTTGAAAGGTTCTGTAGAACGGAAATGCTTCACAAAGTCTTTTGCAACATCTTCAAACTGAGACTGTTCACCGGCTGTGTAACCTTCTCCGGAGAATACGATCGTCTTATTGTTATAATAAGGCATAGCACCCGGATAATCGGCTGTATCGTTATTCTGAAGGGTCGTAGACTTGAAGGTGATCTCATAGTCTTTGGTTTTACTGCTGATCGCAGTTCCTGTGGCTTTGTCATAAGCGGTAAGGGTTACGCTGTAACGGCCAGGAGTTACCGGTGCTTCGTCGCTGTCATAGTCATAAGTGATCTCAGCGGCGTAAGGAACAGTTCCTTTATAATGCGCTTTTACCGTATAGTCTTTGTCATAATTAACGCTATAATTAAGGTCGGCAGGTTTGCCGTCGTATACCTTGGACGGAACATCGAGCGTGATGAGATCCGGTAATTCGATCGTGTAGGAAGCTGTCTGACTGCATTTCTCATATGTGCTGTCTCCGGCAAATGCAGCTTCGATGGTATAGGTTCCGGCTTTGTTAGGAATACCGGATACTACGTTGCCATCCGCATCCTTGTAAGTAAGCGTTAAAGCATCACCAAGCTTATCGCCTGTGATCTCATTCTTACCTCTGCGGAGGATAAAATATTCACGCATATCTTTGCCTGTGTCAGACTCATAGAACATGTCTGCATAAGGCTGGAAGAATAACTTCGTTACGTTTGAATCCTGGCAGAAGGTCTTGCGGATCTGTTCTTTACACACTTCACAGAAAGCATACTGCTTGCCAAGGAAACGCATCTTACAATTCTGGTGTGGACGGTACCATCCGTTACCGCCATTGTCATATTCATAGACACCGACACCATTCTTACCGATGAAGCGTGACCAGCGGACCTTTGCCGGATCAGACTCAGCTGTCATATTCGGCATCTCGGCCGCATAGCTTGCACCTGCGAAATATTCATCCGAAAGTTTGGCAGTGGTGTGTCCAAGCTCGTGAAGCATCATTTCAAGGGATTCATTATTAAGAGAAGCAACACATACACTTCCGCCGCTTCCGCCGTATGTGGTAGCATTGACGATCACAACATTAAAGTCTGCCGCAGGAAGGTACTGATCTGATAACTGCTTTGCTTTCTTAGATCCATCCGAACTGATCGTAAGAAGACGCTGCATACCGCCTGACCAGAATGAAGATCCGAAATAGGTGTCGCGTGTGTCTGCGTTCGCCTGCTCCTGGTTGATCGCGGTGTCTGCTTTTGCGCCCGATTCGTTCGATACAACTCCGAGAGCGTAGATCTTGATCGTATCTTTGAACTCATCCCAAGGAGAAGTATCCATCAGATAATCCGCGGTATTCTGAGCATTGGTATAGAACGAATCCTGCTCGGAAGCAGTGAAGCCGTCGCCGAAGATCAGCAGGACGAAAGCATCTTCGTCAGCCAGACTCTTGTCACCGTATACGAGGTGAGGAGTCTTGTCCGGGATCGGATCAGTAACTGCATCGTCAGCTGCCTTTACTTCCTTCGTCTCTTTCACGTCCTGCTTAGCAGCTTCCTTACCGGATGAAGCATCTGTTGCAGAAGTACCGGCTACAGAATCTGATACAGAATCCGAAACGGAATCGGGAGTGGTCAGGTTCGCATCGGTGGTCGCTGCATCGGTGGAATCCGTTACGTCCTTAACTTCCGGTGTCTCAGGACTTACAGTCTGTTCTTCGGAAGTAACCGGATCGGCTGCGAATGCATGACCAGGCGGTACCAGTAATGAAGAAATTACCAGTGCGCCCGCCAGGACAGGAGCAAATCTCTTTTTCCAATAACTTTTTCTAAACATATAGGCCTCCTTTCAGTAATGCCAATGTGTGTTGGGCGTTACACGATAATTATCTCCCTTACATCATGTAAACACCAAATGTGTTAAAGTCAACATATCATATAAAATGCACAAACGCAATAGAAAAAAGCGGAATAATATGGCAAAAATGACGAAAAGAATAGAAAAAGGAGATACATGAGAAAACGTGAAGTGTTATGAATGGAAAAATGAGACAGCATCAGCAAAATATATAGAGATATGATACAATGAATAATATATAAAAAATGATTTACAAATGTAAAATGGGGATGTGAGGAGCAACACGTGAATGATAAAGAGATGATTACAGCAATGGAGAATCTGGCATTGCCGGATATAACCCAGAATACGGGTCAAGATATGAAAGAGGGACTGGGGAAAGACGTTATTGGTCAGGCCGTTGACTTGTTAGGGGATAATATAGAAATTGGTCTTGATATGACTATTGATAATGAACTTTTAAAAGAGATTCCAATTATCGGGAATTTTGTAAAAGCAGCAAGACTTGCTGATACTATTCACAACCGATATCTAATTATAAAGCTTCAAGAGTTTGTAGAGGATGTAAAACGTGGCAGATTAGAAGAAGATGTAATCAGAGAGCATAGGAGAGTGTTAGAAGAACATCCCAAAAAACGGGAAAAAGAAATGACAAATCTTATACTGAGTCTGGAACGTTTAAAAGAAAAAAGAAAGGCACGGATTTTGTCCAAAATCTACATGTATTATTTGAAGGAAGAGCAGAAAGCAGCAAGATTTGAGGATAAAGAAAAGCGCAAGATAAAGATGGAAGAATGCTGGATTGACTTCTGTATATTAGAAGAAATGCTGGAGGATATATCAATGTATGATTATCCGGCATTAGTCTACGCTTATAAAAATAAAAAAATCTATACTTATAGTGAGAATCTGTCTCTTTTTCAGGTTATGCGTCTGGAACGATGTGGGGTAATGTATAGAGATGAGCACGGGATGCTCGCAGGCTCCAATACGACATTAATTCGACTGACACCACAGGGAAAACTATTCTGTGAGGTGACTGAATTGGTAGGAGAGGGAGAAAGAAAAGAAGTACTGGGGGAAGAAATGAATGCCGATTAACAATATAAATCCGGAAGAATTAGTCAAAGCAACGGGAATTATAAATAGGAACCAGGCATATAAAAGGCGTTGGAAAGAGCCGCTCTTTCTGGACAGTGATAAACCGCAGGTCAGCTTGAAAAATGGTCTTTTTCTGATGCCAAGATATTCAAAAAATGAGGAGTTAGATGAAAGAAATGATTTGGAAAATCAAATACAGAGTCTGATTTATGAAAAGAATGACAGATTTCTTTTGATATTAGGGGAGCCGGGTGGAGGAAAATCGACATTGGTTGCATATATACTGAATACTTATGAAGACACGGAAGGACGTAAACCAATTGTTTATCCATGTGCTGCAATGCAGAAGGTGACGACAAATTATAATCTGTTTGAAGATATTATGAGAGAATTAGGATTGTTAGAGTATAAGAGGCTTTCTAATCATGTATTAATCTTGGATGGATTCGATGAAGTGGAAGTCGATGGCAGTAGAGAAGATTTGTTAAGACATCTCTACATATGCTGGGAGAACGCGTCAGAGGATTATGGATTGAAGAACTTTTCCTTAATTATTACCAGCAGACGTAATTATTTGGGAGAATTAAGCAGAATAGAAGTCCCGTATATTGTACTTAGCAGATTTGACAAAGATCAGATTATAGAATTCTGTAATAAATATTTTGAACGAAGCGGCGAGAAGACCGTATCAAAACATACGATAGAAGAAATGAAAGTAATGGAGTCTGTGTTTGGAATTCCAATCCTTCTCTACATGACGATTGCATTGGGAATAGATGTAGGAGAAGGCGAATCGGAATCGGATGTATATGATAAAATATTTACTCTGAATTCCGGGGAGAGAGGAATCTATGACAGGTGTTGGGATCGAATGGGGCATCCATTGACTACAAAGATTAAAGAACAGATTCATGAAGTCTCTAAGAAGATGGCATACTGGATGTTGGAACACGAACCAGAACAACTGATTATCGATTGGAAATCTTATCAAAGGATTCTGGATGAAGTTGGTGTAGATTCATCAGCTATGCTGGGACAGTACATTCATCAGATTCATCACACAGAGGGAAATATAGAAAGTAATGGTCTGGTGTTCATACATAAGACAATCTATGAATATTTCCTTGCCAGGGCAATCGTGGATATAGTGCAAAATCAGTTGATTTATCCGGTATATCCTTTGGAAAAAGAGATGACAGAGCAACTTACAAAACTATTGAATATCCGGGAAATTCCGATGCAAACACTTATTTATCTGGAGCGGATGATAGAAAAATGCGTAGACTCCAAGACACAAGAAAAGATGAGAAAATGTGAAAAGTATTGGAGAAGGTATTTCGAAAGTTTGCTTGTAAATGGAATGCAGTATCCACTTTCGGAAAAGAATTGTTGCAATCTGAAAATTATAGAAAAGGAGATTACAGCATTTCTCAATTATTTGGCTGTGGTGAAGATTATTCTGTTAAAGTTATCTGGAAAGGATCGGGTATGGCTGGTTGCGGAATCAGAGTTTATGAAATTACTGAGTGGTTATATTAAAAGGTCAGGAGAGAGAATGAGAGATCTCAGTAATCTGGAATTGCCATATATCAGTCTGAGACATGCAAATCTAAATTATGTGGACTTTAGTTATAGTAATCTGACAGGAGTAGATTTCTATTATGCAAGTCTGAATTATACAAATTTTACAAGGGCAGATATAAGTTGCAGTAATATGGATGGTGCAGATTGTGTACATGCCAGAATGTGCTATGCAGACCTATCATGTAGCAACCTACGTGAGCTCAATCTTTACGGGGCGCAGATGGAGGGTTCAAATCTGCGAGAATCAGACCTTACAGGAGCGAATTTGGAAAGAACAGATGTAAAGAAAGCGTTATAAATTGCGTAATATTGGTACAAATGGTGAATCATGCCTGTTGCTCTGTCTTGGAATACAAGGAAATATATGGTAAAATCAAATGTTGAAAAACGCATGAAGCAGGTAAGAAAAAACCTGTAATATCAATCAATTATTTGGAGAAGAATATGGATAAGAATTATATATTGATAATCGGATGGGTTGCCGTGATGGCGATGCTGTCTGTGTTGACATCGGTGAAACGAGTGGAGACGGTGTGTGGGAAAAAAGAATATCGGTGGAGACCGGTGTGGGCGGTTGTGACATTCTTACCGTTGATTATATGGTGTGGATATAGAGGAAATATAGGCGATACGTGGACATACAAAAAAAGCTTTTCCGAAATGCCGGTAAGTTTAGGCGGTATGGCGTCTTATATGGCAACAGTAAAGAAGGATAAAGGCTTCTATTTTGTGTCAGCGGTCATCAAATGTATTGTAGGAAATCACGTTAATATATATTTTATAGTATTAGCTGCGATTCAGGCGGGGGTGTTGATATATGTATATCGTAAATATTCCAGCAGATATCTGGTAAGCTTTTTCTTATTTATTGCTTCGACGGATTACATTTCATGGATGTTCAATGGTATCCGACAGTTTCTGGCGGTTACGATTACGTTCATAGGAATTAAATTTATACTGGATAAGAAGTACGCAAAAGCAATTATTTTAATTCTGATTGCCTCATTGATGCATCAGAGCGCTTTACTGGTTATTCCATTTATCTTCATTGCACAGGGAAAGGCATGGAATAAAAAGACATTACTTTTTATGGTTGCGGTTATTGCAATTGTGGCTGGTATTGGGCAGTTTACAAATGTGTTGGATTCTATGTTAGCCGAGACGCAATATAAAAATGTTGTGTCTGACTGGCAGAGTTGGAATGATAATGGAACGAATGCATTGCGTGTATTAGTGTATGCAGTGCCATCGGTACTGTCTTTAATAGGATTAAGATTTATACGGAATGAAGATGATAAAGTTATTAATCTGTGTACGAATATGTCAATCGTATCTGTTGGATTCTATATAGTATCTATGTTCACAAGTGGAATATTTATTGGTCGTCTTCCAATTTATTTCTCGTTATATAGTTATATCTTATTGCCATGGGAGATTGATCATATGTTTACCAAACGATCAGCAAGATTGATTTATGTTGTAATGGTAGTGGGGTATCTGGGATTCTATTTGTATAGTGTTAATAATCTTTTGGGATAGAGGGAGAATAATGATTCGAGTATTACATGTTGTTACATATATGGGGCGCGGAGGTCTTGAGACGATGCTTATGAATTATTATCGTCATATAGATCGAAGTAAAGTACAGTTCGATTTCCTAGTGCATAGAGAATTTGAAGCGGATTATGACGAGGAAATAAAGTCTTTAGGCGGAAGAATCTATCACGTATCAAGGCTTGTGCCGTGGAGTAGAAGATACAAAGCAGAATTGAGACGCTTTTTTAGAACTCATCCGGAATATAAGATTGTACATGTACATCAGGACTGTCTGAGTTCTGTAGCGTTGCAATGTGCGAAAGAATGCGGAATTCCGGTTCGAATTGCGCATAGTCATTCTAGTAGTGCTGTAAAGAATATAAAATATCCAATAAAATTATATTATATGAAAAAGATTCCTCGATTTGCGACAGATCTTTTTGCATGTGGAAAACAGGCGGGAGATTGGATGTTTTCTGGAAAGAAATATCAAATCATAAGAAATGCGATAGATACAGAGAAGTATCTTTATACTACAACGGTGAATAAAAGCGTTCGTGAAGAGTTGGGATTATTGGGAAAAATAGTTATCGGTCATGTTGGAAATTTTACGCCGGCTAAAAATCATATATTTTTATTGGAGATATTTAAAGAAATTCTAAAAAAATCACCAGATTCAAAGTTACTTCTGGTCGGTGGAGGTGATGGACTTATTACCGCTAAAGAAAAGGCAGAAAGTATGGGAGTTGCAGACAATGTTGTTTTTACAGGAATTCGTTCCGATGTTAATAGATTAATGCAGGCAATGGATGTTTTTGTATTTCCATCATTGTATGAGGGATTACCGGTAACCATGATTGAGGCGCAAGCATCAGGAATGCAGTGTATTATATCTGATAGAGTTTCAAAAGAATGTATAGTTACGAAAGGACTGGTAATACGAAAGAGATTGAGTGATAGTGTAGAAAATTGGGCAAATTATATACTGCAGAAATCAGAAAAAACGCATGAGAATCATATTAGAGAAATCGCAAATGCAGGATATGATATTAGTGTAGCTGCAAAACAATTAGAATGTTTTTACATTAAAAAAACAGGGGAAGAGAAATGGTATTTTTAACAGTTTTTACACCGGCTTATAATAGAGCAAGTACATTGCCGAGAACTTATGAAAGCTTGTGTAATCAAGAATGTAAAGAATTTATTTGGCTGATTGTAGATGATGGTTCTACTGATGAAACTGCAAGTCTGGTAAAAGAGTGGCAGAAAAAAGAAAAAGGATTTGAAATACAATATATTTATAAAAAAAATGGTGGAATGCATACAGCTCATAATGTTGCGTATGAGAATATACATACAGAATTAAATGTATGTATCGATTCTGATGATAGAATGGCAGAAGGGGCTGTGAAAAAAATAAAAACTGCCTGGCTGAAAGTAAGAAATAAAAATTATGCCGGTTTGATAGGACTGGATGCAGACATGAATACCGGAAGAATCATAGGAAAAGACTTCTCGTATGGATTAAAAGAGACCACACTTGGAGGTTATTATGCATCTGGTGGAGAGGGAGATAAAAAATTAGTTTATCGTACAGATGTTATCAACAGTGTTCCACAGTATCCAGTATTTGAAGGCGAAAAGTATGTTGGATTGGTGTATAAATATACGTTAATTGATCAAAAATATAAGCTTTTTGTGCTGAATGATGTATTATGTGATGTTGAGTATCAAATGGATGGATCGAGCAATACGATGTTCCGGCAGTACTTGAAAAATCCTAAAGGATTTGCTTTTTTGAGAAAGGTGGCAATGACTTATCCTACAAGTAAGAAGAGATTGATTAGAGATTGTATACATTATTGCTCTAGTAGTTTGATTGCAGGAAATAAAAATTATATTGTTGAATCACCAAGAAAAGTACTTACTGTTTTATGTACACCATTGGGATGGATATTAACGACCGTAATTAAGAAAAAGTGTAAATTAATTTGAAAATTGGTCAATTAAAAAGGAGAAACTAATGATTCCAAAGAAAATACATTATTGTTGGTTTGGAAAGAATGAATTACCGACAAAAGCAAAAAAGTGCATCGCAAGCTGGAAAAAATATTGCCCAGATTATGAAATTGTTGAATGGAATGAAGACAATTATGATGTATATCAAAATGCTTATACGACGTATACATATGACAACAAAAAGTTCGCATTTTTAAGTGATTATGCACGTCTGCAAATTATTCTTCGAGAAGGAGGAATATATTTTGATGTTGATGTGGAGGTTGTAAGGCCATTGGATGAATTGCTTAGGTATCCGGCATTTTTTGGATTTGAGACAAAGGATTATATCAATACAGGCCTTGGATTTGGAGCAGAAGCCGGAAATGCAATTGTAGAAGCGATGATAAAAGAGTACGATTCGCTCTTAGATGGGACGAAGGGAACGATAGGTTGTCCTATTTTAAATACACAGGCATTAACAAAACTGGGGATGGTTCCAAATGGAGAAAAACAAAAGGTGGAAAATGCAGTGATTTATCCGATTGAATGTTTTAATCCTTATGATGATCCAACAGGACGATTATATAAGACAAAACAAACTTATTCCATTCACTGGTATGCAAAGAGCTGGATGGATAAGAAAACTGTTATGCGAAGCAAGTTAACAAAGCCATTGCACAGGCTGTTACAAAGGAGAAGTTAGATGATCTCATATTCCATTGCCATACGTACCTTAGGAAAAGCAGGAA
>ENA-OPXQ01001287-OPXQ01001287.1-human-gut-metagenome-genome-assembly--contig:-NODE-1287-length-14281-cov-3.230915_pt1 | contig 14281 bp, 12 predicted proteins | sample MGYA00241769_ERZ502042 | MGnify/ENA primary metagenome ERZ502042 (study PRJEB25962, sample SAMEA2041934) | human gut metagenome | biome: human gut; feature: human-associated habitat; material: faeces...
CAGCCGGTACTACATCTCGTCCATTCTGGGTTCCAAGCTCGGCTATACCAACACGGCCCGCTACAGCTACGCCTGTCTGGCGGAGCAGAACGGCGTCCGGCTCATCTGCGTGACCATGCAGAGCGAGCTGAGCACCGACAAGTACAGCGATGTGCGCACCCTGCTGGACGATGCCTTTGCCACCTTTACCGGTTACACGGAGCTGTCCGGCAGCAGCGTGACGGCACAGCTTCCGGTGGCGGGCGGCGGCAGCACGCTGGGCACGGTGACGGTTTCTGACCCGGGCGTGAAGCTGCTGCTGGCCGACGGCCTGACCGCTGCGGATGTGTCGGTCACACTGGAACTGCCCGAACGATACCTCTTGGGGGTTGACCCGGCGGTGTATGCGGTGTATACCATTCATGGGCGGGACGTGCAGGAAACGGCCAGCGTCCGGGTGCCTGCCGCTGTGACCGGGCTGGAGGAGCTGCTGGCCAAGAGCGCCAACGCCACCCTGCCCGCCTCCCGGGATATGGGGCCGAAGAGGATCGCAGGCGGCCTGCTGGCCATCTCGGTCGGTGCCACCGTGCTGGCCGCCCTTGCGGCGTTCGGCGTGGTGCGGCTGAGAATAAAATGGAAGAAAGGTAAATCAAGAAGTAAGCACTGACCCGTTTCGCCAGAGGCTCCCCTACCAGGGGAGCTGTCGAGCGAATGCGAGACTGAGAGGTTATCCCTTTAATAATAACGCAACGCCCCGTGGCATCGCTGCCCGGGGCTTTTTTTGAGAAAGGACGATCCTTTTTGCCTTGTCTGTTCAATAGTTTCGACCCCTACTTCAAGCAGCCCTTCGGTGCGGTGCGCGCCGGTCAGAGTGTGCATTTGTCCCTCTGCATCCCGGAGGAGCTGGGCTATGTAGACCCTCATCTCGTCCTCCAGAAAGAGGGCAGGTACGATGTCCCCGTCCACTACCGGATGAAGTTCGACGGTCAGACGCCCCATCAGAACCACTTCTCGGTGGACGTCACCCTCAACGATGTGGGCCTCTACTTTTACTATTTCGACCTCTACACCGACTTCCGCCGCATCGTGCGCGGCCCCGACAACTGCGGTGTGATCAGCTGGCAGGATGGCGAAAGCTGGCAGATCACGGTCTATGAGCAGGACTTTGAGACCCCCGAAAGCATCAAGGGCAAGGTGTTCTATCAGATCTTCCCGGACCGCTTCTGCGAAGGGGTGGAGAACAAGCCCATGCCCTTTGCCGACCGCATCTATCAGGCCGACAAGCACGCCGAGCCCTTCTGGCAGCCCAACGAGGTGGGCGGCCACCTGAATGAGGATTATTTCGGCGGCGACCTCAAGGGCATCCAGCAAAAGCTCCCTTACCTGCACGAGATGGGGGTGGATTTCATCTACCTCAACCCCATCTTTGAGGCCCACTCCAACCACCGCTACAACACCGCCGACTACCTCAACGTAGACCCCCTGCTGGGTACCAACGAGGATTTCGAGACCCTCTGCGCCGAGGCCAGGAAGTACGGCATCGGCATCGTGCTGGACGGCGTGTTCAGCCACACCGGCTCCGACAGCCGCTACTTCAACCGCGAGGGCCGCTACGGCGAGGGCGGTGCCTACCGTGACCCCAACTCCCCCTACCGCAGCTGGTACGATTTCGATTCCAAGTATAAGGGCGGCTACCGCAGCTGGTGGGGCTTCGAGACTCTGCCCGAAGTCAACGAAGAAACGCCATCCTACGTCGAATTTATCACCGGCGAGGGCGGTGTCATCGACACCTGGCTCCGCCGGGGTGCAGCAGGCTTCCGTCTGGACGTGGCCGACGAGCTGCCCGACGAATTTATTGAAAAAGTGCGTACCGCCGTCAAGCGGGTCGGCCCGGATAAGTTCCTTCTGGGCGAAGTGTGGGAGGACGCCACCACCAAGTTCGGCTTCGACAAGCGCCGCACCTACCTGCTGGGCAAGGGCCTCGACAGCGTGATGAACTACCCCTTCAAGAACGCCGTGCTGGATTTTGTGAAGGGCAAGCCCGCCCAGCAGGCCGCCAACGAGATCCTTTCCATCTGCGAGCACTACCCTGCCCCTGCCATCAACACGGCACTGAACTTTTTGTCCACTCACGACACCGAGCGCGCTTTGACCGTGATTGCGGACGAGCCCGCCAACGGACGCGGCCGGGAGTGGCAGAGCGGCCGCAGCGTGACCGGCGAAGCCTACGAGGAGGGCATGCTGCGCCTGCGCATGGCCTATGCCATCATCTACACTCTGCCCGGCGTGCCCTGCCTGTACTACGGCGACGAGATCGGGATGCAGGGCTACCGTGACCCCTTCAACCGCGCCTTCTTCTGCTGGGACAGCCACGAGGAGCGTCTGCGCCCGGTGCTGGCACAGCTGGCGCAGCTGCGCCACAGTTGCGAGGCCTTCCGCACCGGTGAGCTGCGGGTGCTGCGGGCCGAGGACGGCATTTTGCACTACCAGCGCATCGGTAAGACCGAGACTGCGGAAATCATTGTGAACCGCTCTGAGCACATCATCGTGGAGCCGCTGGCTTCCGGCAAGCACACTGAGGTAAACCCCATGGGCTTTACCATCGTGGTGGAGGAAAACGGCCACAACCCCAACCACAGCTACTACGATATCCAGTGATGCCTGCGAGGCTGTAACCATTTAAAATGCTCTCCGCTTACGCTCTGAGCATAAACGGCGGAAGTTACAGTTTGTTTTGCAAGAAGGAGAAGCCTGCGGGCTTCTCCTTCTTGCTTTTTCACGAAAAGGGCCGGAAAGAAAAACTCCTTCAGCTGCACTTCGTGCGTCAGCCGTTCCTGCAATGCCATGCCCCGAACCGGATCATTATTGTCCACACTGATCAAAACGGAATTGGCCAGCTCATTGAGATAGCCGTTTTGAAGCATCGAACCGATTATGGCATTCACTGCAACATCAAGACTGCTGCCTGAGAAATCCATGTCACCGACAATGGTTCTGCCATCCTCGTTCAGCGGAATCACATCCAATATACGTTCCTTCTGATTGATCTTAATCTCCACGCTCGGGTTTACGTCCAGCGAAACCGTAGCATCTACCGTATGATTGACCTGATAATTCCTGACTCCCAATCCACCTCCAAGGATCAGGCACAAACCGGCAGCCAAACCTGCCATTCGAACTGCCCATGTTTTTTTCTTGTTTTCTGTCGTCATCAATATCACTCGTCCTTTCTGCTCATTGCAGTCGGAAAGAACAGCATCCAACACATCCGGTGCTGCGTGAGTACATGCCTGCCGGATCTTCTCATTCAATTCGTCATTTGTCATTGCTGCCACCTCCTATTGCAAATATTGTTTCAGCCTTTTTAAGGCTCGTGCATATTTTGAAAGTACCGTCGACAGCGGAAGTTCCATAATCCTGGCAATTTCCCTGTGTTTAAATCCGACCGCCGCATGAAGCATCACTATCTGCCGTTCCTCATCGGACAATTGTTCCATGCAGGTGACGAGAATACTTCTGTCCTCCATTGTGAGCATATCAGTATCCGGGATAGCAAGTTCCCAGCCTTCCTGCGATGTACATTCCGCTTTCTTGCGCTCCCTCATCCGCTGCAAACACAGATTTTTTGCAATGGTTATAATCCATGCCATCGGTTTTCCCCGGGAAACATAGCTTTCTGCTCCATTCCATACAGCAACGTAACAGTCATGGAGAACATCCTCTGCATCGTGGTGGTTTTTCAAAACCGAAAGGGCAAAACTGTAAACAGATGTGTGCGTAACCTGATACAGCTGCTCCAGGCACTTCTTGTCACCGTTGGAAATGCCGTAAAGCAGACTGTCCAAATCTGCATAGTCTGTTGATTGCTTAATGTCCAACGTCAAGGCAAAAAGTATCATCATTTCACTCCTTTCACTCTATTAATGCACAAATAGATGTTTTTATTGCACCGAATAAATTTTTTTGTAAGTTTTTCCATAATCCTTGCACATTTTCCCTGTTTTTGGAGAAATATATCTGACATAGTCACAGACAGACAGCAAATTTAATTTTATAACAAATTAGCATAAACCATAGCGGCAACAACGGTCAGAATACCGGAAACCGCAATGGAAAGGCTGCTCATTGCCCCCTCTATCTCGCCGAGTTCCATCGCTTTTGCAGTTCCTACAGCATGGGAGGCAGAACCAATTGCGATCCCTTTTGCGATAGGTTCTTCAATATGAAAAAGTTTTAATACCGCATCCGCTGTTATGTATCCAAAAATTCCTGTGATGATAATGACCGCAACAGTAATTGTCACATAGCCACCAAGTTCCTCAGAAACTCCCATTCCGATCGCTGTTGTGATAGATTTTGGAAGTAATGTAACATACTGCTGATGATCGAAACGAAAAAGCAAAGCCAGAACCAGAATACATGTCATGCTGGTAAATACCCCGGAAATGATTCCTGCTATGACGGCTTTCAGATTTTTCCTGAGTAACTCAAACTGTTCATACAGAGGAACTGCCAGACAGACAGTCGCCGGCGTCAACAGATAGCTTATGTATTTTGCTCCTTCCTGATAATCTGCATAATCTATATGAAACACCACCAGAAATACCATAACTGCAATTACGGAAATTAAAAGTGGATTAAATATTGCGATTTTTACTTTCTTTTTAAACCATAAACCAAACTCATAGGTCAACAGACTGACTACAACCCCTAAGAAAACGGAATCTGTCAAAAATGATTTCATGTTCTTACTCCTCCTTTTTCTTTCCTTTACGGATCACAAACTGCGTGATGCTTCCGGAAACTCCCATGACGATCACCGTTGAGATCAGCGTAATGACAACCACCTGTATCCAGATTGACTGCAGAGCTCCCCACGAATCAAGAAGTCCTACTCCGGCCGGCACAAACATCAATGGCATGATCTCGATCAGAAAATTACTTGTTTCTTTGATGTCTGACACCTTTAAAATTTTCAATTCCAATGCAAGGAAAAGAAGTACCATGCCATAAATACTCGCCGGTATGGATAGTGGTATGATAGATTTTAAAAGTTCACCCAAAAAAGAAACGAACAGAATAATTAAAAGCTGTCTTACATATTTCATGATTTTTCTCCTTTGTTTTTATTCCGGTTTTGTATCATACCACTGCTTATTTTGAATCTCAATACCTATTTTTTATGTTTCTTTTTTAGTCCATCACAGGCTGGGTTATCCAACACCTTCCCATCTGCTGAAAATCTTGAGCCATGACATGGACATTCCCATGTCTGTTCTTCTTTATTCCACTGAAGGACACATCCCATATGACTGCATCTTTTTCCGCCAACCCTTCCAATCCCCACAAGTGCATGACCCAGATTAGAAATTAACTGTGGTTTTAACATATTGCGTGATGGTGAAAAAACAGTAGAATATTCATTGTTTTTTTCCTGTATGAGGTCTGACAAGATCATTGCTGACAGCATGGAACCTGTCATCCCCCATTTTCCAAATCCGGTTGCCACAAATAGATCCGGTGTATTTTTACTGTATGGACCGATGTATGGTCTTTTATCCAGAGACATGCAGTCCTGTGTTGCCCAGAAATAGCGTTCCTTTGCTTCCGGGAAATATTCCTTTGCGATATCGCGCAGTAAATCCCAGTTGTTTTTTTCCTTTCCAGACCGGTGACCGCCTCCGCCTATCAGCAGATAGTCTTCGTAATTTCTCAGGGACAATCCGATATTATCTGCTTCAAGATACATGCCCTTCAGATTTTTTCCATATGCACAGGCAAGTACATAAGAACGATTCTGATATAACTTTAAATAATAGGAACCTCTCGTATTAATAAACGGAAAATGTGTCGCAATGATAATTTTCTCTGCTGCGACTGAACCTTTTTCTGTCAATGCAAAATACTCTGTCATCTCACGCACTTCGGAATGTTCATAGATTCTCAGATTTTTGCTGATCCCGGCGGCCAATTTGAGTGGCTGGAACTGCGCCTGCCGCGGAAACCGTATTGCTCCCTCCACTTCAAACGGTAACTCCGTGTCCTCCGTATAATCAGCCTGAAATCCAAGACTGCCCAATGCCTGTATTTCACTCTCTAACTTCCGACGCTCCCTGACAGAATACAGATAAGAATCTGTCTCTTCCATGTCACAATCCAGAAAACGCCCCAGATTTTTATAATTTTCCACCGCTCTTAAATTTGCTTTCAGAAACAGTTCTGCACGCTCCTGTCCCATGGACTGTAATGATTTTTCGTAAATCAATCCGTGCTGCGCCGTAATTTTTGCAGTTGTATGCCCGGTCACGCCCTGACAGATGCGGTCTTTTTCCAACAGACAGTAATCAACACCCGCCTGCTGTAAAAAATAGGCGCACAAAACACCCGCCATACCACCGCCAATGATCAAAACCTGTGTCCGGATGTCCTTTTCCAAAGTCGGGAACTCCGGCATTTCTATATTTTCCGTCCATAATGAACTCATAAATCCTCCTTGTTTTGCGAAGCAAAATGCGACTGTCCTTACACGGAGCAATGCCCAGCAAGCTGTGCAGGATTTAGCCTCCTTGTTTTGCGAAGCAATTTTATGATTAGTATGAATGGATTGTTTCATAATTATTCAATGCGTTCCATTTAGTTTGATTATCAAAATACTATTGACATTCTATTTCATTTCGTCTATTGTTTATAATAGTTTGATTTTCAAAGCATTTTAACAAAATAAATTTTCTGGCTAAGCTATTTCATTGTTCAGAACGGATTTCACAATGTTTGAAGTCAAAAATAATATTTTTGAAATGGAGATTATGATGAGTGTACGAATTATAATAGACTCTGCCTCTGATCTGACAAAGGAACAGGCAGATAAATTAGGACTTGATTTTTTACCTTTGAAAACAATTTTTGGTACGGAAGAATATCTGGATGGCATCACATTAAACCACCAGCAATTTTATGAAAAACTGATTGAGAGTGACTGTATGCCGACCACAAGCCAGATTCCGCCACATGATTTCGAGCAGCTTTATGCAGATGTGAAAGAAAAAAAAGACACAGCAGTTGTCATCACACTTTCCTCCAGGCTTTCCGGTACTTTTCAGAGTGCTAATATTGCATTGGATGGTTATGAAGATTGTATTACGATCGTTGACAGCGAAAATGTATGTCTTGGCGAACAGATTCTTGTGATGTATGCCTGCCGTCTCAGAGATGCCGGTGTTTCTGCCTCTGAAATTGCAAAAGCTCTGGATCAGAAAAAGAAAGATGTCCGCGTTCTGGCGTTATTAGATACCTTAGAATATTTAAAACGCGGCGGACGCATTTCCAAGACTGCCGCTCTCGCCGGAAATCTGCTTTCCATTAAGCCGGTGATCACAATTGCCGACGGAGAGGTTGCAGTTCTTGGAAAAGCTCGCGGCTCAAAAAACGGTTGCAATATGCTCCGGGAGGAAATTGCAAAATGCAATGGTATTGATTTCTCCATGCCGCTTTGTCTCGGTTATACCGGATTAGAAGATTCCCTTCTGCAAAAATACATAGAAGATAACACCGATCTCTGGAAATCTTATGTGGAAGAACTGCCTATCAGTTCCATTGGAAGCACAATCGGAACCCATACCGGTCCCGGCGGAATCTGCGTTGCATTTTTCAGTAAGACAAACTCCTGACCGGAGTTTGTCCTGCGTCATCTTACTCCAATGCCCCTTTTACTTTTTTATGGGAAATACAACGTTCCTCCCGATTGGCAAGTGCCTTTACCCTGCCTTCTAACAGAAGTTCCCTTCCTTTTTCATTTCTTGTATACACACAGTCATAGCCTCCAATATACGGATGCATGCATTTTGCGAAACATTCCGCATCCTCCTTCTTTTTCGAAAAGCAATTTGGAATGGCATAGAAACCGTTCAGTCCTTTCCGCCCCTTCTTTTTCACAAGTATATAACGCTGGTTGTCGATCACATCAAAAAACTCATTGACACACTGCGCAAACAACGCTTTATCCCTGCCGCTTCCACCGGACAGATAAATGATATGGTTATCCGGTCCCGGCGATTCTGCCACTACTTTGCAGTGTGTTTCTTCCAGAAGCTGCTGCTCCTCCAGCGCTTTACGGATTCCATTTCCAAATGCCTTTAATCTTTTTAACGGACTCCACAGCATGAAAATTTTCGGAAAACGTATCATGATTCCAGTCAGTCCGACAACAATGAAGAAATAGCAGATTCCGGCTAAATGTCCATTTCGGGACGCTCCCGCCACGACACCTGCCCCAATTGCCCCGATCAGGAATAAAATTGCTGACAGGATCATTGTGAGAATCGCATCCCAGAAAACAACACTCGTCACAAACTTGTCTTTCACCTCTGTCTCATCCACAATATCCATTTTGTCATAGATTGCAAGCGCACTGTCCCAACGTTTTTTTAGCGTATCGCGCTGTCCCGACATTTTCAGCATTTGTCTGTTAATCCTGTCAATATTGGTTTTATTAAATGGAGTTTTAATAATTGACAGCCGTTTTATTCCATTTTCGATCGTATTTTCCGTGTAATGCAGACCTAGAAAATGTTCCATCCTTCGTTCCAGCATACTGTAATCTTCGCTGATCTGATTGTCGTCTGCCTTCAGCACCTCATCCCACGGTCTCAGGCATACTAAATGCCAGATGTTACTTGTTTTTTCCGGCTGTTCCTTCATCACACGGATAGCGCGCCCACGCATCTGATTACTTAACATAAATGAACCGACAAAGCTTGCAAGAATCAGGGAATTGATGCAAGGAGAATCCCATCCCTCCCCAAGCAGCGATTTTGTGCCGACCAGCACCTGCATATAGCCTTTTGAGAAGACATTGGTTACCGCCCCTGTCAGAAAATGTGCATTTCCAACAGCCGTCACCTTAAGATAATCTGTCTCAGGAAGATTTCCGATCCTGCTGAATGTGACTTTTCCACTCGTTCCGATCTCCTGCTCTAACGCCTCTTTTGCCTCCGCCGGAATGATCACGATCGTCCCGCAAAGCACTCCAAAACGAATTTGTTTGTTTTTCTTTTCATTTTCACGGCGAAGCATTTCAAAAAACGGAAGCACTCCAAGCGAGTTTACGTCATATTCTGTATTTCCAATTGCTTTTTCATATTCTTTCCGGATGTAATCCGTCAAAACCAGCAGCCTTAAATTCTGACCGGATGTCTCATACTCATGGAACACAATATCTCGGATACTGTTACATTTTCCAAGAGAATTTGTGAGCATTTTTTCCACTGCTGCACTTTTCGTCATGACGACTTTTTTCTTTTCTATCAGACCACTGGATTTTAAATCTGCAATTAACAATTCACGATATACCTTGTCACAAAGGTAAGAATCCACATCATCATACAAAAATCCCTGTAACAGACGTTCCATCCACTGTACATTCATGGAAGGTAATTTTTTTGCCCCGAGCAGCCTCTGAAGCCTGGACGGAAATGCAACATTTTTGCTCTGTAAATAAATCAACAGCGATGCCAGATATGCAGGATTATCCAGCAACAGGTCATCCGATAGCTGTCCACTCAGCCCCTTATGGCTTCTCACATATGTGAAAAACTGTGTATCCTGCATAAGCTTCTCTGTCATTGCTTTGCTGCGTTCCTGGAAACGTCTGACTTCCTGTTCTTCCTCTTTTGTCGGATAATTGAAGTAAACATAATCCTGATGCGGACAGAGACTTCCCTCTTTTACAAGTTCCGGTATCGTGATCTCCTCATCGATCTCTCCACACATATTCATGTACCGCGTCCACATAGCCGGTGTGGAATCATACGGCGGTGTTGCTGTCAGCGCTATGATTTTAAGGTTATCCACCTGTTTTTTGAAATCTTCTAATGCTTTCCACCATTCACTTCGCAGATGGTGGCATTCATCCAGACAGAGCACTTCGATCCCTGCCTCTTTCATCGCCGCAACCAGATCAAAACCGCTGTAATCTACTTCCTCTGTCTCGTTTTCTGTCAGGCACTCGTCTGTGCCTGTGCCACTCTCCTCACCTGCATCTTCCTGCATTCCCTGAAATCTTGTCATGGCACTGTGCAATGCCTGATAAGTTGCAACCGTGATTGCCTTTGGCTGTTTTAAATTCTGTGAAAGAAAATCTTCCCCCTGCACGCCCTCACATAAAAAAGCTTCCTCAATCCTTGCGATCCACTGCTCCCGGATCGTAATGGACGGAGCTAAAATCAGTGCTTTTCCATTCATCCTGCGGATCAGTTCAATTCCCAATGTCGTTTTCCCGGAACCAGGTGCTGCTACAATATGTATTTTTCCATCTGCCATGTACCTGTCTGCATGTTCTAAAACTCTTGCCTGATAATTCCGCCATGTTCCCTTAAATTTCAAAATTCCTTCGTAATTCATAACTTCTCCTTGCCGTTATTGTGCTATTTAGGCGATCACCTGCGCAATTCTGTCCAGTCTCGCATAAAATTGCGGATAAAAATCCTGCTCCGTGTCATACGGATTTATGTAAAAAGTATTCAGCAAAAACATCGTGATCGTCTTTTTCTGGTTTTCATCTGACATTTCCCCTAAAATACATTCGATTTTCTTCCGGAATGCATGCCAGTCGATCAGATATTGCTGATTTTTCTTAAGTTCCGGTGTATCCAGCCACTTGCAAACCTTCACCTTACTGCGGTTCTCTTTGGCACAGCCATCCAACTGTAAAAAATAGTCCAGTCTGTTCTCCTCGTAAATCCGCCCCAATGGAAAAACACGGCAGATACCCGGTCGAAAGCTGTGAATGCTGCATCTTTTCTCTTTTAAAAACGGACAGACATCTTTGTCTGTCATTTTCAGATTCGGCAATATCATGCCATCTGCCACATGCAGCTCTATCTGCTCCTTTAATAAGTTTTCAAACGTTGTATTCAGATTTTTCGTCAGTTCATAAATATCTAATGGATCAAGGATGATCGACTCCCCCATATCCTCACAGCACGAAGAACAGCCTGCACAATCGTTGCAGGCTGCCCGTACCATATCATTTAATCCATATCTTTTTCCGTCTGAAATTTCTTCCAAGTTCTTATTCATTTGTTAAACCTCGATATAATATTTGTATTTTTATCCCTGCCAGCTGTCCGACGCCATGCGGTCTGCAAGCTGGCTTAATTCGTTGGGATATTTCATAAGCTCACGTTCGGAATTCAGCCGATGCCGCTGTTCGGCATTTTTCTTTCCTGCGATTCCATATTCCAGGGCATTCTCCAAAGCCTGATACTCCCTCTGCGCTTCCCTGTTCAAAGTCTTATGAACACCGGAAACCTGTCGGTTCGTTCCATAGCGGCAGCCATTTCCTCCATGCGCACTCTCGTACTGTCCATTCTCATAAACGTATTCATCGTTCGTGTCATTTTTGTATACAGTCTCTTTTTTATCCGTTGGCGCACCATTGTATGCACTGTTATTTTTTTGTTTTTTACCCATTTCGCTTTTTTCTGGCAAAAAATAATTACATCACAATTTAATAATTATTTTTTATACCATTTCCCTCCTGTTTATTCAGATAGTATTGCACATCTGTTTTCACAGTTAGGGTATCACGTACAAGCATTTTTATTCACAAGCTGCAATGATCGCGTATTTCATTATTATAATCTGCATTTTGATATTGCATAGTCAATTTTTCATCTAATCTTTGTCTGCTTCACGATACACGCAAAATATCAACCGTGTGGGCACTTGCCCCCATCAAGTCCATGCGCTCTGCAACAGACATCTGGTATCTGACGAACAGCTCAAATGTTTCTTCGTCCATCTCCTTTAAGACCGGACGCATATAATTTGCTGCGCCATCAGGTGCTATGATTTTTTCACGCTGTAAGGAAACCGCCTCGTTTATTTTTTCAATGTCCGATAATGTGACATATTCATACAAATCTTTTTCTTTTGACACACAGTGAAAATCTTCTGTCAGCCTGCCATCTTCGAGACACTTTTTCGCCATATTTTCCTTAAATCCATACATCAAAACACCATAATCGTTCATCAGATATGCCACAAAAATAAGACCATTCTTTTTTGTCACACGCTTTGCTTCGCCCAACGCCTTTACCTTATCCTCAAATGTGTACAGATGATACATCGGTCCTAAAAGCAGTGTCATATCAAATGTTTCATCTGCAAACCGTGACAGTTTCAATGCGTTTCCCTGATATGCCTTCACGCTGCTGCCCTTGGATTTTAAAATTCCAAGATTATACTTCACGAGTTCCACCGCTGTGACATCATAGCCTTCGTTTGCCAGTGCGACCGAATACCGTCCGGTTCCGGCGCCCACATCAAGGATTTTCGGTTGCTCCATTTCCTTTAAATAGCGACGGATGTATTCCATGGTAATGCGGTATTCCACCTGTCCATGGCGGCGTCCGAGCCTTTTTTCTTCATTAAATTTATTATAATGCTTTTCCAATTCTGTTAATTCTTTTGCCATATCTGTTTCCTTTATTAAAGCAGCGATCAAACATTACAGAAATAAATCACTTTTATTCCACGCTCCATGCCCTGATCCGCCATTTTTCAAATCTATTATGCAGACAATAGATTTACCCGCATCTGCTCTATTTTTATGCCTTATAACCATTATATACAACTACCGATTTTCTGACAAGCAAGATTGTTACTGTTCACTCAGCAGTAAAACACTTGCTGCTTTGCTGCATAAGAAAGTGATTCAGGAGTGAGCAGTAACGAAAGATTCCAGCCACAGATTAAAAAAACGCAGTCTTTTCTGATTACATAAAACATGCTATAATGTGCAGTTGTGAATGCGTATGACTACCTGTGCTTTTATCTGTAAATATTATTTATTTTTTCATAAATGGAGAAAAAAATGAACCTGTTAAAAAAACAACTTGTAAAAGAAAACTATCACAAAGAGACCTTAAAAATCACCATTGATATGGCATGGCCAGCCATTGTCGAATCCTTTTTCGTGGCTTTTGCCGGACTGATCGACTCCTTAATGGTCAGCTCGCTCGGCTCCTATGCCGTGGCGGCAGTTGGGCTTACCACACAGCCAAAACTATTAGGACTTGCCCTGTTTTTTGCCTTAAATGTTGCAATCTCAGCCTTAGTTGCCCGGAGAAGGGGTGAAAAGAAGCAGGACTCTGCGAATGAGATTCTGCTTACAGCCGTCCTTTTTATCGTGATTGCGGCTATCATCTCAAGCATTGTATTTGTGCTTTTTGCCGGTGCGATCATCGACTTCTGCGGTTCTACGGCAGACACCCACAATGATGCTGTGGTATATTTCCGCATTATTATGGGCGGTATGATCTTCAACTGCATCCAGATGGGGATTAACGCTGCCCAGCGCGGTGCCGGGAACACAAAGATTACCATGCGTACCAACGTGACCTCCAACACAATCAATATCCTTTTAAATTATCTGCTAATCAACGGACGCTTTGGTTTTCCTGCCCTTGGCATCCGCGGTGCCGCACTCGCAACTATATCCGGGACCGTAGTTGCCTGCATTATGAGTGTTGCTTCCATTTTCAAAAAAGAGAGTTTTTTGAGTATTCCATATATATTAGAGCAGCATATCCGCCCGACTTTGTCTGCTTTTCTCAATCTGATCAAAGTTGCTTACAGTGTCTTTTTCGAACAGGTATTAATGCGAATCGGTTTTATGTTAACCGCTATTATGGCTGCCGATCAGGGGACGGATGCTATGGCAGCGCATCAGGTCGGTATGAACATTATGGCACTCTCCTTTGCGTTTGGCGACGGTCTGCAGGCAACGGCAGTTGCTCTGATCGGACGAAGCTTAGGTTCCGGCGATCCGGATCTTGCCAAAGAGTACGGCCGCACCTGTCGTCTCATCGGTGCTGTCATCGCTGTCTGTCTGGTTGCGATCTACTATTTTGGTGCCAGCGGTCTCTACCATCTGTTTTTCACGGAAGACCACATTGTGGCAATTGGAGTCCAGATTATACATGTCATAATCTTTGTTGTCATTTTCCAGATCTGCCAGGTCATCTACATGGGATGCCTGCGTGGTGCAGGAGACACGCTTTACACAGCCGTTGCATCCATGATAAGCGTCACTTTCATCCGTACCATCATTTCCTATTTCTGTGGTTATGTCCTCGGCTGGGGGATCATCGGTATCTGGATGGGCGTGCTGGGCGATCAGATTTCCAGATTTATCTTTGCGACCGTGCGCTTCAGGCAGGGCAAGTGGGTGAAGATCAAAATCTGATAACCGGAGTTTCACTAGCGTAGTGTCGCAGATTTTGTGGTGCTTTTATCGGTT
>ENA-OPXQ01001288-OPXQ01001288.1-human-gut-metagenome-genome-assembly--contig:-NODE-1288-length-14273-cov-5.194261_pt1 | contig 14273 bp, 14 predicted proteins | sample MGYA00241769_ERZ502042 | MGnify/ENA primary metagenome ERZ502042 (study PRJEB25962, sample SAMEA2041934) | human gut metagenome | biome: human gut; feature: human-associated habitat; material: faeces...
ATCATAGCATGTAAATAGAAAATAATCTATGGAATTATTATAAATCGGAGGAATAAAAAATGAAAAGATTTTTAGCAGTTACTTTAAGTTTATTAATTACAGCAGCTTTTATTACAGGCTGTGGTTCAACAGGCAATAGTGCAGACGCAAATTCAGAAGACAAGGTTATTACAGTTGGTGCAAGTCCTTCTCCACACGCAGAAATTCTTGCAGTAGCTAAAGATGTATTAGCAGAACAGGGCTATACATTAGATGTTAAGGAATATTCAGACTATATTCAGCCAAATGTAGCTTTATCTGCTGGAGATTTAGATGCTAACTACTTCCAGCATAAGCCATATCTTGATGATTATAACAAGAATAACAGTACAGACCTTGTTTCAGCAGCAGCTATTCACTATGAACCATTTGGTCTTTATTCAACAACTATTAAGTCGTTAGACGAATTAAAAGATGGCGATAAGATTGCAGTACCTAATGATGCTACAAATGAAGCAAGAGCATTACTTCTTTTACAGGATAATGGAGTAATTAAGCTTAAAAAAGATGCAAGTTTATCAGCTACAAAGAATGATATTGTTGAAAATCCAAAGAACCTTGATATTACAGAAATTGAAGCTGCTCAGTTACCTCGTTCTATTAACAATGTAGCCATTGCTGCAATTAATGGTAACTATGCTGTAGAAGCTGGTTTAAAGGTAAGCGATGCTATTGCTGTAGAAGCAAAGGACTCACTTGCAGCTGAAACATATGCAAATATTGTTGCTGTAAGACCACTCCGCCAGGGCGTTATCTCGGATTATACAGTTACGGAGAAGATGATCAAATATTTCATTCAGAAGGCTCTTGGCAAGAAAACATTCCGCAAGCCAAGAATCAGTGTCTGCGTGCCAAGTGGTGTGACAGAGGTTGAGAAGAAAGCCGTTGAGGATGCGACCTATCAGGCAGGAGCAAGAGAGGTTTCTATTATTGAGGAGCCGATCGCAGCAGCTATCGGAGCCGGAATTGATATTGCAAGACCTTGTGGTAATATGATCGTAGATATCGGTGGCGGTACAGCAGATATCGCTGTTATTTCTCTGGGCGGCTCAGTTGTGAGTACTTCAGTCAAGATCGCCGGGGATGATTTTGACGAGGCAATCGTCCGCTATATGAGAAAGAAACACAATCTTCTGATCGGTGAGCGGACCGCAGAGGATATCAAGATTAAGATTGGAACATGTTTCCCATTAGCACAGAATGAGACGATGGATGTGCGTGGACGTAATCTGGTGACAGGTCTTCCAAAGACAGTAACGGTCTCTTCAGAGGAGACAGAGGAAGCGCTGCGCGAGCCTACTTTGCAGATCGTCGAGGCAGTACACTCTGTATTGGAGAAAACTCCACCGGAGCTTGCTGCCGATGTTGCAGACCGCGGTATCGTACTTACCGGTGGCGGTGCATTGCTTCGTGGTCTGGAAGAACTGATCGAGGACAGAACCGGAATCAATACTATGACAGCAGATGATCCAATGACATGTGTTGCGATTGGTACAGGAAAATATGTAGAATTTTTATCTGGAAAACGTGATGACGATTAAGCTAATTTTTCTGTCAGATCGACCGAAATACAATATTGGATAAAACGTGTCCGATAGGTGGATACACAACGATTGATGCGAGGTGTAATATATGATCAAAGGCTTATATACAGCATATACAGGTATGGTGAATGAACAGAAGAGATTAGATGTTCTCACGAATAATCTGGCAAATGCAGACACAAATGGCTATAAAAAAGAAGGGACAACATCGCAGACGTTTGCGGATGAATTGGCAATTAAGATAAAGGATACCTCTTCTTATGGCCTGAATAAAAAACTTGGTGTGATCAGTATGGGTGTGCACCTTGGTGAGACTTATACCAATTATGATCAGGGAAGTATCAAAGTGACGGACAATGAGACAGATGTGGCATTGGCTGGAAATGGATTTTTTGCAATTGCTTTTACGAATAAAGCAGGGGAAACTTCTGTGAAGTATACAAGAGATGGAGCTTTTACCGTGAATACAGAGGGCTATCTGGTAACAAAGGATGGCGATTATGTGTTGAATCAGGCGGGTGCACAGAATACCGATCCGAATGCAAGAATCCGGTTAAATCCGAATGCGAAGATTACCATTGATGAGTTAGGGAATATTTATCAGAATGACCAGCTTGTTACAAGAATAGGCGTTGTTGATTTTGATGATTATAATTATATTTCCAAGTATGGTGAGAATCTGTATGATCTTGTGGATGGAGGACAGATCACAGCTTCTGATGCAAAGGTGCAGCAGGGATGTATCGAAGGCTCTAATGTGAATGTTGTGGATGAGATGGTAAAGATGATCACTATCTCAAGAGCTTATCAGGCAGGACAGAAAGTGATCAATACAGTAGACGAGACATTGGACAAGACCGTAAATCAGGTGGGAAAAGTATAATATAAGGTATAGTTGGAGGAGATCAGACTATGATGAGAGCACTTTATACTGCAGCTTCCGGAATGAGAGCGCAGCAGACCAACGTAGATAATATTTCAAATAACATTGCGAATGTCAATACAACAGCATTTAAATCCCAGAAGACAGAGTTTAAATCACTGTTATATCAGACCATTCAGACCAGAACGACAAGTGCAAATGGTGAGGAAAAACCGATCGGAGCGCAGGTGGGACTTGGAACAAGAGTTGCGTCCAACACCACAAGCTATACGCAGGGTGCGCTGCTCGAGGATGAGAGCAAATCTGCTTTTGCAATCGAAGGAAATGGATTCTTTCAGGTGAGAGGGGCAGATGGGACAACTTACTATACCAGAAATGGTAATTTTAACTGGAGTATTGGTCCGACAGGAACAACCCTTACCAATACCGATGGATATCCGGTTCTGGATTCCAATGGAAACACCATTGTTCTTCCGAATAATGTCAATTCTGAGAAGGCGGTAGTGACAACGGATGGTCAGGTTGGCTATTATAACAATGCGGGTGCTTATGTAAGTATGAACCGGACAATTGGCCTCAGCCAGTTTAACAATCCTGCAGGCTTGGAAAAAGCAGGATCTAATCTTTTGAGAGCGACAAATGCATCCGGGGCAGCACTTAATGAAGCAACCAATGCGAACCTCACAAGAAGTAAAATCCATCAGAGTTATCTGGAAGGCTCAAATGTACAGGTAGCAGATGAGATGGTAAATCTGATCGTGGCACAGCGTGCATATCAGTTAAACTCAAAAGCGATCACAACATCCGATGATATGTTAGAGCAGGCAAATAACCTGAAACGTTAGTTTTTTACATTCTACAGGAGGCTGAAAAAATATGAGTATGTCAATTGACAGCATGGCATCCATGCTGAATACGACCAATACAGATGCAACAACCAATTACAATGCCAATGCATTGAAAAAATCATTAAACGGTGTATCTTCCGACACATCTTCGGATGAACTGATGCAGGTTTGCAAAGACTTTGAATCTTATTTCGTAGAAGAAGTCATTAAAGAGGTAAAAAAGAATTTACTCCCGGATGATGAGGACAAAGATGCATCATTATCCACGATGACAGATTATACGATGGATTTTGCAGTGGAAAAGGTTGCAGACGAGCTCATCGATCAGGTTGGCGGTAACTTTACACAGTCATTATATGAGCAGATGAAACGAAATTATAATATTGATTGATCAGAGTACATAGAACGATACCATTCATAGCAGGACTCAGACAGTGTCTGGTATGAATGACAGAGATTAAGAATCACAGGCTGTCGCTTTAAGAGATTATTTCTTAATGCGGCAGCTTTTTGCTTTACGAATCATTTGGTTTCAGATAGAAAGAAATGGATTAGAAAGTTATGGAGAAATTAGCAGGATATGTGGAGCATATCATATACCGCAATACGGACAATGGTTATACAGTACTCAATCTGGTGAGCGGCGAGGATGAGATCACCTGTGTCGGCATTTTTTCGACGATCGCAGAAGGGGAAAATATTGAGGCGGCTGGCGATTATACCGATCATCCGACGTATGGAACACAATTTAAAGTGGTGAGCTTTGAAGAGAAGGCGCCGGAAGATCAGGAGGCGATCGAACGCTACCTTGGATCGGGTGCGATCAAGGGAATCGGGCTTGCAATGGCAGCCCGTATTGTGCGGAGGTTTAAGGAAGACACATTCCGGATCATTGAGGAAGAACCGGAGCGGCTCGCGGAAGTAAAAGGAATCAGCGAGCGGAAGGCAATGGAGATTGCAAGTCAGGTAAATGAAAAGCGAGACCTGCGGCAGGCGATGATCTTTTTACAGCAGTTTGGAATTACTATGAACCTTGCGGTAAAAATTTATAATAAATATGGACAGGAAGTGTATGGGATCTTAAAAGAGAATCCGTACCGGCTGGCAGATGATATTGAGGGAGTTGGTTTCCGGACAGCGGACGATATTGCAGCAAAGGCAGGAATACGGACGGATTCTGATTTCCGTGTGCGGAGCGGTATATTGTATACACTGCTTCAGGCGTCTGGTGAGGGGCATACCTTTTTGCCGCAGGAAGAATTGACGGCAAAAACAAGTGAACTGTTGGGAATTGACAAAGAAATCATTGAAAAAAATTATATGGATCTGTCAATTGAACGGAAAATCATTATGAAGCAGTTGGGAGAGCAGACGCAGATTTATTCAGCTTCTTTTTATTATATGGAAGCAAATACGGCAACAATGCTCCGGGAACTGGATATTGCCTATGATGTGGCAGATGCAGAGATAGAGCAGCGGATCCATAACATTGAGAAACAGACAGGAATGCAGTTGGATGAACATCAGGTGCAGGCGGTAAAAGAGGCGGTACGAAACGGTCTTTTGGTCATCACGGGTGGTCCGGGTACAGGTAAGACAACTACGATCAATACGATCATCCGATATTTTGAGATGGAAGGCATGAACATTTTCCTGGCAGCGCCAACAGGACGTGCCGCAAAAAGAATGAGTGAGACAACCGGATTTGAAGCGCGGACGATTCACCGCATGCTGGAATTAAATGGTGGTATGGAAGGAAGTGCCGGATTTGAACGTAATGAAACGAATCCATTGGAAACGGACCTTGTGATTATTGATGAGATGTCGATGGTTGACATAACACTGATGAATTCTCTTTTAAAAGCGATCGCACCTGGAACCAGACTGATCCTTGTAGGAGATATCAACCAGCTTCCAAGTGTCGGACCGGGAAGCGTGTTAAAGGACATCATCCAGTCGGAAGCATTTAATGTGGTTATGCTGACAAAAATTTTCCGTCAGGCGTCGACAAGTGACATCATTGTGAATGCACATAAGATCAATCGTGGGGAAGAGGTTTCCCTGGATAATAAAAGCATGGATTTCTTTTTTCTGAAGCGATATGAGGCAGATATCATCATCAATGTGGTACTTCAGTTAGTAAAGCAGAAACTGCCGAAATTCGTGGATGCAACACCATATGATATTCAGGTGCTTACACCTATGCGGAAAGGTCTTCTGGGGGTGGAACGACTGAATGGGATCCTCCAGCAGTATCTCAATCCGCCGGATAAATCAAAGCGGGAAAAAGAGCATGGCGATATGGTATTCCGCGAGGGGGATAAAGTCATGCAGACCAAGAACAACTATCAGTTGGAGTGGGAAATCTGCACAAAATTTGGTCTCACTGTGGATAAAGGAATGGGAATCTTCAACGGTGATATGGGAATCATCACGGAGATCAATGATTTTGCAGAGACGATGACCGTGGAATTTGATGAGGGAAGAAAAGTAGAGTACTCTTACAAGCTTCTGGATGAGCTGGAACTTGCCTACGCCATTACCATTCATAAATCACAGGGAAGCGAATATCCGGCTGTTGTGATCCCTCTGCTCAGTGGACCATCAATGCTCATGAACCGGAATTTGTTATATACGGCTGTGACGAGAGCGAGAAAATGTGTCACACTCGTTGGAAATGATGCAACCTTCAATCAGATGATCCAGAATACGTCACAGCAGAAACGCTATAGTGGGCTGTGCGACCGTATCCGTGAAAGCGTGTTGTAAACAGGAGTTTAACGGACGTAGTGTCGCAGATTCTGTGGTGCTTTTATAGGTTGTGAGGGGCAGATATAAGCGTCCTCTCGCAAGTCGTGATTTTATAGGTTTATGAAAAGAAAAACGGTATAAACGAAATATTATGTTTCTGTTCGCTGGACATTCCGATAGGCTTCTGAGCAACAATCTTGAGAAGCAGTGCTTCCCAAGATTGTTAGAATCCTATCTCCATAGCTCACAAAGAAAATAATATTTGTTCATACCGTTTTTCTTTCATTTACGTTATGAATGACTTGTGAGAGGACGCTTATACATGCCCAATTTACGCTATGAATTGCACCACAGAATCTGCAAGGGAAATAAGGGAACTGTGACCGTACCGATTACCAGAAAGCAAAAGCAAAATGTGATAACAGCAAAATCCAGTTGGAGAAAAAATATAAAAATATGACGGCAGGTTATGAAAGTCTTATGTTCCTGCTGATTTCTGATAATCAGGATCGGCTATTAGATGGGAAAAATCTACCGGAAATATTGCAGGGATATCCTTAGCATTATGGTGGTAATAATGAGTACAGCTATCACAATTTACTTTGGAGAATGGATAAAATCTGTCTTTCCGATAAACCTTATTGTACTGTTGCTTCCGGTGTAGGTGATCTATATCGGAATCCGGTGTTATGTGAAAGACTGGCGGGGAGAACGGGGATATTTTTAAAATCTAATTTGTTCATTGGTGCTATTTATATTTACTTTCATGCTAATATATATTATCATATTAGCATGAAAGGATGTTCTAAATGACTCAATTTGAAAAATTAGATTTGTTGTTGCGTGAATGTGGAGGGACAATTCAGACATTTCAAGTCCTAAATAATGGAATTAGTAAGTCTGCATTTTATGCCTATGTGAAGGAACGAGGATTAGAGCAAGCTTCTCATGGTGTGTATGTATCACCTGATACGTGGACAGATGCGATGTTCCTTTTGCATTTGCGTTGTGGTCAAGCTGTATTTTCTCACGAAACTGCATTGTTTTTTCATGATTTAACGGACAGAGAGCCTTTGAAATACACCATAACAGTAAGAACTGGATATAATCCAAGCCGTTTGCAGGAAGACGGTTTTCAAGTGTATACAGTAAAAAAGGATTTACATGAAATAGGAATCACAACTATGCTGACATCATTTGGACATTCAGTTCCGGTTTATGATATGGAGAGAACGATTTGCGATCTGCTTCGCAGCAGGAAAAATATTGAAATGCAGGTATTCCAAGATGCATTAAAGCAATATGCGAAGCGTAAGGATAAAAACTTACGGGTGCTTATGAAATACGCAGCTATGTTTCATGTTGAAAAGATACTAAGACCATATTTGGAGGTGTTACTTTAGATGATAACAACGGCAAGACAATTAAAGGATTTGATTCGTAATCTGTCAAAGAAAAAATCCGCAGATGCACAGATTTTGATGCGGAATTATATGATGGAACGTTTTTTAGAACGAATTTCTTTATCAGAGTATAAAAATCAGTTTATATTAAAAGGTGGGATGCTGGTGGCGGCAATGGTTGGTCTGGATGCCAGAGCTACTATGGATCTGGATGCTACCATAAAAGGCACTAATGTCAGTGTGGAGGATGTAGAGATGATTATATCCCAAATTATATCAATCCCCCTGGACGATGGTGTCTCGTTTCAGATCAAACGGATATCAGAAATCATGGAAGAAGCAGATTATCCGGGTGTTCGTGTAAGCATGGAAACAAAATTTGATGGAGTAATTACCCCATTAAAGATTGATATTTCTACAGGAGATATCATTACACCAAGAGAAATCAAGTACAACTTTAATCTTATGCTTGAAAATCGCACAATCGAGGTATGGGCATATAATCTGGAAACGGTATTGGCTGAAAAACTGGAAACTGTTATTAGCCGGAACGTTACAAATACACGAATGAGAGATTTTTATGATATCTATATTTTACAAAAACTGTATGGGGAGCAACTTTCAAAAGATGTATTATGGGACGCACTTGTTGCTACCGCTAAAAAGCGAGAGACGTTAGAACAGATAGAAACTGAAGACATAGATGAGGTTTTTGACGAGATTCAATCCAGCTCTGTTATGGAAAATCTATGGAAAGCTTATCAAAGAAATTATTCTTACTCTGCTGACATTCCATGGCATACAATTATGAAATCAATTCGCACATTATATGAAATTATATCAGAGAATATACACGGCGTATAAAAAAGATGGTTTACGAAAAATAGCAAAAGGCTGTTTTGATATCATCTTTCTTGACTGCAACTTGCCTGATGGAACAGGATTTTCATTTTGTGTTATAATATGTTATCAGATTTTTTTGCCCTTGTATTTTCCCTTATCAGAGTTTGTAAACACTGGTGGGACGATATAACACAAGGGAATATATAAGGGAAAGCTCACTTGTCACAAACGTAGTGTTTTCAATAGTTTGTGACAGGTGAAATCTCAATCGAAATTTGAGGTGGTAAAAATGGAAACAAAAATGGCGTATGGTAACTCAAAATTAAACAGAGATGTTATTAAATATATAGCCATGTTGACTATGTTGTTGAATCATATTTCACAAGTCTTTATGAAATCAGGATATTTTCTGTCGGAGCTATTTCTGGACATAGGGTACTTTACAGCAATTACAATGTGTTACTTTCTTGTAGAGGGCTTTCAATATACTCATTCAAAAAAGAATTATGCTATTAGACTGCTAATATTTGCCTTGATTTCTGAAATCCCATATTGTATGGCGTTTACAACAAATGGAGTGTTAGAATTTCAAGGTTTGAATATGTTATTTACATTGCTGATATGTTTTATGATTCTGATTGTGAATGATAAAGTATCAAATAAATTTTTAAAAGATATATGTATCTTGGGATTGATAATACTTTCTTTATTCTGCGACTGGGCATTATTGGCACCAATATTTACACTGTTGTTTATATGGAGTAGAGGATTAAGAAATAAGATGAAATATACATTCATTATTTCAATGTTGTTATTTGGACTTTTTAATTTTGCAGGTGGTATTGGAAGATTTTCGCTTGGTACAAATATTGCTTATGCATTAGGAAGTATGTCAGGAATTGCTCTTGCGGGAATTGTAATTTTATATTTCTATAATGGCAAGCGAATGGAAAAGGGGAAAGTATTCTCCAAGTGGTTTTTCTATTTATTTTATCCTGTGCATCTTCTAATATTAGGTTTGATTAGAATTTATTGTTTATAAATTAACTTCCAAATTGACGGAGTGATGGATATGAAAATCAGAGAAGTGAATGAGGATAAAAAGCAGTTTATATCATTATTGTTATTAGCTGATGAGCAGGAAAATATGGTTGATCGCTATCTTGAAAAAGGAACTATGTATGTGCTTGAAGATGGTGATGTAAAAGCTGAATGTGTTGTCACCGATGAAGGTAACGAAATACTTGAAATCAAGAATATTGCAGTCGATCCTCAGAATCAGGGAAAGGGCTATGGAAAAGCACTAATTGATTTTCTTGCCGGTAAATATGCAGATGAATATTCCGTTTTGCAGGTTGGAACAGGTGACAGTCCATTGACGATACCATTTTATGAAAAATGTGGATTTGTTCGTTCTCACAAGATTCCCAATTTTTTTACTGACAATTATGACCACACAATTTATGAGGGCGGTGTACAGCTAATAGATATGGTATATTTGCAAAGACATATATAAAGTCAAGTTGATATTTCACATATTTTAGGAAATTTAATAACTGTTATATTTGATTATCAAATTCTTCGCAAACCCTTGAAAATACTAAGTTTGTAGCAAGTGAACTTTCCCTTACTCTTTCCCTTGTGTTACATTTTCCCATTGCTTTTCATGAACCTTAATATGGGAAAAATTAAGGGAAAGAAAATTTCATAACACAATATAACATATAACAATAACGACATGGTGAACTGATTGAAATGTTTTCGATATTTAACTCTGTAACTGATTATCAAAAGAAAATGGAGATAAGATACGATGAGAACAATTTATGCAGAATATAATATAAACCACGATAGTATTGATGTTTACACAAGTGCTGGATATATGCTTCGCATTGATTGCTGGGAAGCTGAAAAAAATTTAAAAACCACATATGGATCAGAATGTGCGCTTACTTCATTGGCTGTGGATGAGCCTTTGGAATATGCAAGATTATATCTTGATGGCAATTTACAGATGTGGGTGGATGCAGAAGATTCACTTGAATTATAGGCAATTTAAACAAAAGTTTATATCTGATTTTCGATTATCCATATGAACACTTTACTTTCAAGCATTTTGAGAAATATAGAAAAACGCTAATTTTACCACTAATAAATGAGCCTTGATATGACACTAAAAACAATATGGGAGATAGCACAATATCTGTGTATCTCCCGTTTTTCATTTTTGTAATATAATTACTTCACTCTAATTTTTATATTTTCTTATTTTTCAATAATCATAGGACTTATTTCTAAATCTGCCATAGACTGCTTTGTTTGGTATGGCTTTCGGGATATGATTACACACATCATAGTGTGGATAGTAATAGAGCATAAAACATGTAGAGTAAGGTTGCTACAACTCATATTGCCATATATAATAACTAATGACATCGAAAATTAAAGAAATTGATTAGAAATAGATTTTTGTTTGATAATCTTAAATCAGATATTCACAATGGAGGCATATTTATGGCGCAGAGTATTTTAATTGTAGACGATGAAAAAGAAATTGTATCAATGCTGTATTGCTATTTCAGCAAACTTGGATATACGGTATATACTGCAACAGCAGGAAATGCTGCATTAAAAGAAGTAGAAAAAAAACCTGACATTATTTTGTTAGATGTCAATATGCCAGATATAGATGGATTTACTGTTTGCGAAAGGATACGGGATTATGTTTCATGCCCTATAATTTTTTTAACAGCACGCATTGAAGATAGTGATAAAATAAAAGGATTTTCTATTGGCGCAGACGACTATGTAATAAAACCATTTTCTGTTGATGAATTAGAAGCTCGCATTGCAGCACATCTTCGCAGAGAAAAAAGACACAATATATCTTCAAAGGTGCAATTTGATGAAGATATGGTTATAGATTATTCCTCACGTATTGTGTTTTATCATAATAAGGATATGGCTTTTACCAAAAAGGAATTTGATATAATATCTTTCCTTTCGCAAAACAAAGGAATTGTTTTTGACCGGGAAACTATTTATGAAAAAGTTTGGGGATTAGACGGCATTGGTGATAATACAGTTGTTACAGAACATATCAGACGTATTAGGGCAAAATTTTTATCTTTAGGCGATAGACCTTACATTGAAACTGTTTGGGGGTGCGGATATAGATGGAAAAATTAAAGAGAAGCAGATTGTTCAATCGGTTAAATAGCATGAGTATTAGAATGACCTTTGTTCTTTATGCTTTGTTTTCGTTGTTGATTGGAATAATTATTTGTATACTTTTAATTTCAATGGTTGACAGATACAGAATAAATTTAAACTATAAGTATGAAAATCTGTCAACGAGGTATGATATACCGGAAAATGGCTCATTTACCGCCACTTATAGTAATGACCAAACAAAATACACAATATTTGACACGAAAGGAAACGAGATATGCAAGTTCAATGTTGATTATCAAAAAGAACGCCCAGTACACGAATATGTCTATCCGAACCATGTTTCATATATCGAAGTTTTACCTAATTTTACAAACCGGGATAGGCTTATTGACAATGCTTTAGGTTCATTAAATATTGCAATTATTCCTATCGTATTATCTATTAGTATGATATGTTGTGTAACATTTTTTTATAAAAAAAAATTATCGAAACCTATTAAGCTATTAACTAATGCGTATCATAAAATTGAAGCAAATGACTTAGATTTTACGTTATCATATCCATTAAATGATGAAATGGGGAAACTTTGTCATGCCTTTGAAAAAATGAAAGACTGTTTGTCGAAAAATAATGAAACTATGTTTCGACAATTTGCTGAACAGCGCCGTCTAAATGCTGCTTTTTCGCATGACTTACGCACTCCTTTGACTTTACTAAAGGGTCATGCTACTATGCTGCTTTCCTTTATTCCCAAAGGCTTAGTATCACAACAAGAAATATTAGATGAAATATCAGTAATGTCAAAAAATATTTCACGTCTTGAAAAATATGTAAATGCTATGACGAACTTATACAGGTTAGAGGATATTGATATTCCACGACAACAGATTACATTTCATTCACTTATTGATAATTTTAATAACACAGCAGAAGCACTTTGTTATGACAAACATTTTTCAATTACTACAAGCGGTAATAATATAACCTTGTTTATCAATTTAGATACAGTCATGCAGATTTATGAAAACTTACTCTCTAATAGTATTAGATACGCAAAAAGTGATATTGCTATTAGCGTAGTAATAGAGAATGATAATTTAGTTATATCTGTTTCAGACGATGGTTGCGGGTTTAAAAATATTGATATTGAAAAGGCGACATTACCATTTTATAAATCATCGAAAGATATAGCTACTGAACATTTGGGGTTAGGGCTGAATATTAGTAAGATTTTAAGTGAAAGACATGGCGGAAATATCCAAATTGCTAATAATAAAGCAGGGGGAGCATGTGTTACAGTGAAAATAAATTGCAATGAAAGTTGATTGAAAATAGACATTTTATTGCTATTATAAATTTAAAAGAAAGGAGATAAGGACAAATGAAAAAAATAATATGTGTGTTTCTAACCTTATTGTTATTGGTGTGTATTGTTGGGTGTAGTCAAGCAAAGGACAGTGATAATCATGTAGTACAAGATTATTCCGAAGAATATGAGGTTTCTCCTTATGGAAGTGAAGAAGCGCTTGACACTTTGGGCGATTTGAAGATTTCAATGAGTACAGAAAAGGATTTAGACTTAAAGCACCTTTCATTTCTAATAGAAAATACTTCTGATAAAGAATACCAATATTCACCAGATTATTTTGAAATAGAAGCTGAACAATCCGGCACTTGGTATCAACTTAAACAGCTTGATGACCCCTCAAAGAGCAATGAAAAGGATTGCTTTATTAAGCCTAACGAACGATTAACATTAGAAATTGATGTTAAAAGTTTTTATGGAGAATTGCCTGCTGGACACTATCGTTTGATTAAACAATTTGCGTTCTTTGAAAGTGAAAGAGATTGGGATTACGATACATATAATTTATCTTGCGAATTTACGATAAGGTAAAAATTCTCTACTTCATAAGCATGAAAAAAAACCGCTTATGAAGTAGAAAGTTCTCATGCCATTTTAACGGCGGTTTTGAAATAACAATCAAAACCGCCGTTTTCTTTTGTAAAAATGAGAATACGGAGGGTGTGTTAAAGTCGCCCTTTTTCAAGGATACGGTGGTATCAAGGAGGTATTGCCATGTCCTTTTTTATGTACCATGTGGAGCATATTTATGTCTAGGAAGAAATACAGTAAAGCATTCAAACTAAGGCTTTTAAAAAAGCATAATGAAACAGGCATATCCTACTAGAAATTGGAAAAGGATAATATAATAGCAGGGGACGATGTGTGTTTTTATCCCCTGCTTTTATACGTTTTTTATCATATTTTGATCAATATAGCTTGGTATTTAACTGATTTTTCAAATAACATCTAAGTCCAACATATACTCCTTGCGAAAGTACAAAAAGCAATAGAAGATTTACTGACAGTGTTTTTTTGATGGATTCTCCAAAATAAATGATGACAGCAGCACTTGTCAGTATCATCAGTAGAGTAATAAAATCCCAACAGTTTTTCTTATATAATTCTATAACCTTTATTTCTATCAGTATCACCAGTATCCCTGTTCCTGCTACGCATATTCCGACAACCAATATCAGCAATAACCAATATATGATTCCGGCTATAAACGCATTTGGAATTTTGGTACTAATCTGTGCCGCAGAATGTCCGGCAGCAATCGTCCATCCGATAAAAGTTTGTATGAATGACGCTGCATCATGGAAGAATGATTTACAATCGGAAAGGAACACATCTGACTGTACTGCCTGAAAAAGAGTGGTTGTCAGCGAATACCATGCAAGAAGGAACAAGGTTGTTTGGAACATTACCGTTTTTGCTTTA
>ENA-OPXQ01001289-OPXQ01001289.1-human-gut-metagenome-genome-assembly--contig:-NODE-1289-length-14270-cov-2.011607_pt1 | contig 14270 bp, 20 predicted proteins | sample MGYA00241769_ERZ502042 | MGnify/ENA primary metagenome ERZ502042 (study PRJEB25962, sample SAMEA2041934) | human gut metagenome | biome: human gut; feature: human-associated habitat; material: faeces...
AATGAAGATAGATTTCTTCATTTTTATACCGAAACAACAACTTCCTAAAAAGGTTAATGCTCCGAAAAATATAAATTTTTATTATATATTTTTACCGGAAAATGCAGATGATACCTCTATATTAGATGTCATAAAAGATTATAACCGAATCAATGCATACGATTATATCTTTTTTGGAACTACAGTTTATGCTAGAAGTTTTGCTGTAAAATATGCAATTCAAGAAAAAACACATTTAGCAACTAATATAAAAGGGAGCTTTTTCTCGGAAACAGTAAAAACCTGGGAAAAAGATATTTTTCTTGGTAATATTTCCAAAGCAATTCCTGTAACAAATCATAGGATAATTACTCTTGCAAAAAATATTCCGGCTACATACGATGAAGTTTGTTATCCAGCGTGGAAAGCAATTCCCGTAGAAATACAGTCCAATGACTATATAACTGCATATACAAAGGAAAATAAAAATATTGTAGTTGGATGGGAGCAGGCAGAAAAAATCATTGTTATTGGAAATGGTGTAGATAAAAATGGATATCCTCTCATTGAGCAATTTGCAAAACAAATTAATGCTGAAATTGCAGGAACCAGACGAGCAGTAGAAAATGGTCTGCTTCCTGTAGAACGAATGATTGGAATTTCCGGAAAATCTATCTCACCAAAACTTTGCATTGTTATTGGGGCTTCAGGCCTAGCCGCTTTTGTTAAAGGAATAGAAAAAAGTGAATGTATCGTTTCTATCAACTCGGATAAAGATGCCTTGATTTTTAAATATGCCGATTACGGTATTATAGGGCACTATCAGGAGGTTATAACAGTAACATAGTTATCTTTTCAACAATACCGAGGTATTCTTACTGTAAGATGCACATCATGCATTGCATGATGTGCATCTTCTCAATTTTATATACATTCAGGAAGCAGATTGCAAATAATCTGAATTAAATTTCGTTCGTAAATAAAATACATTGAAAATTTACGAATCCCTTAGTATACTAGTTTTAACAAAAGATTTTTGAGAGGAGGTTTACTATGGGAATTTATTTGAATCCGGGAGATACATCTTTTCAAGGAAGTTTACGTTCAAAAATTTATGTAGATAAAAGTGGTTTAATAGCCAAAACAAATGATGTTATATGTACAGAACAAAAATATGTTTGTGTCAGTAGGCCAAGACGTTTCGGAAAATCAATGGCAGCAAATATGCTGGCTGCTTATTATGATACGGCAGAAGATACCTCTGAACTTTTTGATAATTTATTTATACAGAACTGTCCTTCTTATCAGAAACACAAAAATAAGTATGATGTTATTAAAATAAATATGCAAGAATTTTTAAGTGCAACACACGATATAGACGAAATGCTTGCTATTTTACAAAAAAGGGTAATAAAGGAATTAAAATTGAAATATCCAGATTATGTAGATAACGAGTATCTTGTATTTGTAATGCAGGATATTTTTATGCATACAAATCATCCGTTTGTTATATGATAAAGATTATGTAGCACTGGCATATATGACGGGAATTTTACCGATTAAAAAGTACGGTTCTCATTCGGCACTAAATATGTTTGCAGAGTATTCTATGACAAATCCCAGAGAAATGACGGAATTTTTTGGTTTTACAGAAAAGGAAGTTTATGAATTATGTAAACAATATAAACGAAACTTCGAAGAAACAAAAGTTTGGTATGATGGCTACAGACTTACCAGAACGAAAGAACGTCTGCTACAAATTTATTCTATGTACAACCCAAAATCTGTAGTTGATGCCATGATTAGCACAATGGATTGGACAGAAGTAATGGAATCGGTGAGTGCGTCTGCTGTACGATAACATTGGCTTTTTACTTCGCAAGAGAGTATTACACACTTATAAAAGAGCTTCCTACTGGTAAGGGATTTGCAGATATTTGTTTTCTCCCAAGAGGGCTATATATGGATAAACCTGCAATGATTATTGAGTTAAAATGGGATAAAAATGTACAGGGAGCAATTGCCCAGATTGAAGACAAGAAATATACCGATGCTTTGAAAGATTATCATGGAAATATTCTTCTTGTGGGAATTAACTATAATAAAAAGACGAAAGAACATACTTGCATTATAAAAAAGAAGTGCTTTGATTTTTTTAGTCCACATACTTTTAAGGAGTCTGGAATTTGCAAAAAGTGAATTTTTTTGATATTATAGAAAAACTGACGCATAAATTTGTTTAAATTCACATTAAAAATCACTTAAATATTAAAATTTAAGCAAATGTATGTTTTGTGAAAAATAAACAATAACGAAAGGGAAATATATGAATAATTTAGCATTAAGTGATGAAATATTGCTAAAAATAGAGAAGCCAGTACGTTATATTGGGAATGAAGTAAACATGGTAAGGAAGGACCCGGAAGGGAAAATAAGGTTTGCGATGTGCTTCCCGGATGTGTACGAAATCGGGATGTCCCATCTTGGGATGAAGATTATTTACGATCAAATGAACCGCAGGGATGATGTATACTGTGAGCGTGTATTTTCACCGTGGGTTGACCTCGATAAAGTCATGCGTGAGGAAAATATACCTCTTTTTGCCTTAGAAAGTCAAGACCCTGTATTTATGTTTGATTTTCTGGCGGTTACGATTCAGTATGAGATGTGCTACACTAACATTTTGCAGATACTTGATTTAAGTCAGATTGGCATTTACGCGAAAGACAGAAGAGAAGATGCTCCATTTGTTATTGGCGGTCGTCATCGGTGGCGGTCCGTGTTCCTACAACCCGGAGCCGATCGCGGTGTTCTTTGATATGTTTTATATCGGAGAGAGTGAAACCGTATATTATGACCTTATGGATTTATATAAAGAACATAAGAAGAACGGCGGCAACCGTAAAGAATTTTTAAGAAAGGCTTCCCATATTCCGGGAATTTATGTGCCATCTCTTTATGAGACAACTTATAACGAAGATGGAACAATTGCTTCTTTTGAGCCGCTTTATGAAGATGTTCCAAGAACGATTTTAAAACAGGTGCAGATGGATCTTACGAACACATTTTATCCTGAGAAACAGATTGTTCCATACATTAAGGTAACACAGGACCGCTGTGTTCTTGAAATCCAGCGTGGATGTACAAGAGGCTGTCGTTTCTGTCAGGCGGGAATGATTTATCGTCCATTAAGAGAGCGCGCTCTTCCAATGTTAGAAGAGCTTGCTGCTAAGGGAATTAAAGGAACTGGAAATGACGAGATTTCTTTAAGCTCTTTAAGTTCCTCCGATTATTCTGAACTGGAAGAACTGGTGAATTTCCTGATCGATGAGTTCAAGGGAAAAGGTGTGAATATCTCACTTCCTTCCCTGCGGATCGATGCCTTTTCGCTGGATGTCATGAGCAAGGTACAGGATATCAAAAAGAGCAGTCTGACATTTGCACCGGAAGCCGGTTCCCAGAGACTTCGTGATGTCATTAACAAAGGTCTTACCGAGGAAGTGATCTTAAACGGTTCGAGACTTGCCTTTGAAGGTGGCTGGAACAAGGTAAAATTATACTTTATGCTTGGACTTCCAACCGAGACGGAAGAAGATATGAAAGCGATCCCGCAGCTTGCCAATGAGATCGCAGCTCTTTATTATGACACGGTTCCGAAGGAAAAACGGAATGGAAAATGTCAGATTACGATCAGCACATCTTTCTTTGTGCCGAAGCCATTTACTCCGTTCCAGTGGGCAGCAATGTACACACCGGGAGATTATCTTGCAAGAGCGCGGGTGGTCAATGAGGGTGTGCATGCGCAGCTGAATCATAAGAGTATCAAATATAACTGGCACGAAGCGGATGTGACGGTTTTAGAGGGGATTCTGGCACGGGGCGACCGTAAGATCGGACAGGCTCTCTTAAAAGTTTATGAAAAAGGCGGCATTTTTGATGCGTGGAGCGAATATTTCGACTACCAGAGATGGGGGGACGCTTTTGAGGAATGTGGTATCGATACCGATTTTTACACGATGAGAGAGCGTGATCTGGATGAGATCTTCCCATGGGATTTCATTGATATCGGTGTGTCGAAAGAGTTTTTAAAACGTGAATGGAAGAATGCACATGATGAAAAAGTAACCCCGAACTGCCGCATGAAATGTTCCGGCTGTGGAGCCATGAAATTTGGAGGAGGTGTCTGTTTTGAAAATAAGGATTAAATTTCGAAAATCTGGTGTGATGAAGTTCATCGGACATCTTGATATTATGCGCTATTTCCAGAAGGCGATGCGGAGAGCAGATATTGATATCTGTTATTCAGAGGGATTTTCCCCTCATCAGATCATGTCGTTTGCAGCACCGCTCGGCGTTGGAATTACAAGTGACGGCGAATATTTAGATATTGAAGTACACGAAAGCAAGTCTACAAAAGAGGCGATGGCAGATTTAAATGCGACGATGGTAGAGGGCGTGGAGATCACCGGATATGTGAAGCTTCCGGACAATGCCAAGACAGCGATGTCCTTAGTTGCCGCAGCCGATTATAAACTTTTTTTTAAGGAAGGTTATGAAGTACCATTTACGAAAACAGAAGCCAAACAGGCGATTTTAGATTATTTTATCACGCCTTCTGAGGTACTTATCACCAAGCAGACAAAGAAAAGCGAAAAAATCATGGACTTAAAGCAGCTGGTTTATGATTTTAAAGTAGAAGGAACCGAGGAGGCACCGGAGTTTTACATCAATCTCTGTACCGGAAGTTCCGACAACTTAAAACCGGAACTTGTGTTAGAATCCCTTTTCGGCTATATGAACATTCCATATAATGCCAATGCAATCCAGATCCATCGTTTGGATGTGTATGCAAAAGAGGGGGACAAATTTGTTTCTCTACTGGATATGGGCGAAGAGATCGCATAAAGAGGTTCTTTATGAATAAATATATTATCACACATGAAAAAATAAAAATGCAAAACAGGGAAGAGCAGGACTTTATTGTCTCTGCTCTTTATAATCAGGGCAAAAAAATGATCGAAGTAAGCCTTACACCCCCAGATGAAGATAGTTTACTTGGAAACATTTATATTGGCCGTGTGGAAAATGTCGTACAGAATATCCGGGCAGCTTTTGTGAAGATTTCGCCGGAGCAGACCTGTTATTTGTCTTTAGATGATCTGAAAAATGCACATTTTACCAAAAAGCTCTCTGCAAAAAAAGAAATTGTGGCAGGAGATGAGCTTCTGGTTCAGGTAGAACGTGAAGCTTTAAAGACGAAAGAACCTGCTGTCACTGCGAATTTAAGCTTTGCAGGAAAATATGCTGTTCTTACAAGCGGAAACCGCAGGCTTGGAATTTCTTCCAAATTAAATAAAGAGCAGAAAGCACATTATAAGGAATTATTGTACGAATTTGATACAGAAAGCTACGGACTTATCATCCGGACCAATGCCGCAAGTGTCGCAGATGAAACACTAATTGCAGAGATTCGAAGCCTTGAGCAGGAATGGTCACAGATGCGTGAGAATGTCTGCCATAAAACCTGTTACAGTGTTCTGAAAAAAGCGAGACCAACGTATCTGGAAGACGTTAAAAACCAGCGGGAAGGTTCTGTCAGCGAGATTATCACCGATGACCGCGGACTCTTTGAAACAATCTGTATGGATTATGGAATTCATCCAAAACAGTTTATGACAAACGGTTCTGTCCCGGTTCCGGTCGATCAGTTTCAGGTGCCGACAATCTCTGGAACAGCAGATTCCCTGACGTTAACGTATTACCATGATCCGATGTTAACGTTATCTTCCCTCTACAGCGTGAAGTCCTCCTTAGAAAAGGCTTTAAGGGAACAGATCTGGTTAAAGTCCGGTGCATCCATTGTTTTACAGCACACAGAGGCACTTACGGTCATTGACGTGAACAGTGGGAAAAATATCATAAAAAAAGAGATGCGCGAAAATCTGCTCCGTATTAATTTAGAGGCAGCGAAAGAGATTGCCTATCAACTCAGATTGCGCAATATCTCAGGCATTATCATCATCGATTTTATCAATCTTCTTGCAAAAGAAGATGAGGCAGTTCTTTTAAAAGAATTCCGCACATATTTAAAAGACGACCCGGTGAAAACGGATCTGATCGACATGACCAGACTAGGACTGGTGGAAGTGACCAGAAAGAAGATTAAGAAATCTTTGCGGGACAGTTTAAAGATGAACTAAAAAAAGTGAGCAGCCACACTGTAAGGTCTGCTCACTTTTTTAATAGATTTATGCAGATTCAATCTCATACGTAAATCCGGCGTCCTCGATCACCCTGATGGTATCCTCGATTCCCTGACCATCCTCAGTGAGATAACCGGATGCAAAAATAGAGTTTACAACGGACAATAAACGTTTTTCTTCACCTTTAAAGTAAACCTCACGTCCGGCAGCACAGCGGATGTCTGCCTGTGGAACAAGAAGCCTTGCAAGGGCGAGAACCTTAAGACCATATTCAGGGGTTAAGCCTGAGGTATCTTTGTGTGCTAAAGGTGTTCCCTCAATTGGCAGCAAAAAGTTGATCGGGATTGCTTCCGGGTTAATTTCACGGAGTTCTAACAGCATATCAACAACATCCTCTTTGCTTTCCCCCATACCAATGATCCCACCACTGCAGATTTCATAACCCAATCCCTGCAGCATTTTGATATTTGCGACACGCTGGTCAAACGTATGCGTAGAGCAGATGTTCGGATAAAATGCACGGCTGCTGTTTAAGTTATGGTTAATACGGTCAAGTCCTGCCTCTTTTAACATGCGCGCCTGTTTTTCAGTCAAAAATCCGATGGAACAGCAGAGGTGTGTTCCGGTTTCTTTCATTTTACGGATTTTTGCAGCGAGTTCTTCAATCTCGGCGTCTGTGAATTTCATGCCGCTCAATCCGATACAGTGTCTTGCGAGATGATTTTTATTTACAAAATCATTGTCGCGGTAAAGTTTCTCATCGGAAACCCATTTATATTTCTCAATATCGGCTGATGAACGGCAGGATTGTGCGCAGTAAGCACAGTCCTGTGAGCAGTTGCCGCTTCTTGCGTTTGTCAGAATGTGGATTCCGACATTGTCTCCTTTGTATTTGCGGCGCAGTTTCTCAGCGCGTGCAATCAGCTCATCCAACTGATCATCCGGTGTATTTAAAATTGCAAGAGCATCCTCTCTGGTAAGATATGGATTTTCGGCTTCGGTTGTCTTTGGTTGTGTTGTCATTTTTGTACTCCTTTGTTACGTTTACAAAATTCAAATAAGTTACGGTATGAATTCACAAGTTTCTAAATTCAATTGTTTTTAAAGTAGCACGAAGTATGGTTAATTGTCAACATGCTCACTTATAGAAGTTGACATTTATTTGTAAAAGCTAGTTAACATTAGTATAAATATCTACATATGCAGATATTTCATTTTATTGTACTAATCTTGTGTCTAATATGATATGATATTATTTGAATTAGGGAATTTTGTAAATAAGAAGTGAATCTTCCAAAAGATAAATTTTGTAAGGAGTTTTCTTATAATCAAAAGGAAGAAAAAGCAGAAGTATTAAAGCAGCTTTTGGGCAGTATGGGAACAATAGGTGCAGGAAGTGTTGTGACAAAAGATATTCCGGCCAATTGTGTTGCGGTTGGAAATCCATGCCGTGTGATTCGAAAGATAAATGAGGAATGTTGAATATGAATTATAACGATTTTTTAACCAGACAACAGCAAATCAAAAAACTGTCTATTGCGGAGCAGAAAAATTTTTATGAACAGCTATTGAAAAAGAAATACGACAAAACCGAAGTGCGCATACTTGCAAGTTTTTATTATGGGCAGCTATTTTATCAGGAAGGAAATTTCAGAAAAACCATAGAGATTATAGAACCAATCATAGTGGACTATCAAAGCTATCCGTATACCCCTAAGTTATTGTCCTGTTTTAACCTGATAGGTGTGGCAACACATTGCGAGACAGAATATAATGTTTCCCGTTTTTTCTATGAAACGGCATTAAAAATTACCATGGAAAATGATGAAAAATACTATTATGCATTTGAGTATAATAATATTGCATTGACCTACATTGAGGAACAAAACTATGAGGAAGCACTTAAAAGTCTTGCGCTCGCAGAAGACGTCCTGAAAGACTGTGATGAGGAAATGGGTGCTTATATCTATATCAATAAATCTATTTCACTTCAGAAACTGAACCGTTTAACAGAGGCTTTAAAGGCGTTTGAACTTGGAGTGAGCCAATATCATGCAGATACAATCGTTCCTGATGATGTCACCCGCTGTGCAGCAACACTTTATTATAAATTGGAACAGCCAGAAAAATATGAGACTTACAAAAAACAGATCCTTTCAAAAATGGATGAAATGTACGCGGCTGAATTTATGGATGCCTGCCGGGAACTGTTTGAGTGTGGAAGAGATTCTTGTGATGATAACCTTATGAACCACATTTTACGATCCATGAATCAGTATATGGAAAAATATCCGGATGAAATCAAGGTTGGACTTGAATTTGCAGAATTAATATATGTATACGCTGTTGGTAAAATGGACAAAGACGCAATTTTAGAGGCATTAGAGGCGAAAAACTATTATAAAGACCGGATTATTGAATATTCGAAAGAAAACCATATAAAATCTTTACAGCAATACATAGAGATTAATTCGCAGATATCTGAATTAGAGCGGGATGCATTAACGGGATTCAAAACCCGTAAGGCATATTACAAAGATATTGCAATCATCGAATGTGACGAGGAGATGTGTAACCAGCCGGTTGGCATCGCTTTTGCAGATGTGAATGGTCTAAAAAAAATCAATGACAATCTGGGACATGAAGCAGGAGATGAGCTGCTCGCAGCAATTGCGAAAAAAATCATAACCATATTCCAGGAGGCAGGTTGTTACCGTTTTGGCGGGGACGAATTTATCATTCTGTCATTCGATAAAAGCGAGACAGACTTTCAAAATAAGCTGCAAAAGCTTTCAAAGCTATGGACGGCTGAATGTTCGGCTTCCATTGGAAGTGTCTGGTTAGAACATGCAAAGGACATTGAAAAGAATTTGTCAGTTGCAGATGAGAAGATGTATGTGAATAAAAATCATTATTATAAAAATAGGTTTTAACTAAAAAGGTTAGAAAAATTTCAAAAAACCAGTTGACGTAATTCAATTGTTATGCTATAGTAACGAAGTATGCCGCACAGTGAGGTCTCAAATTCTGCATGTTTGCAGAAACCACAACTGGCGAGTAATGATAATAGGAGGTGCCATATGTACGCAATTATCGCAACAGGTGGTAAACAGTATAAAGTAAGCGAAGGCGACGTAATCAAAGTTGAGAAGCTTGGCGTTGAAGCTGGATCTGCTTATACATTTGACCAGGTTTTAGTAGTAGGCGGAGAAGAGACTAAAGTGGGAGATCCTGTTGTTGCAGGTGCAACAGTAGAAGCTTCTGTAGTTGAAGACGGTAAAGACAAAAAAGTTATCGTTTACAAGTACAAGAGAAAAACAGGCTACCACAAAAAACAGGGTCACAGACAGCCTTATACTAAAGTTAAGATTGAAAAAATTAATGCTTAATTAAGGTTAAGTGAGCAGAACAGACGAGACAGTTTGTTAAACAAAAACTGGTAGAGATATGATTCAGATTACTATCTACAAAAAACCTGATAATCAATATAAAGGATTTCAGGTAATTGGTCATGCTGATAGTGTGGAAGAGGGAGCAGATTTAGTCTGCTGTTCCGTTTCTGTTCTTACGATTAATCTGGTGAATAGTTTAGATACTTTTACGGATGATGAGTTTGAAGTGACAGAACAGGAAGAACTTGGACTTGTTCAGGTTACTTTTAAGAATCCTCTCAGTGACAAAGCATTGTTATTGATGGACTCCTTTGATCTTGGAGTACATTCCATTGAAGAACAGTATGATATCTGGTTAAAAGTTATAACAAGGGAGGTGTAACGACTATGATGAAAATGAACCTTCAATTCTTCGCACATAAGAAAGGTGTTGGTTCCACAAAGAACGGACGTGATTCTGAGTCCAAGAGACTTGGTGCGAAAAGAGCAGACGGACAGTTTGTAAAAGCTGGTAACATCCTTTACAGACAGCGCGGAACAAAGATTCATCCAGGAATCAATGTAGGTCGCGGTGGTGACGATACATTATTTGCACTGGTTGACGGTGTTGTTCGTTTTGAAAGAAAAGGAAGAGATAAGAAACAGGTTTCTATCTATCCAGTAGCTGAATAAGCAGATTTAACAGAGGCTTCAAACTTTTTGGGTTTGAAGCCTTGTTTTTAGTCATAAATAAGGAGGACATATTATGTTTGCAGACAGAGCAAAAATATATATCCGATCCGGAAAGGGCGGCGACGGTCACGTCAGCTTTCGCAGGGAATTATATGTTCCGAATGGCGGTCCGGACGGAGGCGACGGCGGTCGCGGCGGTGATGTAATCTTTGAAGTGGACAAAGGTCTTAACACACTGGTAGATTTCCGTCACAAAACAAAATATAAAGCACAGGACGGAGAGGAAGGCGGCAAAAAGCGCTGTCATGGTAAGGATGCAAAGGATCTGATCCTGAAAGTTCCTGAAGGGACAGTTATCCGTGAAGCAGAGACCAATAAAGTCATTGCCGATATGTCGGGCGTTTGATATCTCCGGGTTCTGCACTTGGCTGAATTAATTGACCGTCTTTCGGTAAGGGCGGTCTTGGAAATATGCATTTTGCAACCTCTACCATGCAGGTTCCGAAGTATGCACAGCCGGGAAAGCCTGCACAGGAACTCTGGGTGAATCTGGAACTTAAGGTGATCGCAGACGTTGGGCTTGTAGGTTTCCCGAATGTTGGTAAATCTACATTCCTTTCCCGTGTAACCAATGCGCAGCCAAAGATTGCAAATTATCATTTCACAACACTCAGCCCGAACCTTGGAGTTGTAGATCTGGAAGGTGCAAAGGGATTTGTTATTGCAGATATTCCGGGATTGATTGAAGGAGCATCAGAAGGTGTCGGACTTGGACATGAATTTTTGCGTCATGTTGAACGTACCAAGATGATGATCCATGTTGTGGATGCGGCAGGTATCGAAGGACGTGATCCGGTTGAAGACATTTACAAGATCAACGCTGAACTGGAAGCCTATAACAAAGAAATTTCCATGCGTCCACAGGTCATTGCAGCGAATAAGGTTGACCTGATCTATTCCGAAGATGAAGATCCGATCCAGAGACTGAGAGATGAGTTCGAGCCAAAAGGAATCAAAGTATTCCCGATTTCCGGTGTGACCGGAGAAGGACTTTCGGATCTTCTTTACTATGTAAATAATGAACTTTAGAAGTTGGATGACAAGCCGATCGTATTTGAACAGGAATATTTCCCGGAAGAAGAGATCATCCACATGGATCTTCCATATACCGTGGAAAAAGAAGACGATATATTTGTAGTAGAGGGACCGAAGATCGAAAAGATGCTTGGTTACACCAATCTGGATTCCGAGAAGGGATTTGCTTTCTTCCAGAAATTCCTGAAAGAAACCGGTATCCTTGAACAGCTTGAAAATGCAGGTGTTCAGGAAGGCGATACTATCCGTATGTACGGTCTTCAGTTTGAATATTACCGTTAGAAAAGAACATAATTTCAGAAAGGAGAAGTTTTATGACTTCCAAACAGAGAGCTTATTTAAAGAGCCTTGCGATGACAATGGATCCGATCCTTCAGATCGGTAAATCCAGCGTAACACCGGAACTTACCGCAGCTGTTGCAGAAGCGCTTGAAGCAAGAGAACTGATCAAGCTTCACGTTCTTCAGAACTGTGGAGATGATCTGCGTGGAATGGCAGAGATCCTTGCAGAGCGTACACGTTCCCAGGTGGTACAGGTTATCGGAAGAAAAATCGTTCTTTATAAAGAGGGAAAAGACGACAAGAAGAAAATCGTTCTTCCTTAATGAGTGGAGTATAAGATTATGAGAATCGGTATTATGGGCGGAACATTTGATCCCATCCACAACGGGCATCTGATGCTTGGTGAATATGCATACCAGCAGTTCCATCTGGATGAAGTGTGGTATATGCCAAACGGCAATCCGCCTCATAAATCAAATCCGGAAATACGAAAAGATTTACAGGACCGTGCCGAAATGACACGCCTTGCAATTGAAGAGATCCCGTATTTCCAGATTTGTACCTATGAAATGGATCGAAAGGAAACTTCGTACTCCTATCAGACAATGGAGTATTTTAAAGAGACTTATCCGCAGGATGAATTTTATTTTATCATCGGTGCGGATTCTCTTTTCAATCTGGAAACCTGGAAATGTCCGGAAAGACTTCTGAAAACAGCAGTCATCCTGGCAGCATATCGGGATGATGCAGGAGCGCCGAAAGAAATGCGCCGTCAGATCACATATTTGAAAGAAAAGTATGCATGTGATATCCGGCTTCTCCGTACCCCTGTGATGCCGGTTTCTTCCAGTGAGATCCGGCAGATGATCCGAGGAGGAGAGACAGAAGATCTTCCGATTCCGAAAAAGGTTGCAGATTATATAGATTTGAACAGATTATATCAGGTGAGTGAACATGACGGAAACAATACTTAAGATGCAGAAAAAAGTAAAACGGTACCTGGATAAAGACCGTTATGATCATACGATCGGTGTGATGCATACGGCAGGCTGCCTTGCCATGCGTTATGGTGCCAATCTGGAGCAGGCTTTGACGGCAGGACTTTTACATGACTGTGCAAAATGTGTGCCGGCAGATGAAAAGATTAAGCTCTGCGAGAAAAATCATATCGAAATTTCCGATGCAGAGTACAAAAATCCGGGACTTCTGCACGCAAAGCTGGGCGCATTTTTTGCCCGGAAAAAATATGGAATAGAAAATGAAGAGATTCTACGATCGATCGAGTCTCATACAACCGGTCGTCCGAATATGTCTCTGCTTGATAAGATCATTTATATCGCAGATTATATTGAGCCTGGAAGAGATGTTGCACCAAATCTTCCGGAAGTACGTGCGCTTGCATTTGTAGATATCGATGCATGTCTTTACCGTATTCTGGAAGATACACTTGCATATCTTGCCGAAAAAGGTGCAACGTTAGATCCTGCGACAGAAGAGACATTTTTATATTATAAGAACCTGAAAAACAGTGATTCCGAAAAGGAGGACAAAAACTGATGCAGACAATCGAGCAGTCAAAAGAGATGGCAAAACTTGCCTGCGAAGCACTCGCTGACAAAAAAGGCGAAGATATCCGTGTAATTGACATTGCAGGAATCTCTGTGCTTGCAGATTATTTTATCATTGCAAACGGAACCAACGAAAGCCAGGTAAGAGCACTGGTTGACAATGTAGAAGAGACACTCGGAAAAGCAGGATACGAAGTCAAACAGCGTGAAGGCTATGGTCTTGGAAGCTGGGTACTGCTGGACTTTGGCGACATTATCGTTCATGTATTTGACAGAGAAAACCGTGTTTTCTATGATCTGGAAAGAATCTGGAGCGATGGCAAACAGGTGGATCCGGAAGATCTGTAAATATATTTTCTGATGTTTTGGAGACTGATACTGGTGATCCGATGCTTTCTGTGTTATAATATATAAGTTATCAGGGAACTTGATTCTGAATCATGGAGGCACAAAGTATGGAACCCATGTATTTGTCAATCCAGCCGAAAAAGACTGGAGAACGCATAAGAAAGCTACTCTTGGAACAAGGATATACAATTCGGGAAATCCAGGGAGCTTTTGGATTTGAAAATCCGCAGGCCATTTATAAATGGATTTCCGGCAAATCGTTACCCAATATAGACAATTTTATTATTTTAAGTAGATTATTACATACTACGATTGAAGATATCCTCGTCATTGACGGGGATATTTCTCATTACATAGGAAATTTCATTTCCTATGTAATAAAAGCCTCCGGCAGGATGCGCACTGCGGCGTGTAATGAAGATGTCGCAAACGACTTCTACAATTCATAGTGCATAATGACTAAAAATCTGTAAATACAAAAAAATATTGAAATAAATCTGAAAATAATATAGAATTAAAGTAATAAAAAATAATAATGGAAGAGGAGATGATCGCATGAAAAGAAAAAATAATATTTTACTGATTTCGATTCCTTTAGGTGTTCTGTTGCTTTTATATTATGGTTACATTGCATTGGATACTTGGCTCCAATTTCAAATTAGAACAGGAAATGGCATTTCAGCAGCAAATGGTGAATGGATTTTATCTATTCAATACACGTTTCTTTTTAT
>ENA-OPXQ01001313-OPXQ01001313.1-human-gut-metagenome-genome-assembly--contig:-NODE-1313-length-14007-cov-12.909404_pt1 | contig 14007 bp, 10 predicted proteins | sample MGYA00241769_ERZ502042 | MGnify/ENA primary metagenome ERZ502042 (study PRJEB25962, sample SAMEA2041934) | human gut metagenome | biome: human gut; feature: human-associated habitat; material: faeces...
TTGTATCTACATATACTGGGTATACAGGGTCACATACGGCAATCTTGTTATCCTGTGCAAAGATTTCCTGAATATTTCCAGAATCACATTTTGCTCCATCACTTACAAAGATTTCATCTGCTTTGATATCTGCTCCACGATCCTGATAATCATTCTTTGCGATTGCATTTCTTAAAAATTCATATCCAAGGTCTGGTGCGTATCCGTGAAATGTTTCTGCATGTCCCATTTCATCTACTGCTTTGTGTAAAGAGTCAATGATCGCTGGTGCCAGAGGCTGTGTTACGTCTCCAATTCCTAAACGAATAATATTTTTGTCAGGGTTTGCCTCGGAATATGCATTTACTTTTTTCGCAATTGTAGAAAATAAATAACTTCCAGGCAGTTTCAAGTAATTGTCGTTAATTTTAAACATAAATTCCTCCTAGTTTTGATATGTTAATGATTCTTTAATCATCTTTGCCATTTCGATAAGACCCACTCCACTGTTCATGCTTCTTTGTTGTATATATGCGTGGGCTTCACTCTCTGTAATCTGATTATTCTGCATCAGTAATTCTTTGACTTCTTCCAGAAGACGGACTTCTTCTCTCGTACGTTGTTTTGGACGTTGTTTTCTTCGTCTTTGCTTCTCAGAAATTTCGGTAACGATCTCTCTCGTTTTCTCGACTAATTCATACCCTTTTAACGGCATCGAAAGTCCTATGACATTCGGATACACGCAGTCATCTAAATATTGGCGAGAAGCGATCAGCAACATCTTGACCTCTTCAGAAAGATATTCTCTTAATTCACTGTAGATCATATCGGAACATTTGTATCCGCAGACGACTAGTCCTTCTTCAACACCTTCCATACGCTGGACTACCTGTGCACCCGTTGCACATACAGCGGTCACTTCAAAACCACTTCTTACCAGAAGATTCCTAATGCTTCTGGCGACTTCTTGTTTCGGGAATAAAACGATGACGTTTACCAAGCTTCTCACCTCCCGTATCATGTATATATCAATCATTAGATCTTGTATAAATAACGATCGACTTCCCATTGTGATACGAACTTCTGATAAGACTCCCATTCAGCACTCTTAGCTTCAACATACTTGTTAAAAATATGATCTCCTAAAAGTTCTTTCATATAAGTGCTTTGTTTGAAAATCTCAAGAGCTTCTTTCATGTCTCTTGGCAGTGTATTAATCCCTGCTTCTTGTTTTTCTCCCTCAGCCATCTCATACTGATTCTTCATGGAACCTTTTCCTGGTGTTAATTTGCGCTTGATCCCATCTAATCCTGCTGCAAGGCTGACTGCCAGTGCAAGGTAAGGATTCGCAGCAGAATCAGGGCTTCTAAATTCAAGCCTTGTTCCGCTTCCACGGGCTGCTGGTACTCTGATAAGTGGACTTCTGTTCGATGGTGACCATGAAACATCCACAGGTGCCTCATATCCTGGCACGATTCTCTTATAAGAGTTTACCAGTGGATTTGTGATCAGGCACATCTCATTTGCATGTTCCATAACTCCAGCCATGAAGTGAAAAGCCTCCTCACTGATTCCAAGATCATTCTTAGAATCAGCGAAAATATTCTTTCCATTCTTCCATAAAGACATGTTAAGATGCATTCCTGAACCGTCCACTCCAGTGATCGGTTTTGGCATAAAACTTGCATAAAGTCCATGTCTTTTAGCAATATATTTTACGATGAATTTAAATGTGAGGATGTTATCGGCCGTTCTTAAGGCATTGTCATACTTAAAGTCGATCTCATGCTGTGCTGGTGCAACTTCATGATGAGATGCCTCGATCTCAAATCCCATATCTTCAAGATTCAAGATCATATCTCTTCTGGCACTTTCTCCTAAATCTAACGGAGCTACATCAAAATATCCGGCTTTCTCATGAGAAACCGTCGTTGGGCGGCCTTCTTCATCTGTGTGGAATAAGAAAAATTCACATTCCGGACCGACGTTAAATTTATAACCCATTTTCTGGCACTCAACCATCACTCGTTTTAATACATTTCTTGGATCTCCAGCAAATGGAAGTCCATCTTGTCCGTATACATCACAGATCAATCTTGCCACGCGGTTTCCTCCCGCATTCCACGGGAAGATTGCAAAGCTGTCAAGATCTGGATATAAATACATATCTGATTCTTCAATACGGACAAATCCATCTACACTAGATCCATCAAATGTACACTTATTATCCAACGCTTTCTCAAGCTGTCTTGCGGTGATCGCGACGTTCTTCATTGTTCCGAACAAGTCAGAAAATTGTAGTCTGATAAATTCGACATCATTTTCTCTGACGAGGTCTATCACATCCTGTTTTGTGTATCGACCCATAACATCACTCCTTCTTACTTCTTAATTAAATCTGTGCGATATCAACTACGCTGAGCTGATCTCTGTTTCCTGTTTCCAAACTAGTCAGTAGAGCATCTGCCGTATCAAGACTTGTAAGGCATGTTACTCCTGTTTCGATTGCGTAACGGCGGATCAGGAATCCATCTCTGCTTCGACCTACACCCTGAGATGGTGTATCAATGACTAAATCAATTTTATCATCTAAAATGAGATCTAGCAAGTTTGGAGATTCTTCTTCTAATTTATTAATCTGTTTTGCATGAACTCCAGCTTCATTTAAGACTCTGCAAGTGCTCTTTGTTGAGAAAATCTCATATCCTAATGCTTCAAATCTGCGTCCAATATCAATCGCATCAATCTTATCGGAGTCTTTCACTGTTAAGATCATCTTCTTGTATTTTGGAAGATTTACTCCAGCTCCTAAGAATGCTTTGTATAACGCTTCATGGAAATTCTTAGAAATTCCAAGACATTCACCTGTAGATTTCATTTCAGGCCCAAGGCTGATCTCTGCTCCTCTTAATTTTTCAAAAGAGAATACTGGTTTCTTCACTGCATAGTATTCAGATTCTTTCTGAAGTCCTGGTTCATATCCAAGATCTCTGATCTTAGCTCCAGTGATCACTTTCGCTGCTAACGCTACAATCGGAATACCTGTAACTTTACTGATGTAAGGCACTGTACGGCTGGATCTTGGGTTTACTTCGATAACATATACTTCATCATCTGCTACGATAAACTGAATGTTGATCAGTCCGATAACATGCAGGGAACGGGCCAGACGTTTGGTGTACTCTTCGATGGTATCTTTTACTTTCTGACTGATACTCTTTGCCGGATATACGGAAATACTGTCTCCGGAATGGACTCCGGTACGCTCGATATGTTCCATAATACCAGGAATGAGAATGTCGGTTCCGTCACATACGGCATCGACCTCGATCTCCTTACCCTGTAAATACTTATCTACGAGGATTGGGTGATCCTGTGCAATACGGTTGATGATTCCGATGAACTCCTCGATTTCCTCATCGTTAAACGCAATCTTCATTCCCTGTCCGCCAAGTACATAGGAAGGACGGACAAGAACCGGATAACCAAGACGGTTTGCAACTTCTTTGGCTTCCTCTGCGGTGAATACGGTTCCACCGGCTGCTCTCGGAATATGAGTCTTCTCTAGAATCTCATCAAAAAGTTCACGATCCTCTGCGGCATCGACATCCTCTGCCTTGGTTCCAAGAATCGGAACGCCCATCTTCATAAGCGCCTCTGTCAGTTTGATCGCTGTCTGTCCACCGAACTGTACCACAGCTCCGTCCGGTTTCTCAATATTTACGATGGACTCGACATCCTCTGCGGTCAACGGCTCAAAATACAGCTTGTCTGCAATATCAAAGTCGGTGGAAACGGTCTCCGGGTTGTTGTTGATAATGACAGTCTCCCAGCCTTCCTTTGCAAATGCCCAGGTACAGTGTACGGAACAGAAATCAAACTCGATACCCTGACCGATACGGATCGGACCGGAACCAAGAACCAGAACCTTTTTCTGCGGTGTGGTCTCTGCAGCCTCGTTCTCACTTCCGTAAACACTGTAGTAATACGGTGTCTCTGCGGCGAACTCTGCGGCACAGGTATCCACCATCTTATATGCTGCAACGATACCGTTTGCATAACGCATCTGTTTGATCTCTTCCTCAGTCTTTCCGGTAAGCTCTGCGATAACGTTGTCCGGGAACTCGATTCTCTTTGCTTCTTTTAACAGATCTACCGTCAGTTCTTCGCTCTTTAAGTGCTGCTCCATCTCTACCAGAATTGCCAGCTTATCGATAAACCAGCGGTCGATCTTGGTAATTTCATAAATATGATCATAGGAAACGCCGCGGCGCAGTGCCTCTGCGATCACCCAGATTCTGCGGTCATCGACCACATGAAGCTGTGCCTCCAACGCTTCATCGGACAGTCCGGTAAAATCATAGGACATAAGGCTGTCCACATGCTGTTCCAGGGAACGGATGGCTTTCATCAGTGCGCCCTCGAAGTTATCACAGATACTCATAACCTCTCCGGTTGCTTTCATCTGTGTACTTAACGTTCTCTTTGCAGTAAGGAATTTATCAAACGGAAGTCTCGGGATCTTAACTACACAGTAGTCAAGCATTGGCTCGAAACTTGCATAGGTCTTCTGTGTGATGGCGTTCTTGATCTCATCAAGTGTGTAGCCTAATGCAATCTTTGCGGTAACCTTTGCAATCGGGTATCCGGTTGCCTTAGAGGCAAGAGCGGAAGAACGGGATACACGAGGGTTTACCTCTATGACACAGTACTCAAAAGAATCCGGATTCAATGCATACTGCACGTTACATCCACCGGTGATCTTTAACTCATTGATGATGTTTAATGCAGAACTACGAAGCATCTGGTACTCTTTATCCCCGAGTGTCTGGGAAGGTGCCACTACGATGGAATCTCCGGTATGCACACCAACCGGATCGATATTCTCCATGTTACATACGGTGATGCAGTTTCCGTTCGCATCACGCATCACTTCGTACTCGACTTCCTTCCATCCTGCGATACAGCGCTCAACCAGTACCTCACCGACACGGCTTAAACGAAGTCCGTTGCTTAAGATATCGACCAGCTCCTGCTCATTGTGGGCGATACCGCCGCCACTTCCGCCGAGGGTGAATGCCGGGCGGAGCACAACCGGATATCCGATCGTATTAGTAAACTTGATACCGTCTTCTACGGTATTTACAACCTGGGAAGCTGCACAAGGCTCACCAATCTTTTCCATGGTATCCTTAAATGCCTGACGATCCTCTGCCTTAAAGATGGTCTCTGCGGTCGTACCGATCAGTTTTACTCCGTGCTCTTCTAAGAATCCGGACTCTGCCAGTTCCATACCCAGATTTAATCCAGCCTGTCCACCGAGTGTCGGAAGGATGCTGTCCGGTTTTTCCTTTAAAATAATTTTTTCAAGAACCGGAAGTGTCAGAGGCTCAATGTATACCTGATCCGCAATCTGCTTGTCGGTCATGATGGTGGCAGGGTTGGAGTTTACCAGACACACCTCCACGCCTTCTTCCTTTAAGGAACGGCATGCCTGTGTTCCTGCGTAGTCAAACTCGGCTGCCTGTCCGATGACGATTGGTCCCGAACCGATTACTAATACTTTTTTGATGTCTTTATTTCTTGGCATTACTGATTCCCTCCCATCATCTGAATAAAGCGGTCAAACAGGTACGAAGAGTCCTGTGGTCCCGGGCATGCTTCCGGATGGAACTGCACGGTGAAAATATTCTTTCCGACATACTCTAAGCCCTCGTTGGTTCCGTCATTGACATTGACGAATGCAGGCTTTGCAACCTTCGGATCAAGGGTATCGGTATCTACCACATAGCCATGGTTCTGGGAAGAAATGTAAACACGACCGGTTGACAAATCTTTCACCGGATGGTTTCCACCACGGTGTCCGTATTTCATCTTGTGTGTATCCGCTCCGTTTGCCAGTGCCATGAGCTGATGACCGAGACAGATGGCAAAGATCGGTACGTCACTTGCATACAGTTTCTTTAATTCCTCGATGATCGCTGTGCACTCTTTCGGATCTCCTGGTCCGTTGCTGAGCATAATGCCATCCGGATTGGCTCCGAGAATTTCCTCCGCCGATGTGTGTGCCGGATAAATCGTCACCTCACAGCCACGGGCATTTAACGATTTTGCGATATTGTTCTTCGCACCGAAATCCATCAGTGCAACTTTCTTTCCGCTTCCCTTTAATACGTTCTTCTCGCTGCAGGTAACTTTATCCACAACATTTCCGGTTGTATATTCTTTCAGTTTTGGAAGAATTTCATCCAGATTATAATTTTCGTTTGTCGTGATCATTCCGTTCATGGTTCCCTTTTCGCGGAGAATCTTGGTAAGCGCACGGGTATCAATTCCTGCAATTCCCGGAATATCATGCTTTGTCAGGAAATCCTGAATGCTTCCCTGACAGCGGAAATTGCTCGGCATACGTGAAAGCTCTCTTACAATATATCCGTCCGGCCACGGTCTGGCGGATTCCATATCCGGTGTAATTCCGTAGTTTCCGATCAGCGGATACGTCATCACAACCGCCTGTCCTGCATAGGACGGATCTGTAAGTACCTCTAAATATCCGGTCATTGAGGTATTAAATACGATCTCACTGATGATTTCGCGTGTAGAACCAATGCTTGTACCTGTAAACACGGTTCCGTCTTCCAGTATCAAAAAAGCTTTCATTCTTTGCCCTGCCTTTCTTGCATCTTGGCAAAAAAAAAGAGAGAATCTCTTTTTTTTACCTTGAGTTAGCTTTACCTAAATTGTAAAAATTTTATCACAAATCGTCACTTTTTTCAACCTTTTTTGCAAGAGAAAAAAGTGACATATTTTATGAATAAATATACATATTATACAATTCCCTGCATCCACAATACCATGAACCCGACAGCAACTGCCGCACAGACTGCCAGACCGCCAATGCTGGTTCCGAGGATCACGCCGGATGGAATTTCTTTCTTTTCATATATCGCGCGTGCCACGGTTTTTGCCTGCATCGGAACAAATGAACACGGCTGTGTTACCTCCATTGGATGAAACCGGCGTTTGGTAAAATAATCCGCTGTCCATGCCGGCATTGCCGATAACGTCACCCTCTGTAACTGATATTGATTTGCCGCATACGCCTTCATTTCTTCCAACAGACATCTGCCACATCCTCTGCGCTGGAATACCGGAAGCACATACAGCATGGTAATATGTCCCTCTTTCTGCATTCCTGACATGGCGATCATATGTCCCTGTTCAAAAATTCCCCACATGGTGAGAGTTCCTTCTGCAATCATGTTCCGGATGTTTGTGTTTTCCGTATATTGCAGAAATATATGAATCATTTCCAGATCCGTGATCCGCGCACGCAGACAGTAATCAAAGACACCCCTTGCAATACTGAGCGCTTCCGGAATCTGATCTTCCGTTAAAATCTGTGCTTTCATTTACGCTTCCTCCTTGTTTTCCAACAGCCGGTCCTTCAGACCGCTGTAACGTCTCTGTTGGGAATTATTCTCAATCATTTGTTCAAATGTTGTATCATCTCCTACTATCGTAACACATTTCTTTGCTCTTGTAACCGCTGTGTACAATAAATTCCGGTTCATAAGCATGCGGGGGCCGGAAAGAAGCGGAATGACAACGGCCGGATACTCCGATCCCTGTGATTTATGGATCGTCACAGCATACGCAAGTTCCAGCTCATCCAGCAGTTTGTACGAATATTCCACCATACGCCCTTCATCGAAATTTACCGTGATGGTCTCTGCAAAATCATTGATCTCCTCAATAATTCCGGTATCTCCGTTAAACACCCCGGTTCCTTTGTCTATGCAGAGTCCATATTTGCTGCGGATCTCCCATTCCAGCTGATAATTATTTTTGATCTGCATGACTTTATCGCCTTCCCGGAAAACGATCGCCCCATGCTCTTTCTCCTTTTTTCTGTCCGATGGCGGGTTCAGATACATCTGCAGAATCGTATTGAGACGTTCTACTCCGAGCAGCCCTTTCCGCATAGGCGTAAGCACCTGGATATCGTATTCGCTTGCCCCCACAAATTTCGGAAGTTTCTGCTTGATCAGCTGCAGCGTAACGTTGATAATTTTATCTGCCTCATAACGCTTCAGGAAAAAGAAATCCATGCTCTTGTTATCCAGGCTGACTTTTTCTCCCCGGTTAATCTTATGCGCATTGACAATAATATCACTGGTGCTTGCCTGTCGGAAAATTTTTGTCAGCATTACCGTAGGAAACATCTTCGAATCAATAATGTCCTTCAGCACACTTCCCGCCCCTACACTCGGCAGCTGATTCACATCTCCCACCAGGATCAGACGCGTGCCCGGTAGAATTGCTTTCAGAAGGGAATTCATCAGGGAAATATCCACCATCGACATCTCATCAATAATGATGAGATTGGTCTCCAGCGGATTTTGTTCATTGCGCTCAAATCCGGCATTTCCTTCCATTCCGCCATTCAGTTCGAGCATCCGGTGAATCGTCCGTGCCTCATACCCGGTGGTTTCGCTCATGCGCTTTGCTGCCCGTCCGGTCGGTGCCGCCAGCATAATATCTTCTCCGGATAATTCAAAATACCGGATGATCGTATTGATCGTCGTTGTTTTTCCCGTTCCGGGACCTCCGGTAATCACGAGAACACCGTTTCTTACGGCTTCCTTTACCGCTTCTACCTGATGCTCATCAAGATCCATTCCCGTCTTCTTTTCAATCTTTCGGATTCTGTCCTCAATTTCGATATCCGGAACATCAAACACAGCATTCAGCTGTGTCAGACGGGTAGCGGTATTTGCCTCCATATAAAAATAGGTTGCCGCATAGATCTGCGTACTGTCTTCCACCTGGCGCATAATGATCTTGCGATCCATCGCCAGATTCATGTAATGCTGCTCGATGTGCTCCGGATCTACCTCAAGAAGCCGGCTTGCCCGCTGCGTCAGTTCCTGCATCGGCAGATAGGTATGCCCCTCTCCGGCAGCCTGCAGCAGCACATACTGGATACCGCTTCGAATCCGGAAATCGGAATCGGTGCGGATTCCCACGCGGGATGCGATCTCATCTGCCGTGCGGAATCCGACCCCTTCCACATCATCTGCCATACGATATGGATTTTCTTTCAGTATTCCGTATATTTCCTGCCCGTATGTTTTATATATTTTCACTGCAAGTGTGGTATTGATCCCGTATTGCTGCAAAAAAATCATTGCCTGCCGGAGATCTTTTTTCTGATTCACCTGATCCGCGATTTCCATCGCCTTTCTCTGGCTGATGCCTTTGATCTCCGCCAGCCGCTCCGGTTCTTCTTCAATGATACGGAAGGTATCTGCCTTGAACCTTCGCACAATCCTTGCCGCTAAGGCAATTCCGATCCCTTTGATCGCCCCTGATCCCAGATACCGCTCAATTGCCACCTCATCCTGTGGTGCCTTTTCTTCGAAACTCTTTACCTGAAACTGTCTGCCGTAAGTCGGATGTTCTGTATAACTTCCCTTTGCCTTAATGTTTTCTCCCTCGGCAATATCCGAAAATACCCCCACACAAGTCTCTTCTTCTTCGTTACACACCAGAACAAGTACGGTATATCCGTTGTCTGCATTTCGATAGATGATGTGATCTACATATCCTTCAATGCTCTCAAGATTCTCTTCCAAAATATGTTCCCCATTCTCTAAAAAAGAGACTGTTGTAAACAGTCTCTCCTCTTTTCTTTGTGCTGATGTTACTACTGGCCAATATTACGTTTCATCTGCTCATACAGTGTCTGTGTATAGCTTTCTCCGATCTGATCCACCATTTCATCTGCCACCGTTTCAATTGCCTGATCCATATACAGATCTTTGTACTGTGACATCGTAGAATCCCCGTCATCATCCGAGGTAAATGTATCTTTCATCTGTTTGATGACCTGCTCCACAAAATAAGATTCAAAATCTTTGATGACACCTTTTAATTGTTCCTCTGAGGAGTCCGATGAAATATTCTTTAATGAACTCTGAAGAGAATTGCTCTGCTCTGCACTTTTGTCTGCATTTGCAACCGTATAATTTGTACTGATTGATGAAATATCCATAGTATATCCCTCTTATGTAAGTAATTCCGAATCGCTGCCTATCGTTTCAGGTTATTTGCCGTCTCCAGCATGGAATCCGAGGTCGTGATTGCCTTGGAATTTAATTCATATGCGCGCTGTGCAATGATCATATTTACCATCTCATCAGCAACCTGTACATTTGAAGCTTCGATGTAGCCCTGATATACACCGGTTTTCGTCAACCCTGCATTTTGTCCCTCCAGCATCGGATTTCCCGAAGCTGCAGTCGCTGCAAGTTTGCTTCCTGACATTTTCTCCAGTCCTGCCGGATTGTTAAACTGATAGATTCCAAAAGACTGGTTTAATGACACTACATTGCCGGTTGCATCTTTATAGCCAATCGTTCCATTGCTCGAAAATACCATGCTTTCCGAAGATACGCCTCTCGGCACACGAATGGTATTTCCTCTGGAATCCAATACCGGAAGCCCCTCTGAGGTTGCCAGAATTGTGTTTCCATTCGAATCCTGACTCCAGGAGAAGTTACCGTTTCTGGTGTAATATGTCTGTCCATCCACACCCCGCACGGCAAAGAATCCCTTTCCTTCCAGTGCAAAATCGGTCGGGATCTCTGTCTCTTCACGCGCCCCCTGCGTATAGTTGGACATGGTCGCTGCCACTCTGGTTCCGAGTCCTACCTGTGCACCTACCGGTTTATTGGCACCATTTGCCGTCGTTGTCTTTGTCTGCAGTGTCTGGTACAGTAAAGATTTAAACTCGGTACGTTCCGTCTTATAACCTGTCGTATTCACATTGGACAGGTTATTTGAAATTGTATCCAGATTTGTCTGCTGCGCAATCATTCCGGTTGCCGCAGTATAAAGTGATCTCATCATACGCTTCTATTTCCTCCTTGCGGTCTTTCAGCGGCTATTATACTTTACCGACATTGTTAACTGCACGGTCAAGTGTTCCATCTATGGAAGTGATTACCTTCTGTCCTGCCTCATAGGCTCTCTGAATTGTAATCATATTTACCATCTCATTTACAACATTTACATTGGAGGTCTCCAGTGTGCCCTGCTCTATATTGGCATCTGTTGCAATCCGGTTTCCTCCCGGAAGAAGGTTATACAGATTCTCACCGTATTTTTCAAGATAGTCATAATTATCCACATCCACCATGCCGATCGTTCCGACAATCTGGTTATTCTGCATGACGTATCCCAGTTTATTCACGGTAATCGCAGCATTTGGATCCAGACGTATATAATTATTCTGACCCGGATCGCCATTCATTGCACCAGTGGCATTTAAAACATAATCGCCATCCTTCGTCACCAGATAACCCTCTTTATTTACGGTAAAGGCTCCATCCCGCGTATACTTCACGGAAGTATTTCCCTGCTTGTCCGTGAATGCCACGGCAAAAAAGCCGTTTCCTTCAATCGCAAAATCTGTGGTGTTATCTGTCACCTTGAAATTTCCCGTGGAATAATCGGTATATACCTGTCCAAGGTGAACCCCATATGTAATATCTCCAAGCTTTTTCGGAATCCCCATGTTAGAAGAATCCTTAATGCGCAAAGACATCTCATCGGCAAAAGTACGACTCGTCGTTCCTTCTTTTTTATATGCTGTTGTGTCTGCGTTTGCCAGATTATTTGCCAGAATATCCAGACGCTTCATTTCGTTTACCATTCCCGTATGGGCGGTATACAATCCTTTTACCATTTATGACACCTCAATTTTCACAGTTTTAATTTATATCGGCCAATGCCCTCACGATCTTTATAGACATGCGATAAAAAGTGCGCATAAATGCGCACTTTATGCATTAATCCTCGTCTCTTTTTCCTGCGAGGAATTCTACATATTTTCCGGTTCCGATTGCTACACAGGTCATAGGATGCTCTGCCGTCATCGTGTTGATTCCGGTACGTTCTTCAATCAGTTCCTCCAGACCACGAAGCAAGGAGCCGCCACCTGTCAGGACAATTCCCCTGTCTGCAACGTCTGCCGCCAGTTCCGGTGGAGTTTTCTCCAGTACGGAATGTACAGCTTCCACAATCTGTAATGTTGCCTCACGCAGAGCTTCCTCTGTCTCCTCAGAGCTTACCGTAATGGTTCTTGGCAGACCGGTTACCAGATTACGGCCACGGACATCCATCGTCTCATTCTGTGCCAGTGGGTAGCATGTACCAATTTTGATCTTGATATCTTCTGCGGTACGCTCACCGATCAAAAGATTATGTTTCTTTCTCATATAGCGGACCAGAGCTTCGTCAAAATCATCTCCTGCAATTTTCACGGAAGTGCTCACAACAGAACCACCCAGAGAAATGACTGCGATATCCGAAGTACCTCCTCCGATATCTACGATCATGTTTCCGCATGGTCTGGAAATATCAATACCGGCACCGATTGCTGCTGCAATTGGTTCCTCAATAATCTCTACTTCACGGGCTCCTGCCTGATAAGTTGCATCCTCTACGGCTTTCTTTTCAACCTCTGTCACACCACTCGGTACGCAGACGCTGATGCGCGGCTTACGAAAGCTCTTCTTTCCAAGTGCTTTCTGGATGAAATACTTGATCATCTTCTCTGTGACGGTATAATCTGAAATCACACCCTGGCGAAGAGGACGGACTGCCACAATGTTTCCCGGTGTTCTTCCAAGCATCAGTCTTGCTTCCTCACCGATTGCTTTAATTTTATTGGTATCTCTGTCAAATGCAACAACGGAAGGCTCTTTTAATACAACACCTTTTCCTTTAATATATACTAAAATACTCGCAGTACCTAAATCAATTCCGATATCTGATCCGATCATCCCGAATGCCCCTTCCTATTTTCTTTTTATCTTTCTTTATCAAAATCTGATCTGCGTTTATGACGCAAATCCGCAGTTAATCATATTTTTATGCATACAGTAACATTATATACAATTCATCCCATTTTTCAAACATTTTTTTATAGGTTAAAGCATTTTAATTAAATTTTAAGGAATCTCTCTGTTCCCGGGACAAAAATCTGTGCATTTTCGCTATTTTATACGTTCTTCGATTCCAGATACGGTTTTAAAAACTGACCGGTATACGATTCCGGAACTTTACAGATTTCCTCCGGAGTCCCCTGTGCAATCACGGTTCCGCCACCATCACCGCCTTCCGGTCCCATATCAATGATATAATCAGCCGTCTTGATGACATCCAGATTATGCTCGATGACGACAACGGTATTTCCGCCGTCCGAAAGCTTTCTAAGAATCTCCACCAGCTTGTGTACGTCCGCAAAATGCAGTCCGGTGGTTGGCTCATCCAGTACATAAATGGTTTTTCCCGTTCCGCGTTTGCTCAGTTCTGTGGCAAGTTTGATACGCTGCGCTTCTCCTCCAGATAATTCTGTGGAAGGCTGTCCCAGTTTTACATAGGAAAGTCCGACATCGTACAGTGTCTGAATCTTTCGGTGGATCGTTGGTACATTTTTGAAAAATTCCAATGCCTCTTCCACCGTCATATCCAGCACGTCATAGATCGTCTTTCCTTTATAGCGCACTTCGAGTGTCTCGCGGTTATAGCGCCTGCCACCGCAGACTTCACACGGCACATACACATCTGGCAGGAAATGCATCTCGATCTTTATGATACCATCTCCGCTGCAGGCCTCACAGCGTCCGCCTTTGACGTTGAAACTGAAACGTCCCTTCTTATATCCGCGTGCCTTTGCATCCGGAGTTGCCGCAAACAGATCACGGATCATGTCAAACACACCGGTATAGGTTGCCGGATTCGAACGCGGTGTGCGTCCGATCGGTGACTGATCAATATCGATAATCTTATCCAGTTGTTCCACACCCAGAATATCATCGTGATCTCCGGGGATGCAGCGTGCCCGGTTTAAAGTTCGCGCCAGATGCTTATACAGAATTTCATTGATCAAAGAACTCTTTCCTGATCCTGAAACGCCTGTAATACAGCTCATAATTCCAAGGGGAATATCTACATCAA
>ENA-OPXQ01001325-OPXQ01001325.1-human-gut-metagenome-genome-assembly--contig:-NODE-1325-length-13798-cov-5.086735_pt1 | contig 13798 bp, 7 predicted proteins | sample MGYA00241769_ERZ502042 | MGnify/ENA primary metagenome ERZ502042 (study PRJEB25962, sample SAMEA2041934) | human gut metagenome | biome: human gut; feature: human-associated habitat; material: faeces...
GGCCCTGTGACCCCTGCCTGCCCCGGCAGCATCCTGCAGCTGCATCCGGACTGCATCCTTGTGGCAGACGAGGAAGCACTGAGCCTGCTGTAAACTCCCAAAGCCAACTTCTTCATTTACCATAACTTTGCTTAAGATCCAACCAAAGCACAGAAAGAGCCGGACTCGTTGCACGGGTTCGGTTCTTTCTGTCAGAAATAAGATTTATCTTGCAATCTTACGCAAAGAGCAACTCCAAAAGAGCCGTCATGGAGATGGTGGGTTCGCCTGCTGCGGGATTTACGCTGAAAATACGCTGAAAAGAGGTCACCCCGATCGGTGGCCTCTTTTTTGCTGCCGCGAACTGTCTGGCTGCGGCAGCGGATAACAGCAATGTCCATTGCGCTTTGTTTTGCCCGGATGCGCACCCGCAGAAAGCGCTCCCTCGTCAAACTGCCCAAAATACGCCCTTAAAAGTTTACTTGACGCAATTCTCAAATCAATATATAATTGGGTCAGAGACCAATTATAGAAAAGGATGATTCCCAATGGCGCGCAGATACGACAGCAAGGAAGCAAAACGGCGGATCCTGACCGCCTGTGTCCGGCTTTTTCTGGAAAAAGGCTACACGAACACCAAGGTGGCAGAAATTTTAAAGGAAGCAGATGTGTCAGCCGGGTCGTTCCAGAATATTTTCCGCACAAAGGACGGTGTGCTGACCGAGCTGATCGGCATGATGTTCAGCAGGCAGTTCGGCGCGGTAAGGCCGCTGGCGGCAAACGCCCCCTCGCCGGTGTACCTCTACGCGGTGGAAACGGCTTTGCAGCTGGCGCTGAGCGAGTTGAGCGAGAATCTGCGGGATATCTATGTGGAAGCGTACACCTTCCCCGCCACGGCGGAGATCATCCACCGCAGCACCACGGCGGAGCTGCAGGCGGCGTTCAGCGCGTATCTGCCCGGGTGCGCCGAGTGTGATTTCTACGAGATGGAGCTGGGCACGGCTGGCATGATGCGCGGCTACATGGCACGGCGGTGTGACCCCTACTTTACGCTGGAGCGTAAAATACGGCGGTTCCTGAGCATGAGCCTGAGTGCGCTGCAGGTCCCCGCGCAGGAGCGCGAGCAGGTCATCGCTTTTGTGGCGGAGATCGATATGCTTGCCGAGGCGCGGAAGGTGGTAGATGCCGTGCTTGCATCGCTGTCCGTGCAGTTTGATCTGAAAGGATAACAAGGTTTGATGATAAGGAGGGAGCAACATGAAAAAATGGCTGATCCGGTGTTTGACGGTGCTGGCAATGGTGTGCCTGATACCGGGGATCGCGTTAAACGCTAAAGCAGTAGCTTATGCCTTCACGTACTGCATCCAATGTAAGGCTGATAAAACCTGTGATATCCTCGGATACGTATGGCAATCAAATGCTGATCCAATCTATCATAAGATCCGTATAAAATGTAGGACCTGCCGCACGGAGAACGAGATCATTTATAAACAGTTTTCGTATCATACCGGCGGCACCGAAACCCCCACCTGCACCACAGGCAAAATCTGTCGCTTATGCTGGTCGGAATATGGCATTCTCGGTCACGCATGGGGCGAGTGGTCATCCGCCGGCAACGGCACACACATCCGCAGCTGCACGCGCAGCAACTGCGACGCGGTTGATACTGCAAACTGTACCGGCGGCACAGCAACCTGCAGCGCCAAAGCGGTCTGTGTGACGTGTGGTGCAGAATACGGCGAAAAAGACTCAAACAACCATGCTCTGGAGCAGCATGCAGCAAAAGCCCCCACCTGTACGGAAATCGGCTGGGATGCTTACGACACCTGCTCCCGCTGCGACTATACCACCTATGCAGAGCTGCCCGCGCTGAACCATGCTCTGGAGCAGCACGCAGCAAAAGCCCCCACCTGTACGGAAATCGGCTGGAACGCTTACGAAACCTGCAAAAACTGCGACTATACCACCTATGCGGAGTTGCCCGCACTGAAACATTATTTGGTATACTACAAAGCAAAAGACCCCACTTGTACGGAACCCGGCTGTGATGCTTACGAAACCTGCTCTCGTTGTGACTATACCACCTATGTGGAGCGGCCCGCGCTGAAACATTATCTGAGGCAGCGCGTGATAAAAGCCCCCACCTGTACGGAAATGGGCTGGGCTTACGAAACCTGCTACCGCTGCGACTATACCACCCGCAAAGAGCTGCCCGCATTGAACCATGATTTGGAGCAACACGCAGCAAAAGCCCCCACCTGTACGGAAATCGGCTGGGACGCTTACGAAACCTGCTACCGCTGCGACTATAACACCTATCAGGAACTGCCCGCGCTGAACCATGATCTGGTGCAGCACGTAGCAAAAGCCCCTACCTGTACGGAAATCGGCTGGGATGCTTACGAAACCTGCTTCCGCTGCGACCATACCACCTATGCGGAACTGCCCGCGCTGAACCATGATTATCAGGCTGTTACCGTAGAGCCTACCTGTGAAACAGACGGCTATACTGTTTTTACCTGCTCCCGCTGCAAAGACAGCTACACCGCAGACCCGACGGATCAGCTGGGACACCAGTTCGGTGCATGGTTCCCGAATGGAACCGGCTCTCAGAGCGCCGATTGTCTGCGAGATGGCTGTGCGCACACTGGCAGCACGGATTGCCGGAAGTTTACTTTCCGCACTGCGGAAGGCAAAGCTCTGACCTTCTGCCCCGTGTGCGGGCAGGCAGAAAACGCCGCGCAGCTGGAAAGGATCGAAGCCGCAACGGCATGGCCGCTCAGCGGCAGTCTTTCTGCGGAGGATGTGACTGCACGGACGAACGGGGAATACCTGAGTGTGGCCTTTGAAACCGCAGGCAGCCTGACGCAGCCCACCGGTCGGGTAAGGCTCGCGCTGCCCGCCGGATTGCTGGAAGGCAAAAAGCTTGTGCGCATTGCCCCAGACGGCACACAGACGGAGATGCCGTTTGAAACAGAGCGCGGAAAGCTCATCTATACGCTGGATTTTGCAAACAGCGCGCTGCCCGTAATGCTCTTCCGGCTGGTACCCCAGCCCACCGCCCTCTGAACGCTTTTACAGCGGCACAAACAATAAAACGCAAAATGCCCGCTCACCGTGGTTTTCCACAGGTGGGCGGGCATTCTTTTGTGCCCTTTTGGGCATAAAAATACCCCCGGAGGATGCAGCGTTTTTTACGCTGTCTACTCTGGGGGCAGGATAGCAAGCGCTGCGCGGCAGCTCCCGGAAGCGGACACTGTATTGCTGAAAAAGCACTTCCTAGCGCTGCTCCTCCGGCGGGCAGCAGCTCTCCCGGGGGATGAGCTTATGCGGCACGATGATCTTTGTTGCCAGAAGGTTCGGGTTCTCGATGTGGTTGATGGTCTGGCTGGCAGCCTCCATGCCCAGCTGGTAGGGGTTGACGTCCACGGTGGTCAGCTGTGGGCTGCCCTGCCCTTTGTTGCGGAGTGCCCCTTGGCAAACCGGACGGGATTGCGCTATAATAGAGCCGTAACAGTTCCACAAAGGTGTGGTAAGGGAGGTGCGGTCATGATCCGGGTGGCGATCGTAGAGGACGACGCGGAGGTGCAGGGGGTATTGCAGGAGTATGTCCGGCGGTATACCCGGCAGTACGGGACGGAGTTTGAAGTGACGGTCTTTGCGGACGGCGTGGATATTCTGGAGGATTACCGCGCGGTCTACGATATTATTTTTCTGGATGTGGAGATGAAGCATCTGGACGGCATGACCACGGCAGAGCGCATCCGGCAGATGGATGCAGACGTCATCCTGATCTTCATCACCAATATGGCGCAGTACGCCATCCGGGGCTACTCGGTGGGAGCGCTGGACTATGTGCTGAAGCCGGTGCCCTACTTTGCCTTTTCGCAGCAGCTGCTCAAGGCGGTTGCCCGGCTGGAAAAGCGGGCAAAGCACTACCTGACCGTGCCGGTGGAGGGCGGGCTGCGCCGGCTGGACACCGCAAGCATCTATTACTTGGAAAGCGAGGGGCACCGGGTGCACTTTTACACCGATGAGGGCGATTTTTCCGCCCCCGGCGCCCTCAAGGCCTTTGAGGAAAAGCTGGCAGACTGCCCCTTTGCCCGCTGCAACAGCGGCTACCTTGTCAATCTGGCACAGGTGCGGGAGCTGCGGCAGAGCACCGTGCAGGTGGGCCCCTGCGAGCTGCAGGTCAGCCGCCCCAAGCGCAAGGCTTTTCTTGCCGCACTGACCGACTACATCGGAGGTGAGGGTTCATGACCGCGCTGCCGGATATCCCCCGGCTGTACACCGCCCTTGCCGAGTGTCTGGCGGTATTGCTGGTCACCCCGGCACTGATGCCCCGCTTTTCCAAGGCAGTTACCGTGGGTGTCACCCTGCTGTGGGCGGCGGGGCTGTCGGCCTTTCTGGGGCTGACGGGCAATGTGCCCGGCGGGCTCTGGATCCCCTGCATGGTAACGGCCATCGGGTTTTCTTACTTATATTTATGGGGTGTGTGGAGCATCACCCTGCTGGAAGCCGGGTATCACTGCGCCCGGGCGTTTATTCTGGCAGAGCTTGCCGCCAGCGTGGAGTGGCAGCTGCACTGCGCCCTCTGGCCCGCCCGCGGCCCATGGGAGCCGCTTTCTTTGCTGTTGCTGGCACTGGTGTATGGGACGCTGTTCGGCATCATGTGCTATCTGCAGCACCGCCGTCCCCAGCCCGCCGGGCACTTACAGATCGGCGGCAGCGCCGCCCTGACGGCGGTCATGCTGGCGCTGACTGCCTTTGCGGTAAGCAATCTGGGCTTTCTGCCCGGCAGCGAGATCAACATGAGCATTTTTTCCATCCGCACTCTGGTGGATTTTTCCGGCGTGCTGATCTTATCTGTGCAGCACGAGCAGCTGCAGGAGAACGCTTTGCACAGCGAGCTTGCCGCCATGGACGAGGTACTGCACCGCCAGTACGAGCAGTACAAGCGCAGCAAGGAGGGCATCAACCTCATCAACCGGCGGTACCATGAGCTGAAAGTCCAGCTTGCCCGCATCCGGGAGGAGCAGGACCAGACCAAGCAGAACGCCGCCATTGCCGCCATGGAGCAGAACATCCGCCAGTACGAGGCTGAGAACAAGACCGGCAACCCGGTGCTGGATACCCTGCTCACCGCCAAGACCATGGAATGCCAGCAGGAGAATATCACCATCACCAGCGTGGCGGACGGCAGGATGCTGGGCTTTCTCACCATCCGGGAGCTGTGCACCATCGTGGGCGTGGCGCTGGACAACGCCATTGCTGCCGTGCGCGCCGAGCCGGACCCCGAAAAACGGCTCATCAAGGTGGCGGTGTACAGTCAGGGCGGCTTTGCCATGCTGCGGTTCGAGCACTATACAGAGACCGCCCCGGCGCTGGATGCGGACGGTCTGCCAAAGCAGGGGTCGGACCTGAAAAGCGTCCGCACCGCCGCCGAAGCCCACGGCGGCAGCATGACACTGCACTGGGAAAACAACTGGTGCACCCTGCGGATCTTATTTCCGCTGTCAAAAAACAAATGAATTCTTACGGCAGGCATCCCCTGCCGTTTTTTGTTGTCTGGCAGGGTGCACAAATATAACGCGGCAATATTTGTGTATTAGCACAATAAAATTTGAAACATTATTGTAACTTCTGCAAATTATGTATCCAAAACGACAGATTGTGCGGAGAACGGTTCGTTCTGCAGTATATATGATAAAATGACATCAAGCAAAGGAGCGGACGCGCTCCGGAGAACAGCTATGAACCGGGTCGTGTACCCAAAAGAGAAGGAGTTAACAGTTATGGCACAGAAAAAGAAGGACAGTAAGATGATGGGCAAGATCATCAAAACTGCCGTTTCGGGTGTGTTGTGTGTCGCATTGGCGGGCGGTATTGTTGCGGCCAATGTGCTGATCCCGCCTAATGCCAGCAGCGTGCAGAGCATTTTGGGCCTGAAGAGCGGCGGCATCGACAACAGCAAGGCAAAGACCGAAGGCATCAATATGGAATACAGCAAGCCCGGTTTTGACACAGAGGATGCGCTGATTGAGGACGAGATCGCCCTGAACAAGCAGATCGCAGCAGAGGGCATCGTCCTGCTGAAGAACGATGAAGGCAGAATGCCGTACAGCACGGATACCACCTTCAGCTTTGTCAGCCATTCTGCTGTCAGCTACATCGGCGGCAACAAAGTCGATATGAAAACGGCCTTTGAAGATGCCGGGTTCGGTGTCAACGAGGACCTCTGGAAATTCTATTCCGAAGGCAACGGCAAGGATTACGGTCTGGGTGTCGGCTCGGTCTCTTACGGTGATGACGAGGACTTCTCCATCAACGAGTGCCCCCTGTCCGTCATGAAAGCAGAGCCGGGTCTGACCGATTCCATGAAGAATACGGTTCCTGTTTTTGTGTTCAGCCGTGTGGCGGGCGAAGGCCGTGATATGCCCCGCTCCATGTACAACCACACCGATGTGGAAGAGGACAAGACCAAGACTTATCTGGAGCCGGATTCTACCGAGCTGGAGATCCTGCAGTATCTGAACGACAACTTTGACGATGTCGTGCTGCTGCTCAACTCCAGTGCAGCGGTCGATCTGAGCTGGGTGGAGGATTATCCCAGCATCCACACGGTCATCTCGGCTCCTGCCATGGGCGACTACGGCCTGTGCTCTCTGGCTGAGATCTTCTCCGGCAAGGTCAATCCTTCCGGCCGCACCGTGGATACCTATGAAGTGGATGCCATGAACAGCCCGGCGGCGCAGAACTTCGGCGACTTTGCCTACTACGATGAGAATGGCAACCTCACCAAGTACAACTACGTCAGCTACAAAGAGGGCATCTATGTTGGCTACCGCTACTACGAGACCCGTTACGAGGATAAAGTCCTTGGTCAGGGCAATGCGGGCGATTACAACTACGACGATGCTGTGATGTACCCCTTCGGCTACGGCCTGTCCTACACCACCTTTGACTGGTCGGATTACAACACCAGCTGGGATGGCGATACCTGCACCGTGACGGTCAAGGTCACCAACACTGGTTCTGTTGCAGGCAAGGACGTTGTGGAAGTCTACGCACAGAGCCCTTACACCGATTATGACAAGGCCAACAAGGTGGAAAAGGCTGCCGTTGAACTGGTCGGTTACGCCAAGACCTCGGAGCTGGCTCCCGGTGCAAGCGAGACCGTGACGGTCACCTTCGACCAGGAACAGCTGAAGTCCTACGACTACACCAACGCCAAGACCTACATCCTGGATGCCGGTGACTACTATATCACTGCGGCTAAAAACGCACACGAAGCGGTCAACAACATCCTCTCTGCCAAGGGCAAGACCGTGGCAGACGGCATGACCGCCGACGGCGACACTGCTTTTGTTGCAACCTACACCCCGGCCAACGGCACCGTGGATACCACGACCTATAAGAACGACACCACCACCGGCGTGGAGGTCACCAACCAGCTGGATCATGCAAACGGCGGGCTGCAGTATCTCTCCCGCAGTGACTGGACTGGCACCTGGCCGACTGTTGACGGCGAGGTCAGCGACCAGATCAGCACTTGGGGCAACCCCATCAACGGCACCGATGCAAACGGCAACCCCGCTTCCTATACTTACTATAAGACCATCAGCAGCGAGGATCTGGCAAAGCTGGATTCCTTCGATTCCCTGAACCCCACCGATCCTTCTACCCTGACCGATGAGCTTGTCTACGGCAAGGACAACGGCCTCGGCCTGATCGATATGCGTGGTCTGGATTACAACGACCCCAAGTGGAACGACCTGCTCGACCAGCTGACCCCCAGCGATTACCAGACCCTGATCACCCAGTCCGGCTATGGTACGGCAGCCATCAAGTCGGTGGATAAGCCCTCCGCGACCGACCGAGATACTGCCACCGGCCTGATCAACTTCGGTTTCGATGCAAGCGGCAACCTCTACTTCAAGGGCAACATCACGCACTGCGGCGTGATCGTTCTGGCCCAGACCTACAACGATGATCTGGCCACTCACTACGGCGAGAACATTGGCGACGAGTCCTACTATCTGGATGTCGATGGCTGGTATGCACCGGCAGTCAACATGCACCGCACTGCATTCTCCGGCCGCAACAGCGAGTATTACTCCGAGGATCCGTTCATCGGCGGTCACATTGCTTCCCTCGAGTGTGAGGGTGTCGCCTCCCGCGGTATGTATGTCTTTGTCAAGCATTACGCCATCAACGATCAGGAGGACCACCGCGGCGACCGTGAAGGCCAGTACAGCATTGCGACCTTCCTGAACGAGCAGGCGGCCCGCGAGATCTACCTCAAGCCCTTTGAGATGTGCGTCAAGTCTGATAAGGTCGAGATGAACTATGCAAAGGACAACGGCGACGGCACTTACAGCAATGCCACCACCGAGATCCCGTCTGTCACCGGCATCATGACCTCCTTCAACCGCGTTGGCTATACCTGGGCCGGCGGCAACTACAACATGATCACCGGCCTGCTGCGCAACGAGTGGGGCTTCCACGGCTTTATCATCACCGACAACGCAAACACCGGTGTCTTTATGGACGCTGGCCAGATGATCCGGGCCGGTGCAGACGGCAAGCTGACGAACCTGCCCACCGGCGCACGGTACACCTTTAACAAGGATGACGTTGCAGACTACCACTACGGTCGTGAAGCAATCCATAACATCCTGTACACCATTGCAAATTCCAAGGCAATGAACGGCGGTATGCCGGGCAGCCGTTATCTGGCAAAGGTCGAGCCTTACCAGAAGGTCATCTACGCTGTGGATGGTGTCTGCGGCGGTCTGATCGCGGTTCTGGCCGTTCTGACGATCCTCCGCTTCCGCAAAAAGAAAGAGGACGTAAAAACCGTCTGATCAACACATAGGAACAGAAGGGGCGGCGGGCAAACGCCCGCCCCCTTTTTTTGATTGTCAGGAGAGACCCATGAAACACACAGATATCATCAAGAGCTTGTCTCTGGAACAAAAATGCGCCCTGCTCTCGGGCGGCACGGTGTTCACCACCCGGGCGCTGCCGGGCAAGGGCATCCCGGCCATTACCCTGTCGGACGGCCCCAACGGCGTGCGCAAGCAGGCGGGCGCGGCTGACCATCTGGGCCTGAACCCCAGTGTGCCCGCCACCTGCTTCCCTACCTCGGCCACCGTTGCCAACAGCTGGGACCCCGCGCTGGGCGAGGCTGTGGGCGCAGCCATGGGCGAGGAGGCTGCGGCGCAGCAGGTGTCGGTGCTGCTGGGCCCCGGCCTGAACATCAAGCGCAGCCCCCTGTGCGGTCGGAACTTCGAGTATTTCTCGGAGGATCCCTACCTTTCCGGCAAGATGGCAGCGGCCTACGTCCGCGGCATCCAGAAAAACGGCATTGCCGCCTGTCCCAAGCACTTTGCCGTGAACAGTCAGGAGCTGCGCCGCATGGCCTCGGATTCCATCGTGGACGAGCGCACCCTGCGGGAAATTTACCTGACCGGCTTCGAGATGGTGGTCAAGGAGGCGCAGCCCAAGACCATCATGTCCGCCTATAACCTTGTCAACGGCACCTACGCCAACGAGAACGCCCATCTGCTCATGGAGATCCTGCGCAGGGACTGGGGCTTTGATGGCGCAGTGGTCACCGACTGGGGCGGCAGCAACGACCACGCCCTCGGCGTAAAGAACGGCTCTACGCTGGAAATGCCCGCCCCCGGCGGGGACGCCATCCGGGAGCTGATGAAGGCGGTGCAGACCGGCAAGATCACCGAAGCGGACGTGGACGCCCGGCTGGAGGAGCTGCTGGAACTGGTGTTCACCACCAAGGCGGCGGTGGACGCCGCACCCGGCAAGTTCGATGCCGACGCCCACCACGCACTGGCACGCCGGGCTGCTGCCCAGAGCATCGTGCTGCTGAAGAACGAAAACAGCCTGCTGCCCCTTGCAAAGGGGGAAAAGGTGGCGGTCATCGGCGACTTTGCCCAGACGCCCCGCTATCAGGGTGCAGGTTCCAGCGCCGTCAACTCCATCAAGGTGGATTCCTTCTTGGATTGCCTTGCCGAGAGCGGCCTGAACAGCGTCGGCTACGCCAAGGGCTTTGACCGGCAGGGCAAGCCCGACGAGGCGCTGAAAGCCGAGGCGGTGCTGCTGGCAAAGAACGCCGACGTGGTGCTGCTGTGCATGGGTCTGGACGAGATCAAGGAGAGCGAGGGCATCGACCGCGCCGACATGAAGCTGGCAGAGAACCAGCTGGAGCTGCTGGCGGCTGTGGCGGCGGCAAACCCCAACGTGGTGGTGCTGCTGAGTGCAGGCTCCTCGCTGGAAAGCGATTGGGTCAAGGACTGCAAGGCGCTGGTCTACGGCTGTCTGGGCGGTCAGGCCGGTGCAGGCGCACTGGTCGAGGTGCTCACCGGCGCGCAGAACCCCTGCGGTAAGCTGGCTGAGACTTGGGCGCGCAGCTACGCCGACACCCCCGCAAAGGAGCATTTCGGCGGCGACGGCCCCACTGTGGAGTACCGCGAGGGACTGTATGTGGGCTACCGCTACTACGACACCGCCGGTGTGCCCACCGCCTTCCCCTTCGGCTACGGCCTGAGCTATACCAGCTTTGCGTACAGTGACCTGAAAGCAGACGAAAAGGGCGTGACCCTGACTGTCACCAACACCGGCAGCTGTGCCGGTGCCGAGGTGGTGCAGCTGTATGTGGCAAAGCCGGATGCAAAAGTTTTCCGCCCCGCCAAGGAGCTGAAGGGCTTTACCAAGGTGCAGCTGGAAGCCGGGGAGAGCAAGACCGTCACCATCCCGCTGGACGACAAGGCGTTCCGCTACTGGAATGTCAAGACCGACCGCTGGGAGGTGGAGGGCGGCAGCTATCAGCTGCTGGTGGGCGCTTCCAGCGCCGATATCCGCTTGACTGCCGCTGTCACGGTGGCGGGCACCGGCGCACCCGACCCCTATGCGGGCAAAAATCTGGAGCATTACCGCACTGCGCAGGTGCAGAACGTGCCGGACGCGGAGTTTGAAGCGCTGCTGGGCCGTCCCATCCCGGAGAATAAGGTGCACATCGACCGCAACATGACGCTGGGCGAGATGGGACACGGACGCAGCCCCATCGGCTGGCTGGCGGCTGCCGTGCTGGGCACCCTGCTGCGCCGCAGCATCAAAAAGGGCAAGCCCGACCTGAACATCCTGTTCCAGTACAATATGCCTCTGCGTGCGCTGGCCAAAATGACCAACGGCGCCATCAGCATGGGCATGGTGGACGGTATCGTGATGGAGCTGCAGGGCTTCTGGATCATCGGTCTTGTGCGGGTGATTTTTGAGGCCGTGAAGAACCTCGTGCTGAACAGCCGCATGGAAGAGCGCTTGAAAAACAGCTGAAAGGAAGCAGGCTATGAATTTCTGGAATAACTTCGCGGCAAAGCACCCTGCCGCTGCCAAGTGGGTGCGCGAGGGCGGTCTGTTCGTCATCGTGTCCAACCTCATCACCGTGTTCAAGTACCTGCTGCTGCAATTTCTGCCCAAGGCCTTTGCCAGCCTGCCGGTGGTGGATTTCGGCTGGCCGGGCATCGACATCACCCTGTTCGGCGAGACCTTCAAGTGGAACATCCTCGGCTACGATGCCGCCCACGGCGGCCTGCCCTACTTCTGCGCCTACATGATCGCCATGGTCATCGGCGAGTGCATCAACTTCCCCATCCAGCGCAACTTTGTGTTCCGCAGCAAGGGCAATCTGGCAAAACAGATCGGCTGGTATGTGCTGGCCTTCTGCGTCATTACCTGCATCGTCAACTCCATCAACTGCATCTGGGTGGCAGTGGCTGGTCTGCTGGTACCGGACTTCATCTACAACATCGGCACCACCGTCCTCAACGGCGGCATCTCCATGGTCATCTTCTTCTTTGTGAATAAGATCATCTTCCCGGAGGGCGAAAAAGCCGCCAAATAATAAGACATCTCCTTCATTTTCTTCTTTTCATCATAAACCAGAAGGGCTGCTCCGTTCTCCGGGGCAGCCCTTTTGGTTTGAAGGAGAGCACCCCCTCAGTCATCTTATTTTTGTTTTTCTGCACAAAATGTTCTGCGGGCAGGGTTTTCCTCTTGACAAGCGGGCAAATGTTTCGTACTATATTTAGTAGTATGGAATCAAAGACGCTGTACGCAGGTTTCAGTGTGACCCTGTACCCGTTTCAGGCAAAGCGTGCCTGTTTGATATAAAATGGAACCGTAAAGAGAAAAGCCGTATGCTTTTGCCCGTGCCGCCGGTTTTGGGTGGTGCGTATGGTTTTGGTGTCACTTTTTGCATTGAAAGCTCTTTCTATATCATTGCCCGTGTCCTGCTGCGCAGCGTCTCCTGCTTTTAATTTTGCATTGAATTGAAACAAAGGAGAGTGAACGCAATGACCGCGATCGGAGTGATCGTGGCCTTGATCGTTGCTGTTGTCGGTGTGGCTGCGGGCTATTTTATTGGTTACAACAACCGTAAAAAGACTGCCGAAGCCCAGATCGGCAGCGCCGAGGCCGAGGCTACCCGGCTGGTGAACGAGGCGATCAAGACCGCTGACCAGAAGCGCAAGGAAGCGGTTCTGGAAGCAAAGGACGAGGCTTTCCGTCTGAAAGCCGAGGTCGATGCCCAGAAGGCAGAGGCCGACAAGGAGATCAAGCAGCGCCGTGCGGAGATCAGCCGTCAGGAGAACCGCATCGACCAGAAGGAGACAGCGCTGGACCGCAAGACCGAGGCGCTGGAAAAGAAGGAAGAAGAGCTGAAAAAGCGCGCTGCCGAGGCCGAGGAGCGTCTGGCAGAGATCGACGCTTTGCGCGCCAAGGAGATGGAGCGTCTGGAAACGCTGGCCGGCCTGAGCCAGGAGGACGCCCGCGAGGTGCTGCTGCACAAGGTGGACGAGGAGCTGACCCACGAAAAGGCCGTGCGCGTTGCCGCCTACGAGACCGACCTGAAGGAAAACTGCGATAACATCGCCCGCAACCTCATCGGTCAGGCCATCAGCCGCTGTGCTGCTGACCACTGCAGCGAGACCACCGTCAGCGTCGTCCCGCTGCCCAGCGACGAGATGAAGGGCCGCATCATCGGCCGTGAGGGCCGCAATATCCGCGCCCTTGAGACGGCCACCGGCGTTGACCTTATCATTGATGATACCCCGGAGGCCATTACCCTGTCCTCCTTCGACCAGACCCGCCGCGAGGTGGCCCGCATGACGCTGGAACGCCTTATCGGCGATGGCCGCATCCACCCCGCCCGCATTGAGGAGACGGTGGAGAAGTGCCGCCACGACCTCGAACTGCAGATGAAGCGGGAGGGCGAGCGCGCTGTCATGGAGCTGGGCATCCATGGCCTGCACCCCGACCTCATCAAGCTCATCGGCCGCCTGAAGTACCGCACCAGCTTTGGCCAGAACGCTCTGACCCACAGCATGGAAGTGGCCTGGCTGGCTGGCCTGCTGGCAGGCGAGATGGGTGTGAACGTCACGCTGGCACGCCGTGCCGGTCTGCTGCATGACATCGGCAAGGCTCTTGACCATGAGATCGAGGGCAGCCATGTCCAGATCGGTGTGGACATCTGCCGCAAGTACAAGGAAAATACCCAGGTCATCCACGCCATCGAGGCCCATCACGGCGATGTGGAGCCCAAGACTCCGCTGGCCTTCATCATTCAGGCCTGCGACGCCATCAGCGCTGCCCGTCCGGGCGCCCGCCGCGAGAATGTCGAGAGCTATGTGAAGCGTCTGGAGAATCTGGAGGAGATCTCTTCCAGCTTTGAGGGCGTCGAGCAGGCATTCGCCGTGCAGGCTGGCCGCGAAGTGCGTATCATGGTCAAGCCCGACGTCAT
>ENA-OPXQ01001326-OPXQ01001326.1-human-gut-metagenome-genome-assembly--contig:-NODE-1326-length-13797-cov-1.719837_pt1 | contig 13797 bp, 10 predicted proteins | sample MGYA00241769_ERZ502042 | MGnify/ENA primary metagenome ERZ502042 (study PRJEB25962, sample SAMEA2041934) | human gut metagenome | biome: human gut; feature: human-associated habitat; material: faeces...
CAGCCGGTCCCAGCGGCGAGATCACGGCAGCACCCACGACCAGCACGATGAGCGCGATAAGCGCGGGGCCCGTAATGCGACCGAGCACGCGCGTGATGACGCCCGGACGCAGCGTGAGCGCAAACGCGACGACGAAGAACCCGATGGCAAACACCAGACGTGCCGTGCCGAGCGAGACGCCCTCGGGCAGCAGTGGCACCAGCATCTCGAAGGCTGTGGAGCTCGTGCGCGGAATAGCCAGGCACGGGCCGATGGCCAGATACACTGCCGCGACAAAGAACTCACCAAACTTGGGGTGCACGCGGCCGGCAAGCTCGCGCGCCGTTCCGGCAAGCGCCACGGCGATAAAACCCATGACGGGCAGGCCGATGGCGGCGATGAGAAAGCCAAGCATAGCGACCGGCGTGGCAGAACCTGCCTGCAGCGCCAGCAGTGGCGGAATAATGAGGTTGCCGGCGCCAAAGAGCATCGAGAACAGGGCGATGCCGACGGTAACGACATGGTCGGAGCGTAGACCACGCGAGGCGGATGAGGCCATAAGAGCACCTTTCGAATCGAAACAAAAACGGGACGGGCATAAGACCCGTCCCGCAAGTATATACGCTCTAGCAGGCTAAATCGCGCAAAGCGTCAATCGCGGTGTCGACTTCCTCGTCCGTGTTGAAATACCCAAACGAGAAGCGAACGACACCCTGACGCTCGGTCCCTAGCGCACGGTGCATGAGCGGAGCGCAATGGGCACTGGGGCGCGTCGCAATCCCCCACCCTTGCATGAGCGCATCCGAGATCTCGGCAGAGTCGATATCACCCACGTTGAGTGAGACGATCGCCGAGCGCACGGGCTGGTCAAACGCACCGTAGAGCTTGATCTCCGGGATTTCGCGCACGCCAGCGAGAAAGCGATCCGCCAGTGCTCGCTCGTGTGCCGCGATCGCCTCGACTCCGCCTTGGGCCTCGATAAAGTCGAGACCTGCGGAAAGTCCCGCGATACCGTGACCGTTGAGCGTGCCCGCCTCGAGGCGAGTGGGCCACTCAAGCGGCTGCAGTGCATCGAAGCTGTGCACGCCGGTGCCGCCCATGGCCCACGGTGCCATGTCAATTCCCTCCGCCACGGCCAGGCCGCCGGTGCCTTGAGGTCCCATGAGCCCCTTGTGGCCGGTAAAGCACACGACGTCGAGCCCCATGGCGCGCATATCGATATGCGCCGTGCCGGCAGACTGTGAGGCATCGACGATCACCAGCGCGCCGGCCGCATGGGCCATGGCGGCCACGCGCGCAATGTCGACCTCATTGCCGGTCACATTGGAGGCGTGCGTCACCACCACGGCACGCGTGCCCGGCGTGACCAGCCGCTCGAGTTCGTCGTAGTCAAGCACGCCGCTCGCGTCGCAGCCCGCATGTTCAACGGTCACGCCCTGCTCTGCTGTCAGGCGGTTGAGCGGACGCAGCACGGAGTTGTGCTCGAGCACCGTCGTGACCACGCGGTCGCCGGGGCGCACCACGCCACAGATGGCGGTGTTGAGCGCCGCCGTAGAGTTGGGCGTAAAGCACACATGGTCCGCCCTCGGGCAACCTAAAAGGCGCGCGAGCTTGGCACGGCAACCGTGAATCGTACGAGCGGCATCGAGGGCACCCGACGTGGCGCCACGCCCGGCATTGCCGAGCGAGCACATCGCCTGCGTCACGGCATCGATCACCGTCTGCGGCTTGTGCATGGTCGTCGCCGCGTTATCCAGGTAGATCATCGCACGACCTCCCACATATCAATCACGGTATAGCCCTCGGTAGGAACACTCGCCGCGGCGAGTTCGGCGCGCAGCAGCTCCTCATCGGCAGCGACGCCTTCCACGCCAAACCGCAGCCGGCAGCGACCTCCCCGGGCACGGGAATCGTTCGCCCGGGAAGGCCGCGCTCAATGCACAGGGACTCGCAACCCATGGCGGCCGCCGTGGTGGGGAACGTGATGACAAGCGCCGGGCGCTTCTCCCTCATGGCAACTCCAACCAATACGCTACGGGCGCACGACGCGCACGGCCTGCTCCATCTTCTCCACGATCACGTACATGTTGGTGACCTCGCCCACTGCAAGTTGGTCTTTAATGCCATAGTGGTCGAGGCAGGTACCGCAGGTGAGAATCTCGACACCCTGCTCAGCCAGCCCCTTCAGGTCGTCGAGCACCGGTGAGCCCTCGACGGTGAGCTTGGCACCGCCGTTGTAGAACAGCATGGTCGCGGGCAGCTCCTCCTGCTGCGTCACGGCAAAGATAAACGCCTTCATGAGCTTGTGGCCCAGCTCGTCATCGCCACGGCCCATGCAGTCGGTGTAGACGGAAATGACGAGCTTGCCCTTGCCGGCGCTGGCGTCGCAGAAGGCAGCGCCATCCTGCTCAGGATCGGCCACGGCAACGGCGCCAGAGGTCGCCACGGTCACGTGCCACTCGGCGTCAGAAACCTTCTCGACCGAGGCCGTGCAGCCCTTCTCCTGCGCCATCTTGGAGATGTTCTTGACGGCGGTCTCGTTGTCGACCGAGGTCACCACGGCACCCTCGCCATCAAGCTGTTTGAGTGCCTTAAGTGTCTTGACGACGGGCAGCGGGCAGGCATCGCCCATGGCATTGACTTCAATTTTGGTAGACATAGCTTTTCCTTTCGAAAGAACCGTTCTAGAGAACGGTAAACAGTTACATAAACGTGCGGGCTAGCGGACAACGCGGACGGCAGGACCGCCCGGCTCCGCCTCGCAAACGCGACCGACGACGGCGGCAACGCGCCCCTCGGCATGCAGACGACGCGCAAGCTCATCCACATCCGCCGCGGGCGCCGCAATAAGCAAACCGCCCGAGGTCTGCGGATCGTACAGCGCATCCAGCATGCCCGGCTCCAGGTCCTCGTCGGCCGCCACGCGCGGGCCAAAGAAGTCCTGGTTGCGGTAGGAGCCCACGGGGATAATGCCCAGACGCGCCATGTCGAGCACCTGGTCAAAGAGCGGCACCGCCCCCGATGCAAGCTCAACCTGCACGCCCGAGCCCTCGGCCATCTCGCACGCGTGCCCGATCAGACCAAAGCCCGTAATGTCGGTGCAGCCGTGAAGCTCAAGTCCCTCGGCCAGACGAATCGGTGCCTCGTTGAGGGTGCGCATCGAGTCAAACATGGCTGCGGCCTCGTCCTGCTCGATGAGCTCGCCCTTAATGGCCGTGGTGATAATGCCCGAGCCGATGGCCTTGGTCAGCAGCAGAACATCGCCCACGCGCGCGCCGCTGTTGGCGAGCATACGGTCAAGCGCGACAAAACCGCTCACGGACAGGCCGTACTTGGGCTCGTCGTCGTTGATGGTGTGACCGCCCGCGATGGAGCAGCCGGCCTCGACGCACTTGTCGGCGCCGCCCGCCAGAATCTGACCGGCAACCTCAACGCCCAGGCAGCTCGGGATGCACAGCAAGTTCATGGCATGGCTCGGCCGCCCGCCCATGGCGTAGATGTCCGACAGCGAGTTGGCCGCGGCGATCTGGCCAAACAGAAACGGGTCGTCGACCATCGGTGGGAAGAAGTCGATGGACTGCACGAGTCCCAGGTTCTCCCCTACGCGGAAGACGCTCGCATCGTCGGAGGTATCGAACCCCACGAGCAAGTTGTCGTTATGCACATTGGGTAAATCGCCCAGGACCTGGGCGAGGGCTCCGGGGGCCAACTTAGCGGCTCAACCGCTCGCGGCAGTCATAGACGTAAGCTTAATCTGATCGTCAGCCATCGATACCTCCTCTCATCGGTCAATCATTTTCTCCCAGTATACGCATGAATGCGAGCCTACGGCGGATGCATTAATTGAGCGCCTGTGCGCGAATCGCCGCGCCGATGGCACCGGCGAAGCGGGCCTGGGGCGAGGTGGTGACCGGCGACCCCAGCAGCGCCGCCAGCCGCTCCACAACGTAAGCGTTCTCGCACAAGCCTCCCGTCAGGTAGTACGGAGCACCCGTCGCCTGCCCGGCCATAGTGGCCACGCGCGAGACCACGCTGTCGATCACGCCACGCGCAATGTTCTCGCGCGGCTCACCGCGACCGATCAGGCTGATAACCTCACTTTCGGCAAACACCGTGCACATGCTGCTGATCTTGGTGGGCTCACCGGAAAGCGCCAGGACGGCCATCTGCTGCTGGGAAATGCCTAGGCGGTCGGCCATGATCTCCAAAAAGCGCCCCGTGCCGGCAGCGCACTTGTCGTTCATGGCAAATTTGGCCACGCGACCGCCCTTGATCTGAATGACCTTGGTGTCCTGACCGCCCACGTCGATCACGGTGCCGTGGTCGCCAAACAGGCGCACAGCACCGGTACCGTGGCAGGTAATCTCAGTCACGACCTTATGCGCATAGGGCACGGCGACACGACCGTAGCCGGTCGCGATCACGCGCACGTCGTCGGCAGCCACGTCATAGCCGGCCGCGGCAAGCTCGCCGCGCAGACGCTCCGCCGCATCGACCGAGGAGAACCCGGTTGGCTGCACGCACGTCCACGCCACCGAACCCTCCCCGTCGACCACAGCAGCCTTAGCCGCCGTAGACCCGATATCGATCCCGATCCCTATCATGGCTCTCTCCCAATCTAAATATCAAAGGTAGCGGCGCGTTCAGGCGCCTTAGCTCTAGGTTTCTCAGGTGCCGGAGATTGCCCCGAAAGAGGAGCGCAGCGTACTTTGGGTACGCAAGCGACGGTTTGAGGAGCAAGATCCGGTGCCTGAGGAAGCTAGAGGGTTTCGATAAAGGCGGCGATGCGAGTCTCGATCTGGCCCATGTCGCCGTTGCTGTAGTCGGTCTCGATCTTCATATACGGAATGCCCGCACCCTCGACGGCCTCCTGCATGCGTGCACTCTCCACGTTAAAGGTGTGGCACGCCTGGAGCACGCTCTCCACTACGCCATCGACGTGATACTTCTCGCACATGGCCAGCGTGTTTTCCATACGACCGTCGTTGGGCGTCATGACCGAGCAGTTGATATCCAGATAGCGGTCGGCGATGGCGCGCAGAATGTCGGGAGCCTCCGGGTCGATCATCATGGCCGCCGTGCGCTCGCCCGAGCAGTCGTCCATGCACACGACCACACCGCCGTTGGACTCGATAGTACGGCCGATCTTGTTGATCACGCCGCCCACCGGGCAGCCGGTGATCAGAATGCGCTTGGCGTCTGCCGCGACCGGGCGCTCACCCGCGTCGTAGGTCTCGCGCAGCTTGGCAACCTTTTGCTCCAGCTGCTGCGTATAGGCCTCGATATCAAAGCTGAACGTACCGGCAAACATGGTGCTCATCAGATCGACGCCGCTCATGGCCGCCGGCTGGTTGGCCTGCAGCGCAAACATCTCGAGCTGGGCCGCACGCAAGCGGTTGCGACGACGGACGGCAGCGCGCAGATCATCGTCGGTAATCGCGATGCCGTAGAAGTTCTCGAGCTCCTCCTTGAGCAGGCGGCACTCCTCGTACCAGCCTTCACGCTCGTAGGCGCGATCGCGACCCTGCGGCAGGTGCAGAATGTGCGTACGCTTGAGCTCGTTGAGTAGCTCGTACATCTTCTTCTTGCCGTCGCAGGTGGTCTCACCGATGATCATGTCGCTAAAGTACGTAAACGGGCACTTTTGCGAGTAGGCAAAGCCGTACGTCGACTTGATGAGCGGACAGAGATTTGCCGGCAGCACCTTCTCGGCCTCGGGAATCACCTCGTCGGACGTGCCGCACAGCGCCACGCTCGCAGCCCCCGCGGCATCGATAATCTCGAGCGGCGTGTAGCTGCACAGAAAACCGACCAGGCGATTACCCGCCTGCTTATAATCCTTGACGCGAATAAACGCCGCCTTGCGCTGCTCGTTGAACTCCTCAAACGTGGACGGCAACGGCTGCTCAATATTTTCCGACATATAACTCCTAAACCTTTCAACCAACCAAGGAACCGGCTTTCCCAGGTGCCCGAGGTTGCCGTAAAAGAGGAGCGCCGCGTACTTTGGTACACAAGCGACGGTTTGAACGGCAAGATCGGGTGCCCGGGAAAGCCGCCGGGGCGGATAGTCCTAAATGGTCTCCAAGAAAGCTTCGATCCTGGTTTGTAACTGACCTGCATCCTCGCCAGCGTAGTCGGTCGTGATGTGCATAAACGGAATGCCGACCTCCTCGGCGGCCTTCTCCACGGCAAACGACTCCATCTCGTAGAGCGTGCAGAACTGCAGGGCCACGTCGACGATGCCGTCTACATGCAGGTCCTTGGCCATCTGAACGATGTCCTTCATACGCTGGTCGTTGGGCGTAAAGACGGCGCAGTTGATCTTAAAGTAGCGCTCGGCGATGGCGTCGAGCATCTCGTCGACCGTCTCGCCGGACTCGTCGACCAGGTCCTTGTAGTAGCGCGAGCCCGTGCAGGACTCCTCGCCGACCACAACGCCGCCGGCCTTCTCGATGAGGTTGAACAGTTTCCAGTTGGGCACGGCCATGGGCGTACCGGTGTACAGGATGCGCTTGGTCCCCTTGGGCGTCACGCCCTCGCCGGCCTCGACACGCTGCTCGCACTCAGCCGCCATATCGTTGATGGCTCCGGTCAGACGCGGCGTGTCGTCCATAAAGGCGGCCTGAACGGTCAGCAGGCTGTCGAGACCGCTGATGGGCGCCGGGTCGGCAGCGCGCGTGGCTGCGAGGCGCTGCAGGGCGCGACGCTTCTCATTGACGGCGTGGATGGCGGCCTTCAGACGCTCGGGCGTAATCTTGACGCCACACTCTTCCTCGATCTTGTCGGCGAGCTTCTTGACCTCGGCCTTCCAGGTCACGAGCGTCGACTCGTCGTGTACGTTGGGAATATCCATGACGTACATGTTCTTTTGCGTGGCAAAAAACTCGTAGGCCTTCTTCTTGCCGTCGCAGGTGTTCTCGCCCACCACCAAGTCGCTCGACTCAATGTAGGGGCAGACCTCGCCCAGCTTAAAGCCGGCAAAGCTCTTGATGAGCGGGCAGGTGTTGCGCGGCAGGTGCTCCTCGACCTTATCGGTTGCCCAATCGGCACCCGAGCACAGGCCCACGGGAATACCGTCACAGGCAAGTACGATCTCCTCGGGCACGTACACGCAGAACGAACCGACGATCTTGGTGGCCTCGCCGGCCTCCTTCTTGTCGAGCATCTCCTTAATACGGCCGCTATGGATGTTGGTGGCCACAAAGTCCAGGTAGGACGTGGACTTGGGGCGATTGTTCTGCGTCAGGAACATGTCGCCGTACATCTGGCCCACGGCGCCCAGCAGCATGTCGTGATCGGCAAGATTCATGCCGAGGGTCTCCCACATCGGATGGAAATCGAATTCTTCAGCCATAACGGTTCCCCTCTCGAACCAAAAATGAATAGCTACGGTATTGCTGCACGGTGGGTGGCGAAAACCCAGCCGCGCCTAAACCCGGAATTTTAGGGAACCTGCTTTGCGGTCGATTATTTAGTTGTGCGTCGTCTCTCCCGGAGCCGTGAACATACCTGCTCATATGCGGCTCCGAGCCATATATAGGGCACGCGCGGCAACGCGGCGAATGTATGTCGTCTGCGGCATGTGCGCACCCTCCTTTACAAGTTGAGGTCAACTATATCAACGGTCGTCGACCATGCGAACACCGTTGACATTCGTACGACAGCGTCGTGTACCGTCGTTTAATAAATAATTATCTTAATTGATAAGAGTTTGTTATCCATCGTTCGGCGCGCGGCAAGATAAAGCCGACAAGGCTTATATCCCCGACAGCATTACCCGGCGCTATCGACAAACCAAACGGATCTTACTCGCATCGAAGTGCATGCGCAGTGTCTCGCCTGCTTGCGGCAGCTCATCGACAGGCATGCCCACCTTGTTGACCTTCCACTGCAGACGCGTGGGCGCATCAGCACGCGGCACGTCCAGCAGCACCAGGCGCTCAAAGCGCGAATCGCTCACGCGGGCCACGTGCAAATCATAGCTATTGCGACCCCGCTCCGCGCGATTGTCAACATGGAAGTAGCTTGCGCGAATGCCCAGGTACGCCACATTATCGGGAACCGCGCGACCCACGTTAAAGGTCATGCCCCAGTCCAGGGCTTCAACTTCCTGAGACCCGATCTTGCGCGCCCGGCTTGTGTTCTTGCAGCCCGTCAGGCGCAGCGCCGCCAGCGTCTGCGGACGGCGGACCACGTCCTCGACGGAGCCGATCTCCTCAACATGCCCGTCGTGCATCACGCAGATGCGCTGGCACAGGCGGCACGCTTCGTCGATGTCGTGGCTCACGTAGAGCACGGTGCGGTTGCATACATCGAACAGGTCGAGCATGTTCTGTTCGAGGGCGCTCTTAAGATAGGAATCGAGTGCGCTCATGGGCTCGTCGAACATAAAAATGCCCGGATGCGCCGCCACCATGCGGGCAAGCGCCACACGTTGTTGCTGCCCGCCCGAGAGTCGCGCGGGATAGCGGTCGGCAAAATCGGCCAGACCGAAAATGCCCAGATAGCGCTCGGCGAGCTTTTTGCGCGCGGCGGCGTCGCCCGCATCCTTTACACCGGCGCATACGTTATCGGCCACTGTCATATTAGGGAACAGCTGATAGTTTTGGAACAGCAGGGCGCATTTTCGCTCCTGGGGTGACAGGTTGATGCCCGCCGCCGAGTCAAAAAAGGTCACGCCGTTGACGACGATCTTGCCCTCGTCGGGCGTCTCCACGCCGGCAATGCAGCGCAAGGTGCAGCTCTTGCCGCAACCCGAGGCACCGAGCAGCGCCACACGCTCCTCGCCGGCCTCAAGCTGCATGTCGAGCATAAACCCGGGATAGCGCTTTTTAATATCCAGAACGAGCGACATGGCCTATCGACCTCCCTGCGAAGCGGCATCATCGCGCATGAGCTCGGCCAGCGCCTCGCGATCGATACGCAGGGCGTCGCCGCCCACCGGGTCGAGCGAATCGCCCTGTCCGGCGAGCTCTTTGGCCTGCTTGCGCTTCGCACGCGAAAGGCCCCGCTCGCGATACTTTTGCGAATGCGCGGTGTACATGTTGATGAACAGGATGACCAGGAAACTAAACACAATCACAACGGCGACCCAAAAGAGGGCCACCGAGGTGTTGCCGCCCATCCACTCAAAGTAGATGGCGATGGGGATGGTCTGCGTAATGCCGGCGTAGTTGCCCGCAAAGAACAGCGTGCAGCCAAACTCGCCCATGGCACGCGCGAAGGCGAGCACCGTGCCGGCGGCAATCGAGGGCCAGCCAAGCGGCATCATGAGCTTGGTGAAGATGCGACGCTCGGACCAGCCCAGCGTGCGTGCCGCATCGAGCATCTGCGTGTCGAGGCTCTCGAAGGCTCCGAGTGCCGTGCGGTAGACCAGCGGAAACGACACAACGACGGCCGAAATGACCGCCGCGGGCCAGGTAAAGACGATCGAGATGCCGTGCGCGATGAGCCACTGGCCCACCCCGGTCGAACGGCCAAACAGCATAAGCAGCAAAAAGCCGCAGACCGTGGGCGGCAGCACCATAGGGATGGTAAAGACCGAGTCGAGCAGGCCCTTGATGCGACTCGAGGTACCCATAGTCTTCCACGCGGCGAACAGGCCCAGTGCAAAGGAGATCAGCAGGGCAAGGGCGCTCGTTTTAATGGACACCCAAAACGGGCGATAGTCGATGTCGCCCAAAAAGGAAGCCAGAGAGGTCAAGGGCCCCTGCTCATCCCGCAACACGACAGACGATGCCTCTACCATTTGAGCGCTATCAAGCCAACGCGCGCCGCCCTTGGCATCACCCGAGGCTGATGTAATCACCACATAGCGGTCCCCATCCGCACCGCGCTCGTCAAAGCCATAGGTATACCCGCCGGCATCAAACGTTGTTTCCGCCGTGACATACCAAGGAAGATCCACGTCCCCTAGCTGCGCACCTCCCATGCAGTTTGCGCTGTCGAGCTCACAGACGAGGGCTTTGAGACCCGATACGTACTCGTTGTCCTGCGGATCCAATCCATACTTCTCGACCGCCTTGGGCGATATCCACACCACAACGCGATCGACAGCAGGCGCCACTACAAGGTCCACGTCCTCGTCAACGGGAAACCGGTAGCCCTCAGGCTGGCCCTCCATGGCACGAGCAGTCCCCTTGGCCAGCCGCTCAAAACCCTCGATCCCATAGGAAAGCCCATGAGCGGTCGCAGCAACCTGGGCCCCGTCCTCAGCGTCCCCAGCAAACGCAAATCCCGGCACCCAGCAAAGCGTCAAGGTCAAAGCACAGGCGACAAGCATGCGGAATCTATTAAGCACGAAAAGCTCCAAGCGAATACAAGGAAGGAGCGAAACACAAAACGATGGAATTATCGCGCCAAGCCGCACTACGCGGAAAGCTCAAAGCCGTACTTAGCCCAAATCTTCTGAGCCTTCTTGTTGGTCAGGCAGAAATCGATGAACGCCTTGGCTTCGTCGGCATGCTCGGAGCTCTCGGCAACAGCGCCCGGATACACAATGGGCTTGTGCGAATCCTCGGGGCACACAAAGGCCTCCTCGATGCCGTCGTAGCGGAAGATGTCGGAGCTGTAGACAAAACCGGCCACGCAGTCGCCTGTAGAGACGTAAGACGCAGCGGTGCCGACCTTGTCAGCCAGGGCTACCTTGTCGGCGAGCTCGGGCGCGTACTCGCCGTCGTCGCCCTCGGTACCGGTATAGAGGCCCACGGAAGCCAGCGCCTGGTTGGCGTACTTGCCGGCGGGGACGGTCTTGGCGTCGCCAATGGCGATCTTGCCGTCCAGATTCGCGACGTCCGCGATGGCCTCAACCTTGGTGTCGGAGCCCTCGGCGCGAATGATCACAAGGTCGTTGACGAACATGTCCTCACGCGTGTCGGTGTCGACGAGCTCGGCGGTCTCAGCGTCATCCATGGTGCCCTTGGAGGCCGTGATGAGCACGTCGACGACGGCGCCGGCACGCATCTGCTCGACGAGGTCGCCGGAGGCCTTAAACTGCGTGTCGGTAAAGGTGGTGCCGGTCTGCTCGGTGTAAAGCTCCTGAACCTCGGGCAGAGCCTTCTCGAGCGAGTTGGCGGCAAAGACCTGCAGCTCGACAGCTTTCTTGGAAGATGCCTTAGCAGAACCGGCATCGGATCCGGCCGGCTCGGACGTCTTGCTGCCCGAGCAGCCGGCAAGACCAAGGCCGGCAGCGGCGGCAGCAGAAAGCGAGACGAATCCGCGGCGAGAAACCATATCGAACATGTTCAACCCTTTCGAACGCGACGCCCGGGCACCCCGCCGCGGGCTTTATTCTGTAATTAGATTATACTTTCGTGCGAATAATGTTTGTAATAATTATTTCTCGTCTAATAAATTTCTTTTACCGATAGCCCCGAGATGGCCGCACTGTCGATGCATAAAAAAGGCGGAGCAGCCCGTAAGGTCGCTCCGCCGCAGGTAAACCGCTTATTTGGCGTGCCCGCCGCCCGCCGTCATTTGGGCCGCATGCTCCAGCTGGTCGCTCACGGCCTCCCAGCTTTCGCGGGCCGCTTTCGTAGATCCCGGAAAGTTGATGACAAGCGTATACCCACGCTGCATGCACACGGCGCGCGAGAGCATAGCGCGACGCGTCTTGGTCATGGAGTACGCACGGATTGCCTCTGCAATACCCGGCACATCGCGGTCGCAGACGGCACGCGTCGCCTCGGGCGTCACATCGCGCATCGAAAGCCCCGTGCCGCCGCAGGTGAGCACGACATTGGCGTGGCACTCATCGGCGGCTTCCACAATGGCATCACCGATCTCGCTGGCGTCGTCGCGCACGACCACATGTGAGGCGACCGTCCATCCCTGCGCCACGATGAGCTCCTCGAGCACAGCGCCCGCCTCGTCCTGGGCAAGATCGCGCGTATCCGAGCACGTCACGATCGATATCTTCAGCTCCATAGCATTCCTCCTACAACACGGCGCCCTCGGGCAGGTCGACGCGAACAACGTCCACGGCATCTCCCGCTTTGAGCTCGCACGGTCCTTCGTCAATACGCAGCAGGCAGTTGGACCGCTGCATCGTGCCGAGCAGCGCCGAATTCTGCGTCTTGGCCTCGGTCACCAACAGCTCACCAGTCTCGGGGTCGCGCAAAACCGTGGCGCGATCGAAGAAGCGTCGGTCCTGGCGCTTTTTCACGCCGTGCGTGAGCGTCGCCTGCTGCACGGGACGCGCACCCTCGGAAAAACCGCGCATCTTGCGAATCGCCGGACGGGCAAGCATCTCAAAGCCCACATACGCCGCGGCCGGATTGCCTGAAAGCCCTAGGTAGGGCTTACCCCCGAGCAAGCCAAACGTGATGGCCTTGCCCGGACGCATCGAGATGCGGTCAAACAGTACCTCGCCCTCGCGCCGGACGAGCGCCGTCACGAAATCGTAATCGCCCGCCGAGGCGCCACCGCTCGTAATGACAAAATCGCACTCTCGCGTGGCGCGATGCACCAGCTCGGCAATCGCCTGCTCATCGTCGGGCGCAATACCGTAGAACACCGGCTCGGCTCCTGCATCGAGCGCCTCGGCCATCAACGCCGACGAGTTAGAGTCGCGAATCTGCCCACGCGCCGGCACGTTACTCGGTGCGACCAGCTCCGTGCCCAGCGAGATGATGCCCACGCGCGGGGCGGCATGTACCTTCACGCTCGCGTATCCGGCGCTTGCCAGCAAGCCGGCGCCCGCCGGAGCCACGACCTCGCCGGCATGCATCACAACATCGCCGGCATGGGCCTCCTCGGCGGCAGAGCGAACGTTCTCCCCTACCTTGGCAGGCGCCGAGAAGCGAACGTGCGAGCCCTCGTTGCCGTCGCCATCGAGTACGTCGACGATCTCGTACTTCACCACGGCATCGGCACCTTCGGGCACCGGCGCGCCCGTCATGATGCGGACGGTCTCGCCCGCGCCGATTGTGCCCTCAAAGACATGGCCCGCGGCCTCGTGTCCTACGACGGAGAGCGTCACCGGAGTGTCACCGGCGGCCGCAGCAAGATCGGCTGCGCGCACGGCATATCCGTCCATAGCGCTGTTGGCAAACGGCGAGATGTCGATATCAGCCACCGCGTCCTCGGCCAAGGGAAGACCGGCGGCCTGCCACACGGGAATCTCGACGAGATCGGTCGGAGCAACGTGCGACAGAACAATCGACTGCGCGTCCTCCAGCGGAATGAGTTTCTCTGCCATATGCACCTCTTAATGCCACGGCGCACAACAGGGGCGCCGATTCTTTATGCTTGTCTCAGTATAATCCCCCGACGCACGACCGCGACTCGGCCTGTACCCGCAAATACACCTGTCGGTTGCAGGCCGCGAAACAGAATGGAAACCAACCCACCGGCTCGTCGCGTTTACCGCGTTCTATAATGCTTGCGTTGCAACCTAAAAGAGGAACGTATGGCTCATAACGACAAACCCGAAAGCGCAAACGAGGCGCAGGATCATTCCCGGCCGATCGACGACGGCGGCTTTTTCTCCCTGAACGACGTCATCATGGCCGGCAGGAATCAGATCACCCGCTCCGAGCATCTCTTAGCTGCCGACACGCGCCGCAACGTCCGCAACCTACTCGCGAGCGCCAAGTTGCTCGTACTCGTCGTCATCGTCTCGCTCGCCACGGGCGTTGCCGCTTGGGCGTTTTTGACTTCGCTGAATATCGCGACCGACTATCGCGAGCACCATGCGTGGATCTACGCGCTGCTTCCCGTTGTGGGCATGGCCACCGCGTGGGTCTACAAGAACCACGGCCTTGCCGCCAAACGAGGTAACAACCTGGTCATCGACTCCGCTCTGGGCACACGTCT
>ENA-OPXQ01001332-OPXQ01001332.1-human-gut-metagenome-genome-assembly--contig:-NODE-1332-length-13761-cov-2.679994_pt1 | contig 13761 bp, 13 predicted proteins | sample MGYA00241769_ERZ502042 | MGnify/ENA primary metagenome ERZ502042 (study PRJEB25962, sample SAMEA2041934) | human gut metagenome | biome: human gut; feature: human-associated habitat; material: faeces...
AGATTAAATGATTATATTAATTACTTTCTGTTCTTCTGAAGGAAAGTAGGTATTGTAATACCATTAGACTTCACATTGCTTGTAACAGGGGCTGGCTGCTTAAGTCCTGGAAGTGGTGTCTGAGACTGTGCACCTGTCATACCGCCTGCTGGCTGAACTGGTGTCTGTGGAGCCTGATATGTATATGCTGGCTTTACTGCTGGTTTAACAGTCTGTCCAACTCCCTGTGTTGCCTGTGCCTTAGGTGAGAACTTCGCCATTGCAGTATTGACATTCACATCTTCAATACCTGTAGCAATTACAGTTATTGTTACGCTGTCTGTAGCTGTCTCATCATATATAGCACCAAAGATGATATTGGCATTATCACCTGCAAGTTCCTGAACATAGCTTGCAGCCTCATCTGCTTCAACAAGGCTCATATCACCAGATACGTTGATAATAACGTGTGTAGCACCCTCGATTGTTGTCTCAAGAAGTGGGCTTGTAACAGCCTGCTTAACAGCTTCAATAGCCTTATCATCACCTGTAGCATTACCGATACCGATATGTGCGATACCCTTGTCTGTCATAACAGTCTGAACATCTGCGAAGTCAAGGTTGATCAGGCCAGGTACATTGATCAGGTCGGTAATACCCTGTACTGCCTGCTGTAATACTTCATCTGCCTTCTTCAATGCATCCGGCATTGTAGTACGTCTGTCTACGATCTCTAATAATTTATCATTTGGAATGACAATCAATGTATCTACGCTCTCTTTTAAACGTTCAATACCACCGGTTGCGTTCAACATACGCTGTTTTGCTTCAAATTTGAAAGGTTTTGTCACAACACCTACCGTTAAGATTCCCTGCTCTTTTGCAATCTTGGCAACGACTGGTGCGGCACCTGTACCGGTTCCACCACCCATACCACAGGTAACGAAAACCATGTCTGCACCTTTCACTGCAGCTGATAACTCCTCTGCGCTCTCTTCCGCTGCTTTCTGTCCAACCTCAGGCTGTGCTCCTGCACCAAGTCCTTTGGTAAGCTTCTCACCGATCTGAATCAATGTCGGTGCCTTACATAACTGTAATGCCTGCTTATCTGTGTTAATACCAATAAACTCAACACCGCCAATATTTTCATCGATCATTCTATTTACAGCATTATTACCAGCTCCTCCAACTCCGATCACGATAATTTTTGCACTGGCATCTGCTTCTGTTGTTCTAATTTCCAGCAAGGTAGTTCCTCCTTCATATCTCCCTATATTTATGTCAAATATGATAACCAGACAAGCCCATTTCTACTTTGTTTAGTTATCTACTCTCGAAATCATACTATATTTTGCGTTTTTTAACTCTTATAAACTATAATATAATTTTTCCTACAACAAATCAACCGCTTTTTCAAAAAAAATCAAGTTTTTTTACGGTTTTTATTGTTCCACTGGCGGCATATCCTCCGCCGGTGCATTTTCGGCTGGCTGCTGCTCTTCGGCCGGTGTATTCTCTGCCGGCACATCCTGTGCAGGTTGTTCTTCCGCTGGTGTATCTGCCGACGGCTCCTCAGAAGGCTCTTCTGTCGTCTCCTCTTCTGTTTCCGATTGTTCTTCTGCCCTGTCCCAGATAATGTCGGTCGTCTCCGGTGTCCATGTCTCTAAATGGAGTGTGCCGCTAAGTCCGTCAAGCTGTGGCAAAATAATGGATAACCTCACAACTTTCTGCGACAGGTTGTCCTCAGAACCAATTTTCACCTGAATTGTTCCATAGTAAAGCACCGGCTCCATGTTACTGTCATACTGGATCTCATCCGGGAGCAGATTATATTTTTTCAAAGTCTGTGTCAGGTTCAGTAAATCCCGCAAAATATCACTGTTCTCTAATTGCAGTTTCTCATAAAGTACCACTTCCTCACAGGAGATTCCTGTGATCTTTGGCACACCGTCAATCACTTCCGTAGATGTCTCGACTACAAATCCATCTTTGTCAAAATAAGCATTCTGACCAATGGAATTAATATAAAGATAGCCGAGCATTCCTTTTTCGTAAACTTTAATATGTACGGTATGGGGATTGTCCAGTGAAACCTCCATCGTATCTACAAACGGAACTTCCCCGATATCCACAAATCTGTATTTCAGATCTACATACAGGGAATTCCAGGAATATTCATCATTCAGCACCATGTTTTCAATCTGTGTGGAGCTGTACAGTTCATTTCCCTCCACGACAACGTTTTCCACGGTAAAAACATTCATGACAATGAAAACGCCCGCTGCGATAAGCAGAATCAATATCAACAGGATGTACAATCCTATCTTTCTGCGCTTTTTTCTTCTTCTCTCTTCTTTTATCATATTTAATTAACCTCAAATTTAATTCCCTTTGCCACGGAAAGCGCAAGCCCCATCTCTGCAAGCAGGAATAAAACCGAAGTACCTCCATAACTGATAAACGGCAGTGAAATACCGGTATTCGGGATCGTATTGGTCACAACCGCAATATTTAAAATAACCTGGATGGACAAATGCGCCATAATACCAACCACGACCAGCGCCCCATAAAGGTCTGACGCATTATTGGCAATGATCATAAATCTCCAGATCATCAGCAGAAACAATAAGATCACGCACACCGCGCCAAAAAGTCCAAGTTCCTCACAGATAACAGAGAAAATCATATCATTCTGCGCCTCAGGAATAAATCCCAGCTTCTGCATACTCTCGCCAAGCCCTTTTCCAAATAAACCGCCGGAACCGATCGCATACAGTCCCTGTAAGGTCTGATAACCCTTCTCGTAGGCTTCCGGATTCAGCCAGATCTTGATACGATCCATCCGGTATGCCTCAAAACTGATGAAAACAACACCTACCACACCGACTGCCGCTGCCATCAACACAAAGTGGGAATACTTCGGACTGGCAACAAACAACATACAGACTGCAATTCCAAGTATAATGATCGCTGTACTTAAGTTATTGTAGGCGACCACTGCAACGATTGGAAGCACAATTGCCATTATCTTGACAAGGCTCATGAATTCACCCATTTTCTGTGGTGTCTTATAAATAACCGTTGCCAGAAAAATAATAACCGCAAACTTGGCAAACTCTGACGGCTGGAAAGATAACGGCCCGATTTTTAACCATCTCGCCTGACCGTTTGCCTCTGTACCAATAAAAATAACGGCGGTACAGAGCACGATAGCTGCCAGATACGCCATGGAACTCACCTTCATCCAGAACCGATATGGGATCTTAGATACGATATACATACCCACGATCCCCAGTCCTGTTGCAAACAACTGTCTTTTTACAAAATAGGAAGCATCCCCAAACTTATTGGAACCTGCATAGGAACTGGTACTGTACAACATGACCAATCCAAAACACAAAAGAAAAATGATCAGAAACAAAAGACTGTAATCGAAATATTTAATTGGCTTTTTTTTCTTTTCCGTCTGCTGACCTCTTGCCATTCCAATTCCTCATTTCTTATTTACTGCACGTCATGCCATTATGCCTGACATTTTTTATTCTGCCAGATTGCGCACGTATTCCTTAAAAATGCGTCCGCGCTCCTCATAGTTTGCGAACATGCCCCAGCTTGCACATGCAGGGGAAAGCAATACCGCATCCCCGCTCACTGCGTTTGCATAACAGGTGTCAATTGCCTCCTCAAATGTATCACAGAGTATGACATCCTCAAAGCCATGTTTCTTCGCACATTCCGCAATCTTTTCCTTCGTCTGACCGATCAGCACGAGTTTCTTCACCTTGCCATCAAAACTCTCAATCCACTCATCATATTCAGACTGTTTGTCATAACCTCCACCGATTAACAGTGTCGGACGGTTCATCGCGCGGATTCCCTGGATTGCCGCATCCGGGTTTGTTCCCTTGGAATCATTGTAAAACTTCACGCCGCGTTTTTCTGTCACATACTCAATTCTATGCTCGACTGCCTGGAAACGTTTCAGCACTTCCACAATTTTATCCATCGGTACGCCAAAGCTTACCGACATTCCGACCGCCGCCATGACATTCTCATAATTGTGTTTTCCTAAAATATTCAGCTCGTTTACGTTGATCACTTTTGTGTCCGTTGTGCCGTCTGCATAAAAAATATCTTCTCCGTCCAGATAAAGTCCCTTTTCCAGTTTGCGCTTGCTGCTGAAAAATACAACTTTTGTCTGAAGTGTCTCGCCAAACCTGCGCAGCACTTCATCCTCATAATTCAACACACAGGTATCCCCGGCGGTCTGATTCTTTGTAATGCTCTCTTTTGTCTCGATATAACATTCCATCGTATGATGACGGTTCAGATGATCCGGTGTGATATTTAAAATAGCTGTCACTTCCGGCGCAAACTCATGTGTTGTCTCTAACTGGAAGCTGCTGATCTCTGCGACTGTCACAGTATCCTCTGTCGTGTCTGCCGCTACCGATGTGTATGGGATTCCAATATTGCCGACCACTTTCACATCATCGAAATAATTCGCCATGATCTCACCCACAAGCGAAGTTGTCGTAGTTTTTCCGTTTGTTCCGGTAATTGCAATAATTCTTCCTTTTGCAAAATGATAGGCAAGTTCAATTTCGCCCCAGATTGGAATCTGTCTGTTTCGAAGTTCATTGACCATCGGAAGGTCTGTCGGCACGCCCGGACTTAACACAACAAGATCAATGCGCGCCATATCTTCCGGTGCAAGTTCTCCCAAAAGAATCTCTGCTCCGGCAAATACCGGATTTTTCTCGATCAATGCTGTCACATCTAAATCTTTATTTCCATCAAAAAGTACAAATGTGATTCCTTTTTTTCTGAGCAGTTCTGCGGCTGCAACCCCGCTTTTTCCAGAACCTACTACTAACACTCTTTTTCCTTCTAAATTCATCGTCTTATCCTTCCAATCTCCTGTCCGAATCCGGCAGGTCATTTTGCAATTTTCCAATGCGATTTATAAGCCTAATAATGCAAGCATGCAAAGCAGTGCTGTCACGATTGCAAACACTGCGACAACTCTCGTCTCTGACCATCCACCAAGCTCAAAATGATGATGGAGCGGAGCCATTCTGAAAATCCGCTTTCCAACACCTGTTTTTTTCTTAGTGTATTTAAAATAAGTAACCTGAACCATAACAGATATGACTTCTGCCAGATAAATCAGTCCAACGATCAGGATATATAATGGCATCTGGAGCATATAGGCAGTTGCCACAACAAAGCCGCCCAGTGCCAGGGAACCGGTATCTCCCATGAAAACACTTGCCGGATACACATTAAATAATAAGAATCCAAGCAGGGCTCCTGCTACTGCACAGGTGATCGGTGCGATCCCTGCATTCGTTCCGATCGCCACAACCGAAAAAAAGGTTGCAACCATGATCGTAACGCTTGACACAAGCCCATCCACACCATCCGTAAAATTCACACCATTTACAGTTCCGATCACTGCAAAATAAAGCAGCGGAATCGCAAGCCATCCGATATTTAAGTACTTTCCACCGGAAAACGGGATCAGCATGGTAAGCTCAATTCCGGAATACCGCACCATATAAACTGCAAACACGGTTGTCACAACAAACTGTAAGATCATCTTCTGCCACGGGAGCAGTCCGTCTGATCTGCGGAGCACTACCTTCAGATAATCATCCAGAAAACCGATCACACCGAATCCTGCAGTCATAAAAAGGATTGGGATAATTCTCGGATAATCTTTGACATAAAACAGGGAGGTAATGATAATACTTGCCAGTATCATAAGTCCGCCCATAGTCGGGGTTCCGTTTTTCTTCAAATGGGATTCCAACTCTTTTCGCTCTGTCTGCCCCACCTTTAACCGTTTCAAAAAAGGGATCACGATCGGTCCTAAAATGGCACTGATAGCAAAAGAGATCAAAACTGGTATCACTATTTCATAATTCATGACTAAACACCTCTTGTATTTTTTCTAACGTTCAATTCGCCTAACTAGTATACGTTATTTCATCTCATTTATCAAGGTAAGGCAAAATGTTTTCGAATATTTCCTTCGCCACAGGAGCAGCGATCGTTCCGCCGTAGTAAATCCCCTGCGGATTGTTGATGACAACAAGCACAAGCACCTGCGGATTGTCAGCAGGCGCAAATCCGAGAAACGATGAAATGTATTTATGGTCGCTTCTTGGAAGTGTCTGTGAAGTTGCTGTCTTTCCACCGATGGAAAAGCCCTCAATTTTGGCATTTTTACCAGTTCCCTCTGACACCACTTTCTCCAGCAGATAGCGCATCGTTTCCGAAGTTTCTGCTGTGCAGATATTCTCATGCGTTTCATAGGAGAACGTTTTTACTGTATTTCCGTCCGCATCCTGCACGCTTACGCCAAAATGTGGTGTCACGCGCGTTCCCCCATTAATAATAGAAGATACCGTCGTGACAAGCTGGATGGGGGTAATCTGAAACGACTGCCCAAACGAGATTGTCGCAAGTTCCACCGGTCCAATATTTTCCGTCTTATGCATGATCGTTCCCGCTTCCCCCGGAAGATCAATATTCGTTTTGGATAACAGCCCGAACTGTTTGAAGTAACCGACAAAGTTCTCCGCGCCTAACCGCTCGCCAAGTTCCATAAAAACCGGGTTGCAGGAGTTCATGATCCCTGTCTCAAATGTTTCCGCACCGTGCCCTGTCGTTCTCGCGCACCGGATTCTTCTGTCCTCCACTATTTTATAGCCCGGGCAGAAAAATGCATCGTCCAGTTTTACCACTCCCTCTTCTAACGCTGCCGCTGCCGTAATAATCTTAAATGTGGAACCCGGCTCATAGGTATCACTGATGCACTGGTTTCGCCACATTTTATTCAACAGATTCTGTTTTTCTTCCGCTGACACAGCTTCCCCGTTGTCCCCAACCAGTGTAAACGGATCGTTCAGGTCAAACTCAGGATAATTCACCATCGCCATAAGTTCGCCGTTCTGCGGGTTCATCACGATCACGGAAACACTGTCCGCTGACTTTTTTGTGCAGACTTTTTTTGCCGCCTGCTCACAGTACATCTGAATATTGTAATCTAATGATAAGCAAAGGTCATAACCGTTCATGGGTTCTAATCTGCTCTCCCCGGCATTCTCAATCTCAATTCCTCTCGCATCGGTTAACGTGAGGATTTTTCCGTTGGTTCCCTGAAGGTATTCATCATACTTTACTTCAAGTCCCAAAATGCCCTGATTGTCGGCCCCGGTAAATCCAAGTACTTTGGAAGCAAGCGTCCCATAAGGGTAATATCGTTTATAATCCTCATCCACTTTCACTCCGGAGAGTCCATAGGCTCTGATTGCATCCCCGGTCTCCTTTGCGACATTTGTTTTCACTCGCTCGATGGAACTGACTTTCTCCACACGCTTTCTAGCAGTCTCTTCCGAAATGCCAAGTTCTTTCACAAGCATAGCAATGACTTTTTCAGGTTCTTCCATCTGGTTATGGATCACGGAGATCGTGCACACAGATTTGTTTGTAGCAAGCACTGTGCCGTTTGCATCTAAAAGTTTTCCCCGTGCCGCCTTAATATCTCGCTCCCTCTCATGAAGATTCTCCGCTTTATTTCCATAATATTCGGAGCAGAATATCATCAGATAGACCAGTCTTCCAATCAGAAACATCATAATAAAAAAAACTGCCACGAATACGATCATTACCTTTTTGCGATTAAAGGTCTTATTCCGATACATAAAACAAAAACCTCATAAAAGTCTTCCTTGCATTTTATTCCAACTTTTATGAGGTTATGTTTCTATTCACTGTTATCGGATGTTGTTCCTGCTTCTTCTGCATTTACACCATCATTTTCGGCGTTTTCTTCGTTGTTTTCCTCGGCTCCCGGAATATCTTCCATGGTATCCGGCACATCATCTGTTCCTTCCGGTTCTTCCTCCGGAATATTTTCCATATTTCCTGTCACACGGTCTGTCACAGCGGCTGCGCCTGTATCTGTTCCGGTAATATCCCACCCAGAATGTAAGCCTGTCGTCTCCTCATCCGGATAAATATTCATATAAGGAAGTACTTCTTCTAAAATCTCCCTCACAATATTCTGTGCAAATGTGCTGTGTGGCTGATCCTGCGAGTTCGGCTCATCCACAAAACAGTAGATCATTAACTGAGGATCGTCCACCGGTGCAAAACCGATAAAAGAAACCAGATAGTTCACACCATCACGCGGCACTTTCTGTGCCGTTCCGGTTTTACCTCCCATGGAGTAACCGTCTACTTTTGCCGTATTTCCGGTACCGGATGTCACGGTTGAGTACATGTACTGTTTTAATGTATCACTTGTTGTCTTAGATACAGTTTCACGCAGCAACGTCGGAGAAATATCCTGAATCGTATTTCCATTCTGATCCGTGATCTTGCTTACCACTCTCGGCTGATATAACTTACCGCCATTGACCAGAGAACAGAAAGCAGTTCCAAGCTGGATCATCGTGGTATTAAAGTTCTGTCCGAAAGCATTGGTTGCAAGACTCAGCTGTGATGTTGTATCCAATGTGTAAATCAGGGAATCTGTTCTCGATTCTCCCGGAAGATCAATGTTCGTTTTCTGTCCAAATCCAAAAATCTGCTGGTACTCCGTGAAATTCTCTGCCCCGATCCGGTAGGACATCTGCATCAGGGCATCATTACAGGAATTCATCAATGTCTGTTCCAAAGTCTGCATTCCGTGTCCACCTTTTCTATAGGCAACACATTTTACGGTAAATCCGCTGAGCTGTTCGGCTCCATCACAGAAAAAGGTATCATTGGTCGACAGTGTTCCTGTCTCAAGCCCGGCTGCAACCGTAAATGGTTTTGCCGTTGATCCCGGCTCATAAGTATAGGTCAGACATATGTTCTGCCACAACTGATTTAACGCTTCGAGTCTCGCATCATCATCCATCGCATCGATCTCTTCCTGTGTATAATACTCAGATAAATCCCATGGATTGCTCAGATCGTAGTTTGGATACTGTGCCATTGCAAGGACATCGCCATTGTCCGGTTTCATGATGAGCACGCCGATTCTTGTTGCTCCGCCCTCACCCTCTCTGTAACCATCTGTATAGGCCTCATTAAACTCCTGTATTTTCTTCTCTACCACCGACTGGATCGTCGCATCGATCGTTGTCACTAACGTATTGCCGTTGACTGCCGGTTTGATCGTTTTTTCAAAATTACTGTCTGAATTCAGATATCCATACTGTCTGCCGTTAATTCCATTTAACGTGCCATCATAATAATTTTCCAGTCCATTAATTCCAAGGTTACCGGATGTTGTGAACCCGATCACGGAACTTGCCAGTTTTCCATATGGATATTGTCTCTGGTATTCTTTTTCAAACCAGACACCCTTGATATATGGATTGACCAGTTTTCCCTTTTCATCCCGCTCCTCCTGCAGATTTACAAAAGGCTGGATCGTATCATAGGACAAACGCTTGGCAAGCACAATGTATCTGCTGTCCGGAGAGTCCTTCAGGTAAGAATAAAGCTGTTCACTTGTCAGATCCGGGAAGCAGCTTACAAGCGCATTGATCGTCGGCTCCACATATTTTTCATCATCATTTAAAACGGAGCAGTCCAGAATCACATTATAAACTGCGATACTGGTTGCCAGCACAGTTCCTTTTGCGTCTACAATGTCTCCTCTCTGATAAGGAATTGTCTGGCTGTCATAGCCCTGCTGTGCCAGAACGATTTTCTCATATTTTTCTCCACTGGTGTATTCAATATACATCAGTCTTCCGATGAGTCCGATCATAAGCGCTGCAACAACCGTAAACATGACGATCATTTTTTTCTGCATACGCTTTGGAAACTTTAACATCGGCTTTTTCGGTCTTCTTTTTGCCATTCTACCACCCGAATTATTTTTTTGCCTGAAAATTCCCTCTATTGCGGGATTTCATTATACTGATTCATGTAGTCTGTCTTATCTACAGAGTAGTAGACGATCTGATCCTGTGTTGCATAAAACATACCAAGTTCATTGATTGCCTTCTCCTTGATCGCATCGAGATCTACTGCGGTATTAATTCTCTTGTAAGCCTCGTCATTGTCAGCCTTAAGGTCTGTCACCTGGCTCTCTAAGCTTGCGATTTTTTTCATTCTTGCCGTTACATCGGACTGAAGCTTAATATAAGCTCCACAGAAAATGCCAAATACGGTCACTGCCATTGTCAGGAATACAACATAACTTTTGCTCATGCGAAGCGCTTTTTCCTGATTTCTGGCTGCGGCACGTCTGCGTTTTCTCAGCTCTTCCTCGCGTTCCCGCTCCTGTCTGTCTCTGCGCTCTTTGCGGTAATCCGGCATCGCCTCCATACGGCGTACGGTGTTGCCATCTACCTGATAGGCTGCTCTATTTCGATTGTTGTGATTTACTGTTCTGTTCGGCATCTGCTACACCCTTTCAAAAACTCTTAATTTTGCACTCTTGGAACGGGAGTTCACTTCTAATTCTTCCTCGGAAGGAAGGATTGGTTTTCTTGTAACTACCTTTCCCTTGGATTTTTTACCACATACGCACACTGGAAAATCACTCGGACAGGTACATGGGTTCTCATTTCGTTTAAAATTCGTCTTTACAATACGATCCTCTAAGGAATGGAACGTGATAATACAGATTCTTCCACCCGGATTCAAAAGGTCGATCATATCATCCAGATTATTCTGCAGTACTTCTAACTCTTTGTTCAGCTCAATACGGATTGCCTGAAAGGTTCTTTTTGCCGGATGTCCACCGGTCACCTGAACTTTCATTGGAATGGAAGCCCTTATGATCTCTGTCAGTTCTCCGGTTGTCTCAATTGGTTTCTCCGCCCTCTCCTGCACGATGTGTTTTGCAATATTTTTTGCAAACTTGTCCTCACCATAATCACGGATGATCCGGTAAAGATCCATCTCACTGTATCCGTTTACGATATCTTTTGCAGTCAGGCTCTGTCTGTCATCCATTCTCATATCAAGTGGAGCATTCTCATCACGGTAAGTAAAACCACGCTCCGGTGTATCTAACTGAAACGAAGATACGCCAAGATCCAACACGATTCCATCCACCTTTTCCACGCCAATGCGGTGAAGTTCCTCTTTCATGTTGGCGTAATTGCTTCGGATAATGGTGATCTTGTCACCAAATTCCTTTAATCTTTCTCCGGCGGCTGCGATTGCATCCGCGTCCTGATCGATTCCGATCAGCCTGCCTTTTTCTGATAACCGTGAAGCCACCTGGTAAGCATGTCCGCCACCGCCAAGTGTTCCATCCACATAGATTCCGTCAGGCTTGATATTCAAATTTTCAATTGTCTCATTTAGTAATACTGAATAATGATTAAATTCCATTGTGATCCTCTCTGCCTGACTTTTGCTCTGGCTCTCTTTTTTTATTCTCTGTGGATCAGATGCTGAACCCTAAATCTGCCATGTGTTCTGCAATCTCATCCATCTCATCTTCATCATATGTATTCTCCTGCCATCTGTCTTTGTCCCAGATTTCCACTCTGCTTAAGACTCCGACTAAAACGACATCTTTTGTCAGATTTGCATATTCTCTTAAAACTGGTGGAAGAAGGATTCTTCCCTGCTTGTCCAGTTCACAGGAAGCTGCTCCTGCAAAAAAGAAACGTGAAAACTTTCTTGCATCCTTGGAAGTCATGGAAATGTTTCTGAATTTCTCTTCGATGTTGTGCCATTCTTCTGACGTATACACAAATAAGCATCCATCAAGTCCCTTTGTCACTACAAATTCATCGCCAAGCTGCTCTCTGAATTTTGCCGGAACTATCAGTCTGCCTTTTGGATCAACTGTGTGGTTGTATTCTCCCATAAACATGACACAATCACCTGCCTTTGTGCGGCAGCTGGTTCCTCTTGATTTTCCATTTCTGTGGTCATTTGCCACCACTTCGAACCATTTTCTACCACTTTCCACCACTTTTAAACATATATTAGACTATTCTTAAGAAAAAATCAATATTTTAGCGCAAAAAAATAATGCCAGACCAGTTATTTCCTGATTTGGCATTATTTTCCATTCTTCTCTACTTACTTCTTTCTGTTTCCTCGATATACTCTTCAATCAGCTGATCGAGTTTTGTACTTTTTTGATAGTAATTATCAAACTTATCCTGTCGTAAAAGTGCCTGATCCAGTTCAAATCGAACGGATTCGATTTCCTGCTGTAACTCACTCAACTTTCTCATATGAATCCTCCTGATTTCCTCAATGGAAAATGCAATTTTACAAATTCAAATTTCTGCTAATTGCCGGAGCAGAGAATAGTCCCTTTTTCTTTTCCCCTTTTTCTTTTCCTCTCTTTTATATTCTCCATATTACTATCCGCAGATTCAAAAATCAAATGAATTAGGTGATGAGTTTTCTCCAAAATTCGACATTTCCAAACGGATTTTTTCACAATTGCACGTATTTCCTACAAAAACAGCGCATCCATTTTTCGACTTTGGATGCGCTGTTCATAAAAAATTAATATTTGATTCGTATGTTTTCCTATCGTTTTTGTATGTTTTTCATTTTTCAGGAATGTTTTAACCGGAATTCTGCCCTTTTCTCGGCGAGTAAATGTATCATTGTCTCCATTGCCTTGTAGTTCACCTCCACAATGTGATGGATATCATCCTCCACATCATGCTTTCTCACAAGATAATCATCATGGGATTTCTGGATAAAATCGCAAAGATTTCTGGCACTGTTAAATTCCAGATGATCTGCTTTATGCGGTTTTGCAGCGTCCGTCCTGATATATCTCCGCAAATCCCGCTTTAACTTCTCCTCGTAAGAACAGTGATCCTTCAGACTTCCCGGATAGATCTTATTGTGAGGATAGGTAAAATAGTCTGCCAGATAGTGGCTGATCTGTCCAAGATCCATGTAATACTTGCGCCCTTTTTTCTTCTCCACCAGTTTCCTGCCCTCGGAAAGGCGCTCAATATGGCGTCTGATATCCGGGTAAGTTCCGTCCATCTCATGGCGCTTATAGACGAAAGATGGCTTAATGTCCGGCAGGACACTTCCGATGTAAAAAGATAATTTATGTTTTTTCAGATCATTGTCTTCCATATTATTTACAATGTAACGTGCCAGTGAAATATGTGATTTTTTTCTCATAAGTACCGCCTCCAAACAGGAATCTTTTTGTTTTTCCAACTCCCATACTACATCTCCGCGGCAAAAGAAACAAGGGTATCTTTGTAAACTTTTTGTGTAGTTTTTGTGTTTTAAAGCACTGGAATCCTGCTTTACAGATGTAAATTTTCTTATCCTGCTTTTTTATGGTCTGCACAAATGGAGCATGTGCAGACCAGTTTCATACCTGTATTAATTATTCATATTTACAGTTGCACTCGAAGCTTGCGCACTCTGTCTCTCCACAGGTGCAGGCTCCGGCACCGGAAATACCGATATGATCTGCGTGACATTTCTCATTTTCATTGAAACGGCAGTGTGTTGCCTCACACGCAACGTCGATTTCCTTGGAAACATCTTTTAATGCGTTACAGGCTGCACCGTTTGTTCCGCGGTCTTTGAAACTTCCGCAACAGGTGCTCTGTGCTTCGGTTGCTTCGCGTCCCTCCACCTGAATGTCGCCTTTGCAGCAACAGCCGTCTTCATTATTGTAGGTGCAGCTTTTCACTGAACAATCCAAATATGCCATACTTTTTTCTCCTTTTCCTTCAAATCTGTCAGACAATTGTGAAACTCCTCATAATCTTCTTTAAATTGTTCAAAATTAACAAAAACATTCAAGAC
>ENA-OPXQ01001333-OPXQ01001333.1-human-gut-metagenome-genome-assembly--contig:-NODE-1333-length-13751-cov-2.977147_pt1 | contig 13751 bp, 10 predicted proteins | sample MGYA00241769_ERZ502042 | MGnify/ENA primary metagenome ERZ502042 (study PRJEB25962, sample SAMEA2041934) | human gut metagenome | biome: human gut; feature: human-associated habitat; material: faeces...
TTTAGCAGGAATAAAACCTAACAGGCCGCACGCGATAGCGCCGCCCATAGCTGTTATTGCAAGCGGAATGAGTTCGGTTACAAATAACAATGCAACAACAGCCAGAAGAATGAGACATTTTACTGCTGGGGACATTATAATTCCTCCTTTTAAATTAATTTTATATACAGCGCGTTCGGGGCGCGTATATCAAAATAAAGAGAATTTTGTAAAAGATCCTTAGCATTGCTTTCTATGAATTTTCTTGCAACACCTTATGCTTCATTATACCACTATGCACTCAAATTTAAAAGTGTAAGTTTTATTTAATTTACAGCTTTTTTGACATTAAGGTATATTAATATAATACAATAATACTATTTTTACAATATTTAAGATTCTTTGTCCACTCAAAAAACATTATTCAAAATAACCAAAAGAAAAATTAATGTTTTTATCTTGGTTAACCAGCTTCAGGACTGCATTATTACTTGAAACTATAAAGAAAGCTTGTACTTCTCTTTACTACAGCATAATGATTTGCTTTATATTTTTCTTTTTCCAAAAAAAATAGGTGCACGATAAAGTGCACCTATTTCTGTTTATACTATAAATTATTTGACAGGTCCAATCATTGCAAGCATTGCACCTGCAGCTACTGCGGTACCGATAACACCAGCTACGTTCGGGCCCATAGCATGCATGAGCAGGAAGTTAGCAGGGTTAGCTTTTTGACCAACGATTTGGGATACACGTGCTGCCATCGGAACTGCGGATACACCAGCGGAACCGATAAGAGGATTGGTTTTACCACCATCCAGAATGCACATGAGCTTACCAAATACAACACCGGCAAAAGTACCAGCTGCGAAAGCGATCAAACCAAGAACAATGATCAAAATAGTTTGATAGTTCAGGAAGGATTCAGCTTTCATAGTCAAACCAGTACCAGTTGCCAACATAATAGTTACAATGTTCATCAAAGCATTTTGCGCTGTATCAGAAAGACGATCCAAGCAGCCAGCTTCTTTGAACAAGTTGCCCAGCATTAACATACCAATCAAGGCAGTTACAGGCGGAAGCAACAAGCTGATAACGATAGTGGTTGCAATCGGGAATACGATTTTCTCAAAACGAGTTACAGGACGCAATTGTGCCATAACAATTTTACGGTCAGCTTCGGTAGTGCAAAGTTTCATAATAGGCGGTTGGATCAAAGGAACCAACGACATATAAGAATATGCAGCTACTGCGATAGCACCTAACAGGTTAGGAGCCATTTTTGCAGCCAGGTAAATAGCAGTCGGGCCATCAGCACCACCGATAATACCGATAGCGGATGCTTCTTGCACGGTAAATCCGAGCATCATAGCGCCCAGCAAGGAAATAAATACACCTGCTTGAGCTGCAGCGCCCAAAAGCAAAGTTTTCGGGTTTGCAATCAACGGACCAAAGTCTGTCATTGCACCTACGCCTAAGAAAATCAAAGGCGGGAAAATTTCATGATTAATACCATAAAGAATTACCTGCATAACACCCGGTTGATCTTCGAAACCGGTTTTAGGAACGTTTGCCAGCAAACAGCCGAATGCGATCGGAGACAGCAGCAATGGTTCGAAGCCTTTACCAATAGCAAGGTACAGCAGAATGATGCCAACAAGCATCATGATAGCATTACCCATGGTGAAAGCGGAGAAACCGCTGTCATTCCATACGGATTGTAAAGCAACTACAAATGCTTCCATTTATATCCTCCCAATGTTCAATTATTTGAGAGCTTCTAGTTTCAATCACAAATAAGCTCTCTTCTAAATATAAAAGTTATTGCTTTCTTATGACGCAAATTACATTACGATCATAACGTCGCCGGTACCAACAGTTTGACCTGCGGAAACGCGAACGTCAGAAATGGTGCCGTCAGCCGGAGCCATGATCTCGTTTTGCATTTTCATTGCTTCGAGAATCATCAATACGTCGCCGGATTTAACTGCGTCGCCAGCTTTAACTTTAACTTCGAGAACTTTACCAGGCATAGGAGCACTGATAGTAGCTGCGCCAGCAGCAACAGGTTTTGCAGCCGGAGCCGGTGCAGCAGCTTTAGGAGCGGGAGCAGCGGCAGGTGCCGGTGCAGCTTTAGGAGCAGCAGCTTTAGGAGCTGTTGCAGCAGCGCCGCCCATATCTTCAACTTCTACTTCATATGCAGTGCCGTTAACGGTAATGGTATATTTTTTCATGGATGTTAATCCTCCTTAAAATCTCGTAATAAAATAGATTAATTATTAACCCCAAATTAGAAGCATTCTTTACGTACACTAATTGCTTCAATATGAGCATTTTGTGTCCAGCTTGCTTCGGGCAGACGACGTACGCAGGCTATTTGCTCTGCGGAATGACCAAGAGCAGCTACAGCTGCTGCAATAACAGCAATTACTTCACTGTCATCCTGCACAGGAGCTGCAACAGCAGCAGGTGCTGCGGCAGGTGCCGGTGCTGCTACTGGATTAGCTGTTTTTTTTTGACGAGTAGGATCTACAAAGTAGATAACTTTCATCAAGAAACCCAGCATAGCCAATACACCAAAAACTATGGTCATATTGATAGCAGCAATCAACCAAGGATTAGTAGTTACAGGACCCATTATTTCACCTCATTCTTCTTAATTAATTAAGCACTATACTGCAAGCTGCAAATTACAAAGGAATATTGCCATGGCGTTTTGCCGGGCGAGTTTCACGTTTGGACTGCAACATTTGCAAAGCGTTGATGATGGTGGGACGGGTGTTTTTCGGCTCGATTACGATGTCTACCATGCCGCGCATTGCTGCTTGGTACGGAGTTGCAAAGTTATCGATATATTCTTCCGTTTTTGCTTTTACATCAGGATCATTTTTGAAGATGATGTTAGCTGCACCTGCAGGTCCCATTACTGCGATTTCTGCAGTCGGCCATGCAATTACTTGGTCTGCGCCCAAATCTTGGGAACACATTGCCAGGTAGGAACCGCCGTATGCTTTACGGGTTACTACAGTAATTTTAGGTACAGTTGCTTCGGAATATGCATACAGCATTTTTGCACCGTGACGGATAATACCGCCGTATTCTTGGTTACAGCCAGGCAGGAAGCCAGGTACGTCTACCAAGTTCAGCAAAGGAATGTTGAAAGCATCGCAGAAGCGAATAAAACGAGAGGATTTGTCGGATGCGTTGATATCCAGGCAGCCAGCCATTACTTTAGGTTGGTTTGCAATGATACCTACGGTTTGACCATCCATACGTGCAAAGCAAGTGATAATATTGGTCGCCCAATATTGTTGGGATTCATAGAATTCACCGTTGTCTACGATGGATTTGATTACGTCTTTCATATCATATGCTTGGTTGGAGTTATCCGGAAGCAATGTATTCAAGGAGTCATCAATACGCATCGGGTCGTCACCGGTTTCTACGATAGGAGCGCATTCCATGTTGTTGGAAGGCAGGAAGCTCAGCAGGTAACGGATCTGTTGCAAGCAATCTTCGTCGTTTTCTGCAGCAAAATGTGCAACGCCGGAAGTGCTGTTGTGGGTCATAGCGCCACCCAGTTGTTCTTGGGTTACGTCTTCACCAGTAACAGATTTTACTACTGCGGGGCCGGTAATGAACATTTTAGAAGTGTTCTTTACCATGTAAATGAAGTCAGTCAGTGCCGGGCTGTATACAGCGCCGCCAGCAGAAGGACCCATGATAGCGGAGATCTGAGGAACTACGCCAGATGCAATAGTGTTTTCAAAGAAGATTTTGCCGTAACCAGCCAAAGCGTCAATTGCTTCTTGGATACGAGCACCGCCGGAATCGTTCAGGCCAACAAGCGGAGCACCCATTTTCAGGGACAGGCGTTGTACTTTTACGATTTTAGCAGCATGCATTTCGCCTAAAGAACCACCTTCTACAGTGAAATCTTGTGCGAATACATAAACCAGACGGCCATCGATGGTGCCGTAACCAGTAGTTACACCTTCGCCAGGAAGTTCTTTCTTCTCTTGGCCGAAGTTTGTGCAACGATGTTTTACGAAACGATCCAATTCAACAAAGGATCCTTCGTCGAGGAGTGCAGCAATTCTTTCACGTGCAGTCATTTTGCCGGCTTCGTGTTGTTTTGCAACGCGTTTTTCGCCGCCTGCAGCCAGAATTACTTCGGACTTTTTGAGCATTTTCTCAATTTTTGCTTGAGTAGACAAATCTTACACCTCCATCATTATTGGGAGAACCTTATTTTATATACATCTACGCGGATGCAGACTCTTTGGTCCGCATCCGTGTAGTATGTAACAACTTAAAATAAAATCTTCAAAAGATTTTTGTAATTCCGTATTTTACGGAATTATTTTTTTGCCGGAGCGCAATACTCAAGCAAAATACCTACGGATTTCGGATGAACGAAAGCGATATCCATTCCGCCAGCACCGCCACGAGGAGCTTTGTCGATCATAGCAGCACCTTTTTCAATAGTGGTATCAATAGCTGCTTGAACATCATCAACGCGAACAGCGATATGTTGGATACCTTGTCCATTTTTAGCGATGTATTTGCCGATAGGGCCATCGCCATTTTCAGTGATATCAACAAGGAGCTCAAGCAAAGTTTCGCCACAGGGAATAAATACGGTTTTTACACCTTGCTCAGGAACAGCTTCTTCACCAGTGCAGCTCAAGCCAAGAACTTCAGTGTAGAATTTCTTGGAAAGATCCAGGTCTTTGCAAGCAATACCTACATGGTCAACACAAATTGTTTTAAACATTTCAAATTCCTCCTAAAAGTAATTTTGGTTGTTTTATCTTAAAACTTTACCAACAATGTCAGCGACAACAGAATACGGCTCAATTTCACGAATTTGAAGTTTTTCAACTAAAATATCAAATTCGGAAGTAGCTACAACATTCTTGTCGATATAACGGTTGACCCTGTCATTAAGCATAGCAGTAACCTCGTTTTTAATACGAGCTTTGCGTATTTTGCTCAATTGATCAGATTCAATCAAATATGCTTTGTGCTCTTCAATAGAGTCAACAACAGCTTCTATACCTTCACCCTTGCTGGCAATGGTCCGATTGATCGGAGGACGCCAGCCAACATGTTCGGGATTTAATTCCAACATCATTTCAATCTCAATGTTCAGCTTGTCCGTACCTTCACGGTCAGCTTTATTGATCGTGAAAAGGTCACCGATCTCAAGTATACCTGCTTTAATAGCCTGAATGTCATCGCCCATACCAGGAATAACAACAACCATTGTAGTATCAGCAGTTTTAACAATATCTACTTCAGATTGACCAACGCCAACAGTTTCAACAATAATAACATCAAAACCATATGCATCCATCAATTTAACAGCATCGCCCGCTTTTTGGGATAATCCACCCAAACTACCGCGAGTAGCCATGGAACGAACAAAAATGCCTTCATCGGCAGTAAGGTCCAACATTCTGATACGGTCGCCTAAAATTGCACCGCCGGAGAAAGGACTTGTAGGATCAATTGCGATAATACCAACTGTTTTACCGCGTTTACGATATTCTTTAGCAAGCTTGTCGGTCAAAGTACTTTTGCCAGCGCCCGGAGGTCCGGTTATTCCGATGACATAAGCATTACCGGTGTGGGGATAAATGGCTGTCATTATTTCAACAGCGTTATCATACTCGTTCTCTACGGCAGTAATAGCTTTCGCTAATGCTAAACGAGAATGGTTTAATACGCCTTCAACAATATTCAATGATCACACCGCCTTGTTGAGGTCCAATAAAAATTGTATTATGCAAGCCGGGACAAGCCCGGCCTGCAAAATTTTTGAGAACCTTAATTATTTTACGTTAGCGTTGATGAATTCAACAATGTTGCCAGTCGGAGTGCCAGGAGTGAATACTTCGGCAATGCCAGCAGCTTTCAAACCAGGAATGTCAGCGTCAGGAATAACGCCGCCGCCGATAACCAGAACATCAGTCAAACCTTTTTCTTTCAGCAGTTCAACTACTTTCGGGAAAAGGGTGTTGTGTGCGCCGGAGAGCAGGCTCAAAGCAACAACTTTAACGTCGTCTTGCAGAGCAGCTTCAGCGATTTGTTCCGGAGTCAGACGAATACCGGTGTAAATAACTTCAAAACCAGCGTCGCGCAATGCACGAGCTACAACTTTAGCACCGCGGTCATGGCCGTCCAGACCCGGTTTTGCTACTAAAACTCTAATATTAGACATTATTTCTTACCTCCCTATTATTGTTGGCTCTAAATTACAGAGCAGTATGAGATTGATATTCGCCGAATACTTTTCTCATTACGCCGCAGATTTCGCCTTCAGTTGCATAAGCACGTACAGCGTCAAGAATCAAAGGCATCAGGTTAACGGATTCGTCAGCACAGCCTTTTTCCAGAGCAGCTAAAGTTTCTTCAACTTTAGCATTGTCACGACGAGCTTTAAGGGCAGCAATCTTATCAGCTTGCAATTTGCCAACGGAGCCGTCAACACGCAGCAAGTTTTTCGGCGGTTCTTCTTCTTGTTGGAATTTGTTTACGCCAACAATAATACGGTCGCCTTTTTCAATGTCCATTTGCCATTTGTAAGCGGAGTCTTGGATTTCTTTTTGGATATAACCTTTAGCGATAGCTTCAGGAGCGCCGCCAATTTCGTCAATCTTTTTGATATATTCCCAAGCTTCAGCTTCGATTTTGTTAGTCAAAGCTTCAACATAGTAGGAACCACCCAACGGATCAACGGTGTCAGCCAAGCCGGATTCGTAAGCAACGATTTGTTGAGTACGGAGAGCGATGGTTACAGACTCAGTGGTCGGCAATGCCAAAGCTTCGTCTTTGGAGTTAGTGTGCAAAGATTGAGTACCACCCATTACAGCAGCAGCAGTTTGCAGAGCAACACGAACGATGTTGTTGTTCGGTTGTTGTGCAGTCAGCATGGAACCTGCAGTTTGAGTATGTACGCGGAGCATTTGAGATTTCGGTTTTTGAGCGCCGAATCTTTCTTTCATAACTTTAGCCCATACACGACGGGAAGCGCGGAATTTAGCAACTTCTTCGAGTACGTTGTTATGAGCGTTCCAGAAGAAGGACAGACGACCAGCAAAATCGTCAACGTTCATACCAGCTTTGATAGCTGCTTCAACATAAGCGATACCGTCAGCGATGGTGAAAGCGATTTCTTGAGAAGCGGTGGAACCAGCTTCACGGATATGATAACCGGAAATGGAGATGGTATTCCACAGCGGTACGTTTTTGGAGCAATATTCGAAAATATTGGTGATCAAACGCATGGAGGGTTTCGGCGGGAAAATGTAAGTTCCGCGAGCAGCATACTCTTTCAAAATATCATTTTGAATAGTACCGCGCAGTTTGTCAGCGGAAACGCCTTGTTTCTCAGCAACTGCGATGTACATGCAAAGAAGTACGGATGCAGGAGCGTTGATGGTCATGGAAGTGGAAACTTGATCCAAAGAAATTTGGTCAAATAAGATTTCCATATCAGCCAAGGAGTCGATAGCTACGCCAACTTTACCAACTTCGCCTTCAGCCATCGGATCGGTAGAATCATAACCGATTTGGGTCGGAAGGTCGAATGCGCAGGACAAGCCGCTGCCACCGTTAGCCAAGAGGTAACGATAACGTTTGTTGGATTCTTCCGCAGTGGAGAAACCAGCATACATACGCATGGTCCAGAAACGACCACGATACATAGTAGGTTGTACACCACGAGTGTAAGGATATTCACCAGGGAAGCCAAGATCCTTCTCATAGTCGAAGCCTTCGATGTCGAGAGGGGTGTAGAGCCTGTTGGGCTCAAGGTTTGCACGTTCGGGATTTTTAGCAAGTTTAGCTTCTACGCCAGCCATGTACTTGTCAAATCCAGCTTTCAGAGTTTCATTTGCCATTCTCAAATCCTCCTTAAGAATATTGTTTTTGCACAATCCGGTTTGGACTGACCGAATTATGGTGAGAGTGTCCGTCATAGACGGTGTATATGGCAAAGCCCGAAGGCCTCGTCAACAGAATTTATTTACAGATAAGCTGTAAAGTTTGCCGGCAGAACTAGCTATCTGCCGGCAAAATATTTCAGACAACAATCTCAGTCAATCGTCTTGACTAAGAATTATTTTTCCATGGTGCCGGTTTTTACGAAACGATCATGGAAGGAGAAAGCTTCATCCATAATATGCGGAGTTTGGCTATTGCCACAAGCTTCGCAAGCTCTCTTGAAGTAATCAAGAAGCAGCGGTTGATATTTCGGATTAGCAACTTTATCAATGATAACCAAAGCGCGTTCTTTTGGAGACAAACCACGAAGGTCAGCTACGCCGCGTTCGGAAACGATAACATCAACGTCATGTTCAGTATGGTCAACATGAGAGCAGAAAGGAACTACAGAGCTAATAGCTCCGCCTTTTGCAAGAGATGTAGTAAAGAATACGGTCAGATAACCATTACGAGCATAGTCGCCGGAACCGCCGATACCATTCATAATCTTAGTACCGCAAATATGAGTGGAGTTAACATTACCATAGATGTCAACCTCAATAGCAGTGTTCATTGCAATGACACCGATACGACGAGCAACTTCCGGGCTGTTTGCAACTTCTTGCGGACGCAGAATGATATATTTTTTATATTTTTCTACATTGTCATAGAATTTTTTGAGGCAATCAGGGGATGGGCTCAAAGCGGTACCAGAGCAAACGCGGAGTTTGCCAGCATCGATCAAGTCGAACATACCGTCTTGAATAACTTCGGTATATACAGTCAAATCTTCAAAATCAGAGTTAACCAAACCGTTGATAACTGCGTTAGCAACAGAACCTACACCAGACTGCAGCGGCAACAGATTAGCGGGCAAACGACCTGCAGCAACTTCAGATTTAAAGAATTCAACCAAGTTTTTACCCATTTTTTGAGCATCTTCGTCGATTTCGCCCAACGGACGAACTTTATCAGTAATATCGCAGGGAACTACTGCAACGAGTCTGTCCAAATCGCAAGGAATATAAGGAGTGCCGATTACATCTTCCGGTTTTTCAACAGGAATAGCTTTACGATTCGGAGGATCCAAAGGCACATAGGAGTCATGCATGCCTTCCAATTCTACTGGTTGAGAAGTATTTACTTCAACAATAACTTTTTCAGCACATTGAACATAAGAAGAAGAATTGCCCATGGAAGTTGTAGGAATCAAACCAACCTGGCCATTGCCAAGGTCAATGATTTTGCAGGCTTCGACGATAGCGACGTCTACACATCTGCGGTTTTCCATGAAACCATAGCGAGTCATTTGAGCAACATGGCTCAAATGCAGGTCAGTATATTTTACGGAACCGTTGTTGATAGCTTTACGCAGATCATTGTTAGTTTGGTAAGGCATACGACGAGCAACGATACCAGCTTGAGTCATTGCGGTATCCATTTCAGGACCTACAGAAGCACCGGTCCAAACGTTGATTTGGAAAGGAGTTTTTTTGCCTTTTTCTGCCAGAGCAAGAGGCACAGCTTTAGGATAACCAGACGGAGTAAAACCACTGGTACCTACGTTGTCGCCATCCTTTACAAATTCTGCAGCTGCTTCGGCGCTCATAATTTTGCCGGCTACTGCTTCGCATACGCGATCTTTAATGTCGATCATGTTTACCTTCCTCCTTGTAAATAAAACAAATTGTGGCTAATGCCAGCGAAGTCTATTAACTTCACTAGTAAAAATACACTTAGTCGGCTAAATACCAACTATAAAAGCATAAAGTATTATTTGCCGAATAAGATTTTACCCATAAAAAAGGAGCACTTAGAAGTTTTGATTTACTAAAACAAAACATAGCCAAGTGCCAGCTTACTTCTATCCAAAGTGGCTACGCTCTGAATCGCAAACTGTCAGCAGGTAAAGCTTTCAGTTAAACTTCTTCGTTCTTCTGTCTACCAACCGCTAAAACATATCCAAGATATTTAGTTCTGCTTAATTTACTTCGACATTCCAACAAAAAATCCTTCAAAAAAAACTTTAATTGTGATTTCTTTTTGAACTTTTTGTGTCCAGCTCTATTATAACACATAAAGAAGCAGTAAATTTTAGGCAAAATCACTACTTTTTTTAGTTTTTAAACATTTTTTCTTTAAAACGCTATACTACATATGATATCAGTAAAACTGTAACATGGCAAGCATTTTCTTTACAATTTACAAAGAAACACCCCTTGAGCAAAACTACTCAAGAGGTGTTTTGTGGTATCAAATTAGTACTTTCAACGTGTCTGTTGGTGATAGTGCGTATGCAGTAGACTATGAGCTTTTTCTCCGAGAGGTTTACCTAACCAAGTATCATAAAGCTCTTTAATTTCCGGATTTTCATGTGATTTTCGTAACTCATTGGCACTATCACAATCAAACAACCCTTCTCTACGGGCTCTTCTAATTTCTGCATTAACGGGAATCGGTTGACCGCCGCCGCCAATACAGCCACCAGGGCAAGCCATAACTTCAATAAACTGATAATCTGCCTCACCGGCTCTGATACGCTCTAATATCTTGCGTGCAGAAGCAAGAGTATGGACAACTGCTATTTTTACAGTATTTCCTGCAATAGTCAGTTCCGCCTCGCGGGTCTGTTCCATACCCCGCACATCATTGTAATCAACAGTCTGCAAATTTTCACCTGTTAAAACATCAGCTACAGTACGCAGAGCAGCTTCCATTACGCCACCGGTAGTACCAAAAATAACAGCAGCACCTGTACCTGTACCCAGCGGAGAATCATAGCTGTCTTCAGGCAAATGTTTAAAATCCAGTCCTGCTTCCCGTATCATACGGCCAAGTTCTCTGGTAGTAATAACAACATCTACATCACGATATCCGGAAGCATTCATCTCCGGACGTGCTGCTTCCGCCTTCTTAGCAGTACACGGCATCACCGAAACGCTGACTATTTTTGCCGGATCAATACCAGCTTTTTCAGCATAATAGGTTTTAGCAATAGCGCCAAACATTTGCTGGGGTGATTTCGCAGAAGAAAGATGTGGTAACAAATCAGGATATTTAAGCTCTATCATATTTACCCAGCCAGGACTGCAGGAGGTTATCATCGGCAATACACCTCCGTTAGTCAAACGATGGAGGAACTCATGCCCTTCTTCCATAATCGTCAAATCAGCCGAAAAATTAGTATCGAATATCTTATCGAACCCTAGATTGCGCAATGCTGCAACCATTTTCCCTGTAACGATAGAACCTGGTTCCATACCCAATTCTTCACCCAAAGCCACGCGTACTGCCGGAGCTGTTTGAACTATAACAATCTTATCAGGATCATTGATAGCCGACCATACTTTTTCCGTATCATCTTTTTCCACTATAGCTCCAGTAGGACAAACACTCGCACATTGTCCACAGTAAGAACATTCTACTTTTCCAAGATCCTGTTCAAAAGCAGTAGAAACAATTGTGTCAAAGCCGCGCTCAGCAAAGCTGTAGACGCTCATTCCCTGCACATCACGACAAACACGTATACAACGTCCGCACAAAATACATTTTTCCTGATCGCGCACTAAGCAGGGGTTACTGGCGTCAATAGTATGTGCTTTACGGGCTCCGCCTTCGAATCTGATCTTGCGTAATCCCAAATCAGCAGCTATATTCTGCAGTTCACAGTCACCGCTTTTTTGGCACGCAAGGCAGTCCTTGGGATGATTGGCCAACAGCAATTCTACGACCATTCGTCTTGCTGCGCGGACTTTATCCGTATTCGTTTTCACTACCATACCTTCTGCAACAGGATAAACACAGGAGGCTACAAGCGTACGCGCTCCGGTAGCTTCTACGACACACAATCTGCAGGCCCCTTCCGGAGCAAGTTCAGAATGATAGCACAACGTAGGAATATGAATGCCGGCAGAACGCGCGGCTTCAAGAATAGTAGCATTTTTAGGGGCCTGTACAGTCTGCCCATTGATCGTTAAGGTAATCATTTCCATATCTATATAATCCTCCCTTAACCCTTAGTAATGGCCTTAAACGGACAAGCCGCCATGCAGGCACCGCATTTTATACATTTAGTTACATCGATAACATGTTTCTTTTTTACTTCTCCGGAAATGGCATTAACCGGGCACTGGCGTGCACATAACCCACAGCCTTTGCATGCATCAGTAATTTCATAATTGGCAAGCTTTTCACAGGCACCGGCAGGACAGCGTTTTTCTTTGATATGAGCTTCATATTCATGACGGAAATATTTTAAAGTACTCAATACAGGATTAGGAGCAGTTTGTCCCAATCCACATAAAGCAGTCTCTTTAATATTTCTGGCCAGTTCTTCTAACAGCTCTATATCGCCTTCTCTCCCCTGCCCTTCAGTAATACGTGTCAGGACTTCCAGCATACGCTTAGTCCCCTCACGACAGGGAGTACATTTGCCACAGGATTCAGATTGAGTAAAATTCAGGAAAAATTTTGCAACATCTACCATGCAGGTATCTTCATCCATAACTACCAATCCGCCAGAACCCATCATAGCACCTGCCGCTGTTAACGAATCATAATCTATAGACAGATCAAGCATTGATTCAGGCAGGCAGCCACCAGATGGACCGCCTATTTGAACTGCTTTAAATTTCTTACCTCCGTTAATACCACCGCCGATATCATAAATAATTTCGCGCATAGTAATACCCATAGGAACTTCGGCCAGACCTGTGTTATTTATTTTACCAGTCAGCGCAAATACTTTAGTTCCTTTTGACTTTTCAGTACCAAAACCAGCATACCAGTCAGCACCATTAGTAATAATTGCAGCTACATTACCAAAAGTTTCAACATTATTGATATTTGTTGGCTTTCCCCAAAGTCCGGCAACTGCTGGAAATGGCGGTCTTGGCCGCGGCATACCGCGTTTCCCTTCTATTGATGCCATCAATGCAGTTTCCTCACCGCAAACGAACGCACCGGCGCCTTCCTTGATATGCAGTTTGAAGCTGAACCCGGAACCAAAAATATTTTCACCTAACAACCCCATAGCTTCAGCCTGTTCAATAGCTATGCGCAGACGTTTAATGGCCAGCGGATATTCCGCACGTACATAAATATAGCCTTCATCTGCACCTATAGCATAACCACAGACAGCCATACCTTCTAATATCTTATGCGGATCGCCTTCTAAGACGCTCCTGTCCATAAATGCACCAGGATCACCTTCATCTGCATTACAGATAACATATTTTTTATCACTTACAGACGCTTTAGCAAACTGCCATTTCATTCCTGTAGGAAATCCGCCGCCGCCACGTCCACGCAGACCTGATTTTTTGATTTCTTCAATAACATCTTCAGGACTCATGGTAGTTACAGCTTTAGCTAAAGCTTCATAACCACCGACAGCAATATATTCTTCAATTTGTTCAGGATTGATAGCGCCGCAATTTTCTAAAACTAACCGATGCTGTTTCTTATAAAAATTGATTTCCGAATAATTAGGTATACTTTCATGAGTAAGCGGTTCATGATAAAGCAACCGTTCAACAATACGGCCCTTAAATAAATGGCTTTCAACTATTTCTTCTACATCCTCAGCTTTTACCTGGCAATAAAAAGTACCTTCAGGATACACTATAACCAGCGGACCATGTTCACAGAAACCATGGCAGCCTGTTTCTACTACCATAACCTCATCGCTCAGGCCTTTAGCTTCAATAGCCCGACTAAAAGCAAGCTGTACTTCCTTTGAACCGGCAGATTTACATCCTGTTCCTCCGCAAATCAGGACGTGT
>ENA-OPXQ01001334-OPXQ01001334.1-human-gut-metagenome-genome-assembly--contig:-NODE-1334-length-13746-cov-1.770287_pt1 | contig 13746 bp, 3 predicted proteins | sample MGYA00241769_ERZ502042 | MGnify/ENA primary metagenome ERZ502042 (study PRJEB25962, sample SAMEA2041934) | human gut metagenome | biome: human gut; feature: human-associated habitat; material: faeces...
TTTATAAATTAAGCGTTGTAGATAGCTGTCTTTGTATCAGCATTCCAAGATACAGATACGCCGAATGCCTGACCTAAAGCTCTGAAAGGAACGAACATTCTACCGTCAGTGATTTCAGCAGTTACGCCGTTAGCCATAGCGATAGTAGAACCGTTAACGTTCATGTTGTTAGAACCAGCCTGGAACTGGATTACAGTCTTAGTAGAACCCTGACCGTAAACGATAGTAGCTGTCTTAGAATTTGCATCCCAGTTTACAGCGTTAGTATCATCTGGGTTAGCAGCGTTAGCTGAGTCAACACCAAGAGCAAGAGCTACAACTCTTAATGGAACCATTGTAGAGTTGCTAGAAGTCTGGATGTAAGCAGCAACGTCAGTATCAATCTTTTCGCCATCCATTACTACGTTCTTTTCGCCAATAGTAACTTCAACCTTCTTAGTTAATACAGAATCATTAGAAGTACCGTCAACGTTTAAGTAACCAGCAAACTTGAAGCCTTCGTTTACATCGAACATATCAAGCTTGTGAGTTGCAGAATCGTCGATATCCTTGTTAAGAGCAGCAGCTGTTGTATCAGGATCACTTACGCTACCTGAGCAGATTGTGCTAGAGTAAGTATCAACATCATCATCGTAGTTGTTTACTACAGCGTCGCCGTATACCTTTAAGTCGTATGCACCGTAAGGTACTGAACGAGTTGTACCAACCTGAACACCTGTAATCTTAACTGTAGATGGAGTGCTGTAAGAAGCAGTATCAATCTTGAAGCTCATTTCGCCATCAGATACCTTGAAGTTCTTTGCTTCTAAGTTACCATCAGTAGTTAAAGTAAGGTTATCAGCATCAGCGAAACCTAATTCCTTAGAACCGTATAATGAATCAATAGCTAACTTAACTGTGTTGCCATCAAGTAATGCACCTGCAGCATTTTCAGTAATAGTGATATCAGAAGTATCAATGTTCTGGTAACCCATAGCAGCCTTAGTTTCAGTAGCTTCAACAGTGATTGGAGTTACAACCTTAGCAACTGTTACAGGAGTGATAGTATCAGCTTCAACACCAGCACCAGAAACAGCAACTGTTACATCACCAGTGAAAGCAGCATCTGTAGAAAGGTAAAGGTACATATCTACGTATGCAGCATCGTTTCTTGAGAAACCGTTGAATACGTCAGAATCCTTTTCGATTCTTAAAGTCTGACCGTCGTTAGAGAGGCAAGCACCAGCTTCGAAGTTAGACTGATTTAACTTGTCAACCTTATCAACGTCCATACCGATAATCTTAACGCCATCAGGAACAGTGAATTCAAGCTTTCTTGAAGTTAACCAAGCACCTGGAGTAGTTTCTTCAAATCTGAACTTAGCTGTCTTGAAATCGTCATCATCAAGATCGTCATCTCTTAATGGAGATCTACCAGCGAAGATTGTAGGAGCTTCAGTCATAGCTGTTAAGTTGAAACCGTAGTCAGCTCTTGTACCAACCTTTAACTGCTGGCTAGTGATATCTGTACCAGAAACTGTTACATATACATCACCGTAGTTCTTTTCGTCGTTGTTAGGAACCATTACAAGACCGTCGATAGTTAATGAAGATAACTTATCCTTGTCAATGTTTGCAATATCAGCCTTAGTAAGTGTGAATACTACTTCGTTAGCACCGTCAGCGATAGTCTGGCTAGCTAAAATAGAAGTCTGAGTTATTTCCTTACCATCTTTGTCCTTGTAAGTGTAAGGAACAGCAGCATTAACACCACTCTTTAATGTTACAGTACCAGCCTTGAACTTGTAAGGGCCGTTAGCCTTAACCTTAACTGTACCACCTTCAGTTGTGAAAGTGCCAGAAACATCTTCCTTAACTGTAATCTGTGGAACGCTGATGTTACCACTGTGAGTCTTAACATCTGTAGATACTACAGAAGAAGTTGTAGAACCTGAACCAGAAGTAACCTTAGCGATAGTGTAAGAACCACCACCAGTAACTGTAGTTGAGTTAGCGTCTACAGTAACCTTGATGTCACCTTCGTCATCAGTTGCGTCAACTGGTAATGAAATCTGGTATACAGGAGTACCCTTTGTAGCTTCGTTAGCACCACCAGAGTTGTTCTGGTTTACCCACTTAGCGTCGATTGGGTATAACTGAACTTCCATAGAAGTCTTGTTGATGTACTTAAGCTTGTATGGTAATTCTCTTTCGTTCTTTGCACCTACATATGCCTTAAGACCAGCTTCTGGATCGTTAACATTGTAGTTGTAAACTGTGTCATAAGATTCACCATCGTGAGCCTTGTATGCACATTCTGTGAAGTATTCTTCGTTGTATTCACCGTTTTCGAGGTCGAGAACGATAGATGAGTTAGAAGCGATTGTATCAAGTGGCTTAATCTGTAACTGAGTAAACGCACCGTTAACCTTAACTGCTTCATTAGTCTTAACATTAGCTGTAACGCTAATTGTATTAGTAGAACCAGCCATTGCTGACATTGGAAGCATACTAACAGTCATAGCAGCTGCTAATAAAAGAGCAATTTTCTTTTTCATTTCCTTGTTTCCTCCTTATGAAAATAAATGTGTAGAGGCTAGCATATTTACCTCTTTTACAAAAGTATTATAGCATTACACCTACAACTAGTCAACTAAAAAGGTAATTTGTAATATTACTGTAACATACCTTGTAGTTACTGCTGTCGTTTTGCTTGAACATAATATAACACTATAAAAATCAAAAATCAATGGGTTTTGGGTAAGTGTAAAATAGCTGTAACATTAGTGTCACAATCGTAATCTTTGAACCACATTGGCGTAACATTACGGACAGTTTTCGATTTTTTAATTGATTTTTTTCTCTCATTTGACATTATCTTTGCTTTAAATATTACAAAACTATTTTCGGTATTGTAACATTTACCTATTTATACACATAGGAAAATATTTGAACTTATCCACAAAAGCTATTTTTCTGACTTATGCACAAATACATTTTTTAATATACACAAACTAACATTTGTACACACCCAACACCCTCCCCTACATTTTAATATTCTTTCTACACACTCTGTAAATAAAATGCGTTTCTTCTATAAAATAAAGAGATTTTTTTATTTCACAAAATTTTTAAACACAAAAAAGTGGTCAAACTTTCATTTGACCACTTTTCCACATATTTAATATGTCAATTACTTAGCATCAACTGTTAATGAAACATTGCTGAAAGTAATATCAGCATTTCTTGAAACAAACATACCTACATAGTCGTGGTCAGCATTTAATGCTGCAAGGTTTACATCAGAGTATGTTACAGGAGTGTTGTTACCATACTGTGCTGTGTAAACACCATCTTTTCTTGTAAGTTTAAGTTCAATGCTATCGCCTGCTGCTGGAGCAGATTCGAGAACATTTGCCTTATCAAGAGCACCATTTAATCTTGCAAATGGAGCAATTGGAGTTGAGTTACCGCCTACAGACTGCTGAGTGTAACCTGCTGTTACATAGTCAGCCTTTGTCTTGTAGTTATCTGCAATAAACATATTATCTCTACAGATAAGACCGAAGCCAATCTGATTTCCTACAGTAAAGCCTTCGCCTACTGTTGCTGTAGCTGATATTGTGAAGTCATCATTTGGACCAATCTGCTGGAATGCCATCATCATACCGTCTTCGCTACCTGCAATCTTACCCTTGTTATTCTTAACAACAAGTTCAAATGTAGTTGCGTCTTTCTGAATTGCATCGTGATTTGGATGACTATCTTCTGTAATACCACTTACACCTGAACCAAATGCCATAGCTTCCCATGGAGAAGAAAGTTTCCAAATATTAGGATTGTTCCAAACACCTTCATCAAACTTAACCCAATTAGCATTTCTTGTAAGCATATCTACTGTTGGTTCAGTAAGATTTGTAACATTAGATGCAAGAGAAGTGTTAGATGCCTGAATATCCTTAGCCATCATATAAGCTACCATAGTTGCACCAAAATCATTAAGATGAGTATTATCTACAACAAGGCCCTGGTCAGTTGCATGTAATGCTGCTGAACCTGTTGGTGCTACTGTTTCGCTATCACCATTGTCAGCGTCCTTAGGAGCTGCACCTGGAGTTAATGATTCGTATAATGCCTTTGTGTTAGAAAGTGAGTCAATAACTGTAATACCAAGTTCTGAACCTAAATCTCTAACAGCCTGAGCATAATCGCCATTGTTAGCAACATGAACATCATTGTTAGCCCAAGTTGTAACGCCTGTAGTTGCGTTGTAGTTTGTAGTTCTTCTTACGATTGGAGTGCAAAGGATAGGAGTTGCACCCTTATCCTGAGCAAGCTTAATATAGTTTTCGTAAAGTGAGTTCTTGAAAGAACCTGCTGTATCCTTATCGCCGTTAGGGTCTGTAAATCTGTAAGAATCTGTCTTTTCGTCATTATGACCCCAAGCAATAATAAGTGTATCCCCAGCCTTAATATTTTCTTTAAGCTGAGTATAGTTTGCTACTGCTGAATCATCAACAGCACCGTTTTCGTTAATACCTGTTGCGAAACTCTTTGAGCTTCTGCCTGAAAGAGCAAGGTTTACAACCTGAGCACCTGTTAAGTAGTTCTGGAGCTTATCGCCAAAACCTACTCTCTTATAGTAGAAGTTTACATCATCAGTATCGCCATAGTGGCAAGCTGTTGAGTCACCTACTACATAAACCTTAGGTTCATTACCAGATGGTTCAGCATTAGTAGTTGCTTCTGTTGTACCATCAGTTGTAACTTCTGTTGCTGTTTCAGTAGTAGTTTCTGTTGTATCCTCACTACCGCCCTTTTCAAATGGGAACTTAAAGCTATTGTCAAGAGATTTCTGGAGAATTAATGCTGCATCATAAGCATTAATTACGCCGTCTACTGTACCGTCACTTACATTAGCTACTGTTGAATCAAAACCTGTAACCTGTTCAGGTCTTAAAGTATACTGTAAAGTTAAAGCAGCATCGTTAGCTTCAACTACGCCGTTGCCGTCAACATCGCCCCAAACCTTACCAGCATCAATCTTAATTGGGTTCCAACCGTCAGTACCCTGAGTATAAGTATATGGTACAAGTTCAGTACCGTCAGCAAGCTTAGGTTCTGTTAATACAGTTGACCAAGCAACTCTGTTTGCAGAGTTATCAACGCCTGCTAATTCCTTAGTATTATATTCATAGCAGTTAGCCTCGCCACCTAAAGAAGCTGACCAACCAGCTGGAGTAACAAGAGATGTGCCATCACTAGCTACGCCTACTGTAGTATTTACAAATGCAACTTCAGAAGTAGTTGCCTGCCATGGTCTACCGAAGTAACCAGGCTTACTTACATATTCAGATGCTGTATCAACACCAGGAGTAGTAGAAACTACATTACAATCATACATTAAGTAACCTCTACCAGATGCCTGCTGAGCAGCAGTAAGATAAGCTACATCATTGTTATCTTCAGAAGTGTTCATCATAATGTCAGATTTGTAGAATGTTGCAACCATACCACCGAAGATAAAGTCAGTACCACCCATAGCAGTACACTTGTTAAATGCAGCTCTAATATTAGATGCACCGTAAAGTGTATCCTGTCTACCTACGAACTTACAGTTGTTGAAGTATGCCTTATCGCCAAGAATAGCAATAGCAGCAGCTCTTTCAACAAATGACTTGTTCTGAACAGAAGTATCGCCAGCAGTTGTAGGTCTAGTACCCTTACCACCAACTGTCCATTCCTGAACAACATCGTTAGCTTCCTTAGTTGAAATGTACTGGTTAGCAGAATTTTCGAAGATAATACCATCAGCCTCGAAACCTGTACCTCTTACAGTAACTGTTGCATTCCAGTAAGAGTTCTTTGTAGTACCAGAACCTGGGTTTTCAAATGAAAGGTAACCATTTTCTTTGTTTGTCTTTAATACTTCTTCATCATACTTACAATCGTCAGTCATTGAGAAGTAGTTGTAACCATGGATATAGTAAGATGTTACTCTTACACCGTTTTCAGTAATGTTTACACCCTTGTTAATAAGAGCAGTATCAGGGTTAGCTGCTGTATTCTTTAATGTTACATTATCAACATCAATTACAAGCATTTCCTGATAATCGCCAGGGTCAACATTGATTGTTACTCTTTCGCTATTTGGTCTATCCATTAAACGAACAGCTGCAAGAGCATCATTAATTGTCTTGTATTCCTTATCAGCACCAACATAAATGTTTTCAGCATAAGGAACCTTTGTACCTACTGTAATACCAGTAAAGTAAGTTAAAGTATTAACTGTAATAGTTAATGTACCGTCAGCATTAGCTGTAAAGTCGCTAGATTCAAACTTGCTTGTTGAACCAGAGTTAGAAGTAACTGTCTGACCATTTACAGTAAAGTCTGCCTGATAGTAGTAACCTACATTTACATTCTGACCTGCCTTAACAGGTACTTCGATTGTTGTTCCTGCTGGAGCAACAAGATGAGCCTTACCAGATTCAGTCTTAACAGCACCTGTAAATACAAGACCGTTGTAAGCTGATTCATTTGTAAGAGTATCGTTTGAAGCAGAACCGAAGCTCCACTTAGTTGCATTGTTAAGAGTAATATCCTTTGTAGCCTCTGCACCATCAGTAACTGTTAAGTTAGAGATAAGACCAGGAGCAACTGGATATTTGTTATAGCCTGATAATGCTACAGTATATGTACCAGCTCTTAATGACATTTCATCATTTAAGCCAAATGTATATACATAGCCTTCTTCATTAAGGTTAGTAAATGTAACCTTAGTGTTTGCCTTTAATTCATCAATATTAGAAATAGAAGCACCTTCGCCAACAAGATTAATCTTTACTGGGTTAAGAGTCTTCTGAGCAAATGCTACATCCTTTGTAGAATCAGCATCTGCTGAAATTGTGTTAATACCGATTGAGTAATCGTTTACACCGTTAGCTGTTAAAGCATAGCTTACGCCCTTTTCAAGTTTAACTGTGTAAGTACCAGCTTCTGCGTTGATAGCAAACTTAGGCTGATAAATCTTACCTTCTGGAACTGTTGCAACGATTGCAAGTTTTGCAAGGTTAGCTGCATCAAGACCTGTAATAGAACCTGTTACTGTTACAAGGTCAACAGCATTGATTGTTACATTTTCAGTCTTAGTTTCTTCGCCGTCAGCAACTGTAATAGTAGCTGGAGTTGCTACAACATATTCATCTGCACCCTTGAGGCTTAATGAATAAGTATAACCTGTAGGAAGTTTAGCTGATACAGTAGCACCTGTTACAGCTACATCAAAATTCTTACCTGTTGTTGTATTAGTTAATACAAGAGAAGCATCAGTTGGGAAACCAGCTGGAGTTGCTACATTAATTGTTGTGTCACAATACTTAGCATCCTGTCTTACAATTCTGTAATAACTTGGCTTACCAGTCTTGCCGTAAATCTTGTATGTACCGTCCTGTTCTGCAACGAAAGTAGCAGTAACACCAGTAGATGGGTTATCAACTGTTACAGACTGAGCAGTTGGGTCATCAGCTCTTTCAAAAGTAAGTGAGCCACCTGCCTGAGAGTTTGCATATACTGTTACAATATCGTCAGCCTTTAAAGCAATAGAGAAGCATCTTGAAGAATCATCAGCCTTGTTGATGTATAATCTACCAGTTGCACCCTCTAATGTAGAAGTACCTACCTGAGTATCATATCTTGTAATAGCTTCGTTAGAAGTTCTGATTCTATCGTTGATACCACCAACCCAGCTCAAGTTACCTGCACTAAAGCTAGATGGAGCAACATTACCACTTGAACCAGCAGCAATAGAAGAACCATAGAAACCATTAATAATATCAGCAGTTAATCTGTTGTTATAAACATTTGAATCAAGTTCAGCACCACCGAAATCCCAAACATCAATCTTGCCGTTTGAATCTTCAGACTGCTTTTCATTCTGAATTGTTAAGCCATGTAAGTAGCTTAAACCAGCTGTACCAGCAAGTGTAGCTGTAATTACACCGGCATTACCCTTGTAAGAGAATGTCTGTGAACCACAAGCACCGGCACCATTGTTAGTAAATGAGCAAGAACCTAAGCTGTTGCCTTCTGCATCAGTAAAGTTCATTACTGCATCTGCCTGTGAATACTGGCAAGTAGCGAAAGTAATAATTGCATTACCAGCTACCTTAAATGAAATACTATCGCCTACACCAAGGTTAGCACCATGAGAACCATCGTGGAAAGCAAATGTTTCTGTAGGAGAAGTAAATGTTACAATACCGTCATCAGTTGAGAATGTAGAATACTTAACTGATGTATCCTGAGGAAGTACATTCTTATCAGTAAACTGATAGTTGAACATATCACCTGGCTGTGGGTCAACTGTTGCATCTGTATCAGCTACATTGATTGTATAAGTGTAAGGCTTAGCCTCTGGCTTATCAAATGTAAGAACAACGCTACCGTCAACAACCTTTGCTGAACAACCAGTTGCCTCTGTAAGCATAGCATCACTAAGTGTCTGCTTACCTAAAGAAATCTTTACCTTTGCACTTTCAGCACCAGCATTTACAACTTCGCCCTTACTTACTGTAACTGTAGCGTTGTCTGTAATTGTAGCACCTGTAACAACTGTAAGAGTAGTTCCGTTTACATTTACTGTTGCTGTCTTCTGTTCGTAAGGAACAACATCAATGTCGTAACGAGCAGGAACAACTGTAATATTAGGAACATACATCTTGCCACCAGTAACTGCAATAGTTACTGTACCAGCACCACCAACATATGTAATGTCAGCTGTTGTGCCGTCCTGATGATAACAAGCTGAAGTCTGACCCTTAACTGGGTTTTCAACAAACTTGCCATTTGCATCAGATGCTGTTGCTGTAAATGAACCAGCTGAATACTGGCAACCACCGAACTTAAAGATTGTATTACCACTTACAGGGAAAGTGAAAGTATTACCGTCTTTAAATTCAACACCATGCTGTGCACCATTAAAGTTAGCAGCAAGTGAATCTTCATTAATAGTCATAAAGCCGTATGTACCAGCTGCTGTCATTGTGTCCTTTGTAAAATCAAAGTTATAAATTCTGTTTACTTCAGGAGTTGAAACTTCTGACCCGTCCTGAGAAGCAAAAATATTGATTACAGGAACATAAGTAGTAGCTGAGAAATTGATTGTAAGTACAGATGCACCACCTGTATATGCAAAATCAATTGTGCTATCATCACCATGTCCTAAACAGTTAGCAGTAGCAGCAGCTCTTGTTTCGCTGTATGTACCGTCACTGTTTGTAACTGTAATATCACCCTTTGAATACTGGCAACCACCAATAGACAATGTAACAGGACCTGCAACTTCAATAGCTATTGTGTTGCCTGCCTTGAAAATTGAACCATGGTCTGCACCATTGTATCCAAAGCCATTCTGAGTACCTGGCTGAATGTCCAAGATACCATACTTTATCTCTGCATTACCATTGTAAGATGTGTCAGCAGGAACAATACTACCATCTCTAAAGTCAAATGTGTAATCCACACCGACTTCAGCAGTTTCTGGAGCATTTACTGCTGTATTAGCAGTAGTTTCCTCTGTTACATCTTCCACTACAGTAGTTTCTTCTGTAGCTTCGTCGCCATTACCAACAGATACACCACCTGGAGTAACAACGGAGTCAGCAACTTCTTCAACTGCTGCAGGAGCAGTATCTAATGCTGGGTCAGCAATTACATTAGAAAACATTGCACCAACTACTAAAGCTGAGGCAACAATTCTGCTCAAAACAACTTTCGTGTGTTTTTTCATTGGAAAACCTCCTTTTTATTTGTGCTTTTCAGCACAGAATTGTGTAATTATAAATAGTCTTTCCTCACCTAAATTACACTATCTAGTAATATTATACCATAACCAATTTTAAAATCAATAATTTATTGTAGATTTTAAACAATTCAAAAAATTTATACAACCTTTCCAATTTCTTAACAAATTATTAAGTTCTTTTTTGTGAAAGATTATAAGTAATTCTAAATTTTTCTTATTTAATTAATAATTATTATCTTTGCAAATTATGTGTAAACCTCAGATTTTTTGTTATTTATACCATTTTATATACCAAACAATTTTTTCCTGTTATAGGCACAAAAAAAGACGCTGACAAAAGTCAACGCCTTTTTTGTATATACATCAATTACTCTGCAACTGTAGTAGTTTCAGCAGTAGTTTCTGCAGTTGTTGTTTCAGTTGTAGAAGCTGATTCATCTACTGTAGTTTCTTCAGTTGTTTCTTCAGTAGTTGTAGTAGCTGCATCCTTTACAAGGCCATCAACATAATCCTTAACGAATTCGTAATCCTTGTACATCATAACAGCCATTTCAGCTCTATTAATGTTCTTCTTAGGTTCAACATTACCGTTTGAGCTACCAGTTACGATACCTTCCTGAGTAAGGAATGCAAGGTAAGGAGCTGACCACCAAGCTACATCTGCAACATCATTGTACTTGTTGTTTACAGAAGTTGGAGTGCTTGTTACATCTACGCCTAAGTATTCAAGAGTCTTAGCTACGAGAACGAACATTTCATCTCTGTTACAATACTTTTCAGGCTTGTAAGTATTGTCACCATAACCACTTAAAATACCAGCTGTGTAGCCCATTCTTACATCGTTATAGTAGTACTTACCTTCTTCGTTATCGCTGAAGTTCTTAGTTGGAGTTACCTGTAAACCAAGAGTTCTGTTAATGAGGATAGCGAAGTCGCCTCTCTTGCAACCAAGTTCTGGAGAGTAGATACCGTCTTCAGTACCAGTTACAATACCAAGTTCAGCTAACTTGTTGATGTAATCCTTAGCCCAACCATAGTTACCTAAGTCAGAGAAGTTTACATCACTATTTACAACATCCTTAGGTACGTTAACCTTAACTTCTGTACCGTCTGGAGTTACAATCTTAACTTCACCGTTGTCACTAATAACAATCTGGTTAGTAGTAGCTTCTGTGCTACCTTCAACAACCTTAGAAGTTGTTTCTTCTGTTACTTCAGTAGTAGCTGCAGTTGTCTTCTTTACAGAAGCGCCGCCACCACCGCCGCCGCCACCACCAGAAGATGTTCTCTTAGTAGTAGTTTCAGAGCTAGCTTCAGTTGTAGTAGTAGTTGTTGGAGCAGTTGTAGTTTCTGTAGTAGGAACTACTGGAGCTGCTGAAGTAGATTCAGATGTAGAAATTGTAGTTGTTTCTGAAGTAGATTCAGATGTAGAAACTGTTGTAGTTTCTGTTGTAGATTCTGTAGAACCACCAGCTACAATAATGTTAGCATTTAAGCCAACTGTAGCAAGCTTACCATCAACTGTGTAAGCAACGCTACCATCTGATTCAGTTGAAACGAACTGAACAGGAATTACATCGCCAGCGTTTACATTCTTAAGAGTGAACTTAACGCTTGCAAGTGTAGCATCAGGAGTACCGATTGAAGAAATTGCAGAACCATCGCTGTAGATGTAAGCAACCTTCATCTTACCAAGCTGAGCTGTAGTTAATGTGCCGTTAGCACCAGGATAATCTGGGTTAGAAGCACTTGGAGCATAAGCAATCTGTTCGTTAATCATATTAACGATACCAGTATTATTACCTTCAGCAGAAACCATTTCTACCTTGCTTGCATCGTAAACGATGAAACCAGTGAAAGCACTCATAGCTGTGTTGATGCTCTTAGCACCAAAGTCAAGAGTAACTTCTGTGTCACCAGTCTTAACTGTCTTATCAGCAAGGAAACCAAGACCACCATCAGCACCTAAAGTAGTTGTTTCAGTAGTTTCAGTTGTTGTTGTTGTTTCTGTAGTAGTTTCAGTAGTAGTTGTTACTTCTGTAGTAGTTGTTGTATCATCAGAACCTGAACCTCCTGCGATGTTAAGGTCGATAGTACAAATATTTAAGCTAGAACCCTTACCTGGCTGAACTACAACATATTCGCCAGCTTCAGGAACGCTAAGTGTACAAACTGAGAATAAGTTTGCTGTTGCTGCATCTCTATCAATGTTAGAGATAGAAACAACCTTGTTAGTAGTTGTGTTGATGAGGTAAACAGGAACTGACATTGCATCTGAAGAACCTAAACCAGCGTGGATTGTAACTGTACCACTGCCACCTAACTTCATAGAGATACCCTTTTCTACGTCAGCTGTTACATCAGAACCAACTGTAAGGTCTGCAGGGATAAGTTCGTTACCCTTACCAACCTGGAACTTCTTAAATTCTGCGTCAAATGACTTACCATCTGTAAAGTTAGTAATATTTGACTTGAATGTGAATGCAGAAGCACCTGCTGCTAACTTAATCTGAACATAGTTCTTACCACCATCATCAAGAAGTGAATCTCCACCCTTGAGAGATGTTACGCCAGAAGCGTTAATAGCATTAGAATCAATAGTAGCCTGACCCTTGAAACCGTCAACTGGAGCTGGAGTTGAACCTTCTTCAACCTTAACTGCAGCGTCAACTGTTTCTACAGTAGCTGTCTTTGCAATAGTTGCATCGCTAGATACTGTTGAGAGCTGGTTACCTACGAATGTAACCTTGATGTTAGCATCGCCAGCCTTGATAGCCTTGAATGAAATACCAAAGAGGTTACCGTCTGTGTTAAATTCCTGTAATGCTGTGCCGTTAACCATCTGCTGTGGAACAACATAAGCATACTTAACCTTACCTAACTGAGCCTGTGTCTTAGCACCGTCAGCACCAGTAAAGTCTGTGTTACCTACAGCTGGAACATTTGCAAACTGACCCTTGAGAGCAGCTGCATCAGATGCTGTATATGTAACGCCTGCAACTTCCTTAGTAATTGTACCGTTAATTGCATCAACCGGTTCAACTTCTACGAAAGCTGTATAGTTATTGAAACCCTTGTTACCAACAAGAGCAACATTAGCATTTACTGTTTCGCCAACCTTAACTGTTGCCTTATCTACAACAACCTTAGCTGTTACAGCTTCTGTAGAAACTTCAGTAGTAGTTTCTGTTGTAGTAGTTGGAGCTACAGTTGTAGTTTCTGTTGTTGTTTCAGTAGTTGTTACTGTTGTAGTAGTTGGAGCTACTGTAGTAGTTTCTGTTGTTGGAGCAGAACCACCGTTTAAGTCAAGCTCGATTACTGCAAGATTTACACTTGAAACCTTACCGTTCTGAACAAGGTAGTAAGTACCTGCTGCAGGAACTGTAAATGTAGGAGTGTTATAAACCTTTGACTTAGCATCACCTGTATTAATAAGTGACTGTGCATCAACAACCTTGTTTGTTGTTGCATCAACGAGGCAAAGAGGAGCTTCCATAACGCCAGAAGAACCTAAACCTGCATAAATTTTAATTGTACCTGCCTTAGCAGCTTCAATCTTGAGACCCTTTTCAACAGCACCACCAAGGTCATCGCCAGCTTTAAGTGTCTGGCTTAACTTTTCGTTACCGTTACCAATCTGGAATTCAGTTGAGTAAGCTGAACCATCAGTAAACTTTAAGTTGTTAGCCTTGTAAGTGAAAGCTGAACCGCCATTAACAATAGAAACGCCTGAACCAAGTTCATTACCATCAGTTAAGCCTGATGCGAAAAGCGTTTTAACTGTTTCAGCATTGATAGTAGCCTTACCTGAAAAAGCCTCAGCTGCCGTAACAGGTGCAACATTGACAACCATTACGCTTGTAAGAGTCATACTCGCTGCAAGTACAGCACTTACAATTTTCTTGAAAGATTTTTTCAATTTTTATTCCTCCTTTATAAATTTTGAAAATACCCCATGTAGA
>ENA-OPXQ01001336-OPXQ01001336.1-human-gut-metagenome-genome-assembly--contig:-NODE-1336-length-13729-cov-2.817098_pt1 | contig 13729 bp, 8 predicted proteins | sample MGYA00241769_ERZ502042 | MGnify/ENA primary metagenome ERZ502042 (study PRJEB25962, sample SAMEA2041934) | human gut metagenome | biome: human gut; feature: human-associated habitat; material: faeces...
GGCCCTTTAAGTTTTTTTGTGTGTTTTGATAACAATTGAATCGAAAATTTGTGCAAGACCATAAAAAGTTTGAAATATACTAACGTAAATGTCTTGCGGGGGGGTACAGATGTGGTAATATATCATAAGAGATACAAAATAATTAAAAAATATTAAATAAAACGGCTGTTTTGTATCCGGAAATTCAAGACCTATATCAGAAATTTTTATTTGATCTTAAATGATCAAGAAAAGGGGATGGTGCTGAATTTTAGGGTGTATGGACAGATAGTTACTCATTTTGCCTGTGTTGAAATTTATTGAAGAAGGTGTAGAAAATGTTGGGTAAAACTAAGAAAAATTTGGCACTAAAAATAACACTGGGATTAGTATTAGCTTTGCCGGTAGGAACAGCTTTAGCGGCGGATACAGCGACAATTGTTGATTACGATGCTCTTACTGTGAAGCCAAATGCGGAATTTATATACCACGGCGAGGGCGATAAGAAAGCAGATTTTACTGCTGCAGATATTAAACGCAGTGAAACGCAATGTGTATATGGAATTTTTGTTGGGGATAAAGCCGTTTTGAATGCGGCATCAGAAAATATAAACATATCGGTTACTAATACGGAGGGTGAAACAAGAGCAGTATATGCGGGGGCTTTCACTGATAAAGACAAGCATGTTATAAATGGCGGGACATTAAACCTTGGTGATGATACAACTAAAAATGTCACGGTGAAGGTTGACGCGAAAAAAGATGCTCTGGGGCTGAATGCAATACGTTCAACGGACAACAGTGAGGTTGAACCGGGCATTATTAATGTCAAAGGTGAAAATGTAAGTATTGAAGCCAATTCGGCGGAAGGATTAGCTGTTGGTATTTGGGCACAAAATAATAAGACTGTAAATGATGGCAATCCGTCCACTGTGAAAATAGATGCTGATAACACCTATATTAACGTAACTTCTGGTAATAAAGTGCCAACCGCAGGGGAATATAATAATATCGGCATTGTTAATTATAGCGGTGCTAAAGTAATTATTAACGGTAATTTAACAGTAGAGTCAGGGACTTTTTTGAGCACTCGCGGCGGTGCAACAACAGAGATCAATAAAGATGGCAAGGGCACAGTTAAAATCAACGGAGATATTAATTTTAACTATGACCAACCGACATCAGGAACATCGGTAGATGCAATTGTTGATTTAAATTTAACAACACAAGACTCTGTCTTTAACGGCAATATCTTTGTTAACGGTAATCCTTATCCGCCAGACGGGAAAAAAGAGGTTGGCGGCATGATCTTAGGACTTGCCAACGGTGCACAATGGAATACTGATGAGAACAGCTTTGTTAATAAACTAAATTTTAACGATGGTATTATTAATGTGAATGGCGGTGAGGGGCAGGAAGTTAAACTTGGTGACATTAATGGCAGTGGAGGCACTGTAAATATGTTAACGAGCTCCGATTTAAAAACCGCCAAATTATCAATTGGTACGATAGAATCTGATGCTGTAAATAAAATCGATCTCAAAGCCAAAGCGGCGGCCGGTCCTAAACTTACAATTAATTACACTGGTATCACCGCCGACGATCTTAACAATGTGGCTGATGATTTAGGGGGTTTAGCTAAAAATATTAGTGTTGAGGAAGGTACTAATACTGGTCTTACAGCTACGGCTAATGTAGCAGAAGGTTTGTTAAAGGGTTCAGTAAGCGCTGATTTGGATACTGCTGCCAGCGGCAGTACGGTCAAGGTTGACAGCGTCAAACAAAATAAGGAAAGTTCTACTATGACTTCTATGCGCAATATTGCCAGTGTGGCGATCGTTTCATGGCGCCAGGAGGACAGCACGCTGAGCCAGCGTTTGGGCGAACTGCGCAGCAGCGAAGGCGATCAGGGTATTTGGGTACGTATGAGCCGCGGTGAATTTGAGTACAGCGGCGCTTATAAAAACCAGTATAATTTCTTCCAATTGGGCTATGACAAAGCTTTTGGCAGCTGGCATTATGGTGCGGCAATAAGCCATAACGACGGAAAAACTACTTACGATAGCGGTAAAGGTGAAAACAAGAGCACCTCCCTGTCACTTTATGGAACCTGGCTGGGGGACAGAGGACATTATACTGATATTGTTTTAAAACAGGGTCGTTTATCCAACGAATACGATAATTATGCGGCAGCAGGGCATACTCATGGCGATTATGATGCTTGGGGAACTTCCTTGAGCGGTGAATATGGTATGAAGGTAGGTCTCGATAACGGCTGGTATGTAACGCCGCAGGCTCAACTGACCTTGATGCGTATCGGCGGTGAGGATTATACTACTAATAACGGTATCAAAGTCAACCAGGATACACTGGAGAGCTGCGTTGGACGAGTGGGCTTTGAAATGGGTAAAACTATCAGCGATAAAGGCAGCATTTATGCCAAAGCTTCATTGCTGCATGAATTTGCGGGGAATGCAGATACTTATCTGAGCCTGAATGGTATCAGCAACAGCTACAGTCAGGATATTGGCGGCACCTGGTACGAAGCAGGTTTGGGCTTCAATTTTAAAACAACAGCGAACAGCTATGTTTATGCAGATGTTGTAAAAACCTTTGGCGATGACATCAAAACTCCATGGCAATGGAATGTTGGTGCACGCTGGAGCTTCTAAACAGCAATAAAAAATTTTGTTCCGGCTAAAAAAAGACCCTTTTATGGGCGGCTCAATAAAACAGTATAGCCTGTCCAATTCCTCAATGCGCCGTACTGCATGGACGAATACTTTGTCTTGCAGGAGAATATGAAGTGATTGAAAAAGCAATCACAGGCAATACCGCCGCGCTCCTTGCGGTACAGGAACGGCATAACGCCTATATAGACAGACTAAGGGGAGGAAATGCCGACATGAAAGAATGGTTAAATGCAAAGTTGCTTATGGCTGTTATAAAGTTCCGAATGGACTATCATCTACCGCATAAGTAGCAAAGCCATGAAAAACCGTCAAGGGTAAAGATGAACGGCTACTCCGCCCTTGACGGGTTTCCATATGGTAGCCAAGAGGGCGCAAACGGATAGACCGCTTGCGCCCTAAATTCATTATGTAATGTTACGCAATAGACATTAATTTCCCCTTAATTTGTGCGGCGTTGCAAACTTTGTAGGAGCATGAGTAAGGATTTTATATTCCTTCCCTTAAAAACGGTGTTCTACTGCGTGACAAGCGTAACTAATGATAGTATAATGTCATTATAGTAGAAAAATCAAGAAACGGAGGACAAATATCATGTTTTTCTCTGAAAAGTTTCAAGTTAGTAGTGACTTGATAAAAGACTATGGTGCAGTCGATATATCCTTAGTATGTGATATTCCTCTGTTCATTGATCCAATGCTGATATTTAATAGTAAAAAAAAGGTTTACAAAGAATTACACAATCAAATTATCCGTTATTTTCATTTCCTTTACAAAAAAGCAGATCAAGGACTATCACAAAAAGAAATCAATGCTTGGTTTAATTTTAGTGAAGTACCTAATAATTGGCTTGGATATGCGTTAGTCGGAAATAAGGGGTTAGCGTTGGGTCGTAAATATGCTAAGTTTTTATATGAGAATATATCATTTGCGTTAAATACGCATGGTATATCTCAATCTCAGCATATTGAAAAAGCAATGCTTCTTTATGATGGCAGCGGAAAAGATAAGATTAGTGACTTAACTGTAAATCTCATAAAGGGATTTCTATGCGAGTATACTGAACATTTTGCCAAAAAATATATCAAACCACAGTTCATAAAAATCTTTCCGATTGATAAAGCCTATTTTAATTATGATACTGAAAGTTTTATTAGTAAAGAGTTCGCACTTCCTTTTGTGAATAATGAAAAGGGAATACCAGAATATATTCTGCTAACTCCTTTTGACATTTTGCGTGAAGATGAACCCGCAATAAACAAAGCAGATTTTTACAACAGTTATGACCGCATTCGTACGGTTATTGAAAATGATACTTTAAGAGCATATGTTAATAATTATATAGGATTAGCTGTTAGACGGTATGAGGAAAATCAAAGAAGAAATAGGAAGCCTATCAAAGAAAAGTCCATAAGTAAAATTGAAAAAGAAGCTTTTAGTGAATTAGTAAAAGAATATCCAGAATTATATGATTATTATATTAGGTTGCGAGAAGCTGACACAGACGAAATACGTTTAAAGTGTATGATAGAATTAAATTTGCAATTAGAGCGTCTATTGGTAGCTTCTAAAAACATAATAACAATTTTTAAAAATTCAAATTATCAGTTTGACGAACATTTGTCGGCAAGAGAGGAAGCAAAACAAAGATTAAAGTTTTTTAAGCATATAATTGAAGATGGCGACGGATACAAAAATCTGTATGTTAAAGGAAAACAAATTGCAAAGGAAAATGATTTGCAAAGACTCTTCCGCTTTGTTTGGTATGGTACGAATTATAAAGTAGACGCAGAGCCTAATAATGGAAGAGGACAAGCCGATTTTATTATTTCAATGGGGCAAAAAAATCAAAGTATAGTCGAGTTTAAATTGGCGAGCAACTCAACATTAGCGCATGTATTTACACAAGTGAAGATATACGAAGCTGCAAATTGTACCGATGGTAGCTTGATTGCAATATTTTGCTTCTCTGAAAGTGAATATCTTTATTCGGAGCAAATTGTAAAAGCTGCTGGATACGAAAACTTGATTGACGAGTCAATTTACTTAATTGATTGTAGAAATGACAACAAGCCATCTGCTTCAATAGCATAAATGTAAAAAAGTAGGCGTACTGTCGAAACGATACGCTTACTTTTTTGTGCCCTGTATGGCAGCTACCTGAATATGATGTAGATTTTTATACACCTGAGTTAAGAGGCGAAATGAACATTAACCCTGCAACAGGTGCAGTAAGTGAAAAAGAAATAAAATATTCAGTTTATTAAGCAAACTGTAACAGCATAAACCAGGACCGGATCTTCCGGTCTTGGTTTTTTGCATCCGGATGCAGAGCAAGCGGCAATAAAAATTTTTGTGATGGATAGCTCAAGACCCTTTTTAGGGTCTTTTTTTATTTTCTGTTATATTTTGCCCTAGACCAGCTTTTTGACCGTTATAGCGGAGAAATCTTATTCTTGCACTTTGAAGAAACTTTGTTGGATTTTCTTCAAATAATAAAATAGCAACATTGGTCAATTTACCATTACGAATTAGGCCTCTGGCTTCAAGGATTTCGGCAGGAGTTTTTGTTGTAACTTTCATTTTCTCTTGATAGACGGCTAATAATTTTTGATTTAAATCGTTCAGTGTGGCATCCTCTATAATCTGGTCTTCAAAAAATCTTTGGCCTTTATCATATTCAAGTGCATTGATTTGAGAACAAGTTAGTTCGATAGATTGGTCGGCAACCCTTAAATAGACTTTTTCATTAAAACTCATTCCCAAACAATGTATTTTAAGCTTATCTTTAATTTATGAAGAAAATGAAAGTAGAATAGTATGAAGTTTTTGAACATGAGAATGAATTTGCTTATATTATTATAAATTTATGATAAAATTATAGTACTGATAAATAAAATTTTGAGGTGAAAAAATGAGTAGAATTAACGAAATTCAAACAAGGATAAAATCTTTAAGTCCAGGTGCGTATCAAAAATTAATGGATGCTTATCTTCATAAAAAATATGAATTTGAAAACATTGAAACCTTGGGAATGCAGGCTGGAACTGATAAAACTACAAAAGGGACCCCAGATTCTTATGTTAAGTTAGAAAATGGAAAATATATCTTTATAATGCATGGATCTGTAGAAAAAACATCTTTTGATAAAATTAGAAAGGATATAAATTCTTGTTTTGATGAGGAAAAAGTAAAACTGCAAAAGAGTGAGATAGATAAAATTATATGCTGTCATACTTCTTCTGATATTACTCCTGAGCAATATGAAATATTATGTGGATTACATCCTGGAATAAAAATTGAATTAATCGGTATAGGGACAGTTTCTCATGATTTAGAAAATAAATACCCATATCTTGCTAAAGATCATTTAGATATAGATTTGGATACAGGACAAATATTGGATCTTGAAGGGTTTGTAAAAAAATCTGATAAAAATAATATGAACGCACCATTAGATATAGCATGTTTGCATCGTGAACAAGAGATAGATAAATTAGTTGTCGATTTAGAAAATGAAGACATGATTTTAGTATGTGGTCAGTCTGGTATCGGGAAAACGAGACTCGTTATTGAAACCTGTAGGGAATACAAATTAAAATTTCCAAATATCAATATCTTATGTATAAAGAGTAATGGACAAAATTTATATGATGATTTAAAAATGTATTTATCTGCGCCAGGAGAATATATTTTATTTGTTGATGATGCAAATCAAGTTACTATGTTAAGTCATATCACAGATTATATTATAGATCCACCTGAGGGAATAAAGGTTAAACTAATTTTAACAGTTCGAGATTATGCACGTGAAAATGTGATAAGTAAAGTGAGTAAAGTTAAAATCCCATATATTATAACAATTGATAAACTTTCAGATGAATCTATAAAAGAAATTTTACGCATAGAATTTGAAATAATTAACTATGTTTATATAGATAAAATATTAACAGTTGCTAGTGGCAATATACGTTTGGCCGTGATGGCGGCGATATCTGCTAAAAATAATGGTTACAAGGCTATTGAAAATTCCATTGATATTTTTAAAAATTATTATAGTACAATATTGGGCACACTTGAATTTAATAGGAAAAAGATAATTATAGCCTTTGTTATAACACTTTTAGGACCAATAGAGTATAAATCAGATCCAGTAATAAAATCGATACTTGATGAGCAAAATATAAGTGAGCTTGAATATCATGAATTATGTCTTGAACTTAACAATGACGAGATAATAGATTTGTTTCAAGAAAGAGCTGCTAAAATTAGTGATCAGAGCTTGGGGAATTATTTGTTGTATTATGTTTTAATTGATACAAAATATATAGTTATTTCGGAAATATTAAAAAAATGTTTCAAAGCTTTTAGAAAGAAAATTATTTACGCATTGAATACATTACATGAGTTATTTGGTTCTCAAGAATTAATAGGGTATATTGATGTAGAAATAAACAAAGTTTGGGACGAAATGATAGAGGAATTTGGAGAAATTGAAGTTATACGATGTTTTTATAGTTCTAATGAATTAAAAACTTTATCTTATTTCAAAAAAAAAATTTACAGACATGTCTGTAAATAAAATTGAAACACTTTGTTTGAAAGATATTACAAAACAAATAGATTTAAAAGATGAGGATTTGTATGTATTAGGAGATTTTAAATATTCTAAAAATTATGAAATAGCACTTCAATTGATTTTTTTGTATTTTGATAAAAATCCGAATATAATAGGTGATTTGTATTTTCTATTCACAAAAGCATATGGATATGATGAATTCTCCTCTAGACATGAATATGAAAGAGAATACATATTAATAGAAAAATTATGGGAAGATACAAAATTTGGTGAACAATACCATAAAACCATGTTACTTGTTCATTTAATAAAATATTACCTACAATACAATGTTAATATTACTGAAACAAAGAATAACACCCTGAGATATGGAACTATGTCTCTCAGAATGTGTGATGGTTTGCAATCTTTAAGAAAATTAATTTGGGATATATTGGGCAAACTGTATAAAGATAATAGGTACACTGGTTTTATAAATGAGGTTTTAAAGGATTTTTCGGTTGATATATTACATGATATAGAAAATTCAAAGCAAATCTTTGAACATGATTTAGATTTGGTAAAAGAAAATATTTTTGCTAATATAACTGAACCTGATTTTGCTCAATATTTGGTTATAAAAAAATTTATAGAGCATTGCTGTAGATTAGATATTAATTATCTGGATTTTACAGAAAAATATAAATTAAATAAGGATTATATTTTATTTGAAGCAATCGCTCCAGTTGAAGTCTTCAGAGGAAAATATGATATTAAGGAAGAAAATCGGGCTAAAATTCAATCTATAGTTTCATCTTATACTGATGAAGATTTTATGCATTTGTTTGCTATTTACAAACAATATATAGAAAATATTGAAGAAAATGATTCCTATATAAGGAGAAGTATTGATATGATTTTCAGTATAATGATGGATTCAAAAGATAGATATCTTTTATTTTTGGATTTGTATTTTAAGTCTAATATGAGTCTAAATATATTCCATAATAGAGAAGTTAGCTCTATGATTAAATATTTGGGTATTAACGAAACAGAAGAAAAATTAATGTCTATTGCATGTTCTGATAGGCATATATGGTATTATGAATTTTTATGTTCCTTAGAAGAAAAGGATATAAAAGAAAAACATATAACAGCGATAGAAGAACTTATTTTGGAAGAATTGGGCAAAGAAAAAATATCTATAAGTTTTGAATTAAAAAGAATTATTAGATACATTAATAAAAGCTCTAATATTTTAGAGAAGATATCAAGGCGTATGCTTGAAAGAGGAGATTCTAACATAATTAAGACTTTCCTTCAATTTTATTATTATATTGATGATGCTGAAATAGATTTTTTATTGGATAATTTTAAATGCAACTTGGGATTGTTATGTGATCTTTATATTATGGTTAAAGCAGATAATGTGGATTGTAATAATAAATTGTTTATGCGGATATTATTAGAAGAACCCACTTTTCTTGAAAAATTCATAATAGCATTGAACACAAGAAAAATTAAATATTTAAGTGATACTACTAATTTTGACATAATATGGGAAAATGATAATTATAATAAATTAATACAAGATATTTTTGATTTGATTTGTAAGCATGAAGAATTTGTATCAATAATTCATTTTAGATTCGAATGGTTTTTTCAAACAGGAAAAAATGATGAAACAGATAATTTGATTGACAGAAGAAAGGTGGAGTGGGTAAAGGAATATATTAGTAAAAACTGTAATGATTCAAAGCTGATGAGGTTAATTTTTAATATAGTTTCTAGTTATATGACAATATATCGAATAGAAATAATATTGTATTTTTTAGAAAAAAACTCAGATGTCAAAACTTTTACTGAAATAGAGCTGTTCCCATCTGTTGAAAGCTGGTCAGGAAGCGAAGTCTTATTATTGGATAAAAAAATTGAGTTTCTTAGTAAGTTGAATGAAAAAATTAGCAATGATATAGATTTTATAGAGCACAAAGCATATTTACAATATATAATAGGAGATATAAAACTACGCAAAGAAGAAGTGCTGCTAACAGAATATTTATCTAATCTAGACAATATATAAAATCTGGCGCGAGCATGGTTTCTTAAAATGAAATCATAGTTTTATTATTTAAATAAGACCACATAAAAAAATTATGTTCCGTCTAGCTCAAGACCCTTTTCAGGGTCTTTTTTTTATTTCCGTTGGTACGGTAAAAAACTGATTGGCTGTACAGACTTTGGCGGCAGGCGAAACGCAAAAGTAATAAGGCTATAAAAAAGCGCAGACTACGATAGTTTTAAAGCCGCTGGCGTAATGCGCCGGGCAAGACTCGCAGACGTTTTACACAAACAAGCAGTTTGTGTCTTGCGGGGGGGTACAAACGTGCTATAATGACTACGATCATTACTATAACAAATGTTTTTGATATAAAACAAAAAAGTGATGCTTTGGTTTCGATATTTTAAACTAAAATACTAATATTCTCGAAAATTGAGGTGAAGTATGTACGATGAAAGCTGCCTGCCGCGCATCGGCAGCAATATCCGTCTGCTGCGCGCTGCCTGTCAGTTCAATCAGCAGCAGTTTGCCGAACGTATCGGTATCAGTCAGACTCATCTGAGCAATATCGAGCATAACAATGTGCAGGTCAGCTTAAAGCTGCTGGTGCGCAGCGCCAATGTTCTGGGCTGCAGCCTGGAAACACTGCTGAACAGAAAAGCGGCGGCCGAGTGGGCACAGGCACATGATGCCGAGGCTGACGAACAGGAGCAGTACTCGCTGGAGGAAGTGCGCCTGCTGCTGAAGCTGCTGCAGCTGAGTAAGGGCCGCTGAAGGCAGCGGCTGTACTTTTTTTACAGCTTGGATAAAGACTGGCAATACCAGCTCCGCAGTAATAACTGCGAGGATATAAAAAAGTTTTTCAAAGGGGGCGGCGCGGCAGAACAAAAAACAGCAAAGACCGAAAAAGACTGAACTGGTAAAGAAAGGAGGCGCAAAGTGGCAGAACAAATACATATCGGTTTTGGTATCGATAAAAACTTTGGCAAATTTGCAGGAGTAACGATAACCTCGCTGGTGCATAACAACATCCAGCACGATTTAAACATCCATATCGTCTACGACCAACTTTTGCCGGAAGATATGGACAGATTAAAAAAGACAGAGCAGCTATACCGTAACCTGAATTTGCACTTTTACCAAATCACCAGCACCGAAGGGATGACTTTTGTAGTACCGCCGGGGCATATTACCCAGGCCATGTATTACCGCTATTTATTTGCCGATCTGCTGCCAAAATCTGTTAAGCGGCTGATCTACATGGATGCCGATATCATCTGCAAGGGCGATATTCTGCCTCTGTGGCAGACAGACTTGCAGGGCAGAGTTTTGGGAGCTGTGCGTGACTGGGGCGAAGAAAAAAGCTGCGTGCGCATTGGTCTTAAAAACGGCCGCTATTTTAATTCCGGCGTGCTTTTAATGGATTTAGTCAAATGGCGGCAGCAAAAGCTGACCCAAAAGTTATTCCGATGGCTGGAGCAGGTTGGCACTACCAAGATTCTTTGGGGTGACCAGGACGCCCTCAACGGCGTTATTGACGGCGATTTTGTAGAGCTGCCCAAAATTTATAACGGTATCGTTATCAACAACACAACGCTGAATGAAGAACTGGACGTAGTGCTGGTGCACTATATCGACTATATCAAACCCTGGCATATCTATTATATGGACAGCAATGCCAAAGAGCTGTATTGGGAATATGTAAAAAAATCGCTGTGGAGCGATATGAAGCCTATGGACGGTAAAACGGTACATACGGCGATCATGACGGCGCGCCTTTTGCATAAGCAGGGTAAATACGCCCAGTCGGCGTCGTATTACGAAGCTTTATTAAAGTATTTTTTAAAAGATAAGTATGAATAAACTGAATTATAGTTAAGCATGTAAACACAAAAAAGAATTTGAGAAGGAAGTGTGCAAATGTCTCGTAAAAAAGCTTTAGGCAAAAAAATAGCCCATACCCTGATGGCAATGTCCATCGTCTATTCCAGCGGTATCAATATCGTTGTCAACCAGGTGTACGCCGGCGAAAAAACCGAAAATATTACCGGCAGCAGCGCCCGCTTTACTGAAACCGGCGCCAATGGCAATAATTATGCTATGTCTGGTGGTGTTACAGACGGCGAAGACGCCAGTATTACAGGTAAGATAACGGACAGTAATGTTGTTGCTAATCCTATCGTTATTACGGCTAACGGAGGTCACGGCGGCATAGATAATGGTAATTCCCCTACAGTGATGCAGGGGGCTATTGGCGGCGATGCCATTGCGAAAGTAACGGTAGATGAAAGCCTGAGCAGTATTACCACAGGCAATATTACAGTAAATGCTACCGGTGGTAGTAACGGCAGCGCCTATCAGGGCGTTGCGGGTGATGCTGGTGCGGCAGCGGCTTACGGACTGGAGGTCAAGCACGATTTGACCATCACGGCGGCTGATATCACTGTGAGCGCTCAAACAAAATATAATGATAATAGCTTTGGTAACAAGGTAGATATAGAAGCTGCTAAACATAATGGCGCCACGGCAACAGGTTTGCAGGTCGACAGCGGTACTGTTAATTTTACAGGTGGTGGAATTAAGGTGCTGGTAAGCAATGAAGCACGATATACTAGTATTGATGAACTGCCTGCCGAGAAAACTAAGGGCTCTGACGGCGGCGACGCCAAAGCCTATGGCATCAGGGTCAACGGCGGCGAAGTAACAGCCAAGCTGACAGGTAATATTGTTGTTGATAAGATTAATGCTGGTTCCGGCGCTAATATTTATGGTAAGGTCGATGCAGGCAAAGGCCCTGACGGCGGTAATGGTGGTAATGTTATCGCTTATGGGGTCTATGCCAACGGAGGCATCGCCCATTTGGAGCTGGAGGATATCATTATCGATTCATCCAGTGGAAGTAGTAGTAATTATGTCAGTGCAGGTAAAGGCGGCAGTGGTGCTGGTGTTACGGCTCAGGAGGCTGAGGCCGGCAATGGCGGTAAGGGCGGCAAAGCTGCTTTCGTTGGCGTCCATGTGGCAGATGGCGGGAAGGCAGACGGCAGTCTGGGCGCTATCAAATTCAACGCTAAAACCAATGTAGAAAACTATGGCGGCAGTGGCGGACGCACTATTAACCGCATCGGCGGTAATGGTGGAGCCGGCGGCGATGTTTATGCAGCCGGCATCAGTAACGACGGCGGCACGGCCCAGCTGACAGTAGCATCAATGGATATCGATATCAAGTCTGATAATGGTGGTTCTGCAGGCAGTATAGAGCTGACCGGTTCAAACTTGTTAACTGCTACCGGAACAGTGCAGGTTACTGGCGGTAAAGGTGGCGAGGCGCTGGCTGTGGGCGTAGATAACCGCAGCGGCAGCAGTGAGGTTACGGTTACGGGTGTTATCAAGCTGGCAGCTACAGGTGGTAATGGTGGTGGCTGCGGCACTGTTAGCGGATATGCGTATGTAACAGATACAGAGGCCCAGATCTTAGCGAACGAAAAAGAAGGCGGCGAAGGCGGCGCAGCCACAGCCGTTGGTTTGCAGAATGTTGACGGCAGCCTGACCGCAGATGTGGCTAAACTGGAAATAAAGGCCACCGGCGGTATTGGCAGTGGTGGTGCCAGCACCTACGGATCGATCAATGGTATCGGTGCTAATGGCGGAGCCGCAGCTGCTTACGGTATCAATGTTATAGGCGGGCTGGCCGAAAGCCTGACAGTGGCTGAGATCACAGTAGAGGCTACAGGTGGCAGTTCAAGAGGAACTGGGTCAAATGCTATGCACGTTATAAATGATGACGGCGCCGGACTAACAGGCGGCAAGGGCGGTAACGGCGGCAATGCTTATGCCTACGGCGTCAGCAACAGCGGCGGCAGTGCGGTCGCAACAGTTGGTACCATCACGGCCAAGGCTACAGGTGGCAAGGGCGGCGATGGTGGCAATGTAGAGAAAAAATACGATGCGGTAGCAGCGGGTATTGGCGGTGATGGCGGTAACGGTGGCAATGCTTATGCCTATGGTGTTTTTGGTACCGGCAGCAGCAGCCACATAGCGATCGCCGTCGATGAGATCACTGCCAGTGCGACAGCAGGTGCTGGTGGTGCCGGTGCAGCTCCCGGTAGTGGTTATGATAATGGTGTGGCAACAGCAGGTGATGATGGAGTGGCAGGCGAAGAAGCCAAAGCTTACGGCGTTTACGCCGCCGGCGGCGCTGTGATCGACTTAAGCGCGAAAAACAGTGGTCCGATCAAGATCAATGCTAAAGCAGCCGATGGGACTGTTACCAACGAAGCCTATGCAGTTTATGCAGATAAAGGCACAGTTTTGTTTGGCAGTGATGCCGAGCTGAACTGGGATGGTTCCAGTGGTACAGATAATACTCTTGTTACCGGTCTGAACAATGGTACCCTGGGCTTTAGCGGTACAAGCGCTGACCGCACTGTTACCGGCGGCAAG
>ENA-OPXQ01001337-OPXQ01001337.1-human-gut-metagenome-genome-assembly--contig:-NODE-1337-length-13728-cov-5.679295_pt1 | contig 13728 bp, 10 predicted proteins | sample MGYA00241769_ERZ502042 | MGnify/ENA primary metagenome ERZ502042 (study PRJEB25962, sample SAMEA2041934) | human gut metagenome | biome: human gut; feature: human-associated habitat; material: faeces...
AAAAAAAAGACGCCGGCTGATTGCCGGCGTATTGTTCACTGTTTATTTTGCGGTGTTGTTTTATTTCTTATTCTTTTCAGAAAAAATGGGACGGACTTACAGTGAGAGAGCATATCACTATAATCTTGTGCCATTAAAAGAAATCATGCGTTTCATACGTCATCGAAAAGTTCTCGGTACTTATGCAGTGGTTTTAAACCTTGTGGGAAATATCATTGCATTCATGCCATTTGGAACTTTTTTGCCAATCTACTATGAACGGTGCAGAAAACTGCGGTATACGGTGCTTTACAGCTTTGAATTGAGTCTTGTTGTGGAAATACTGCAGCTTGTGTTCAAGGTCGGAAGTCTTGATGTAGATGACCTGATCTTAAATACGATTGGCGGACTGTTTGGATTTCTTGTTTATGAACTGGTAAAACAGTTTATACGAAAAACGACAGAGCGAAAAAAGCATGATGATTAAGAAGGTTATGATTAAATTTCCAGGCAGGTGCCGCCTTTTACTTCTATCACAGTATCTCCGTCAATTTCAAGCCAGACACTGATGGCATTCGGATTGTAGACTCTTCTGCAGTCTGTTGAGAAAATCAGACGTCTGGCGGCATCCATATAATCAATGATCTCGATGTTGGTTGCATACCAGATATCATCCCTGCCGCCCATATATGCGCAGAAATCTTCAATGACATTCCAGTTATCATGATTGTCAAATTCATAACTGTGTCCCCAGACATACATTAATTTTAAATATTGTTTTTTCTTGAATTCTGCAAAAAATTCAGCTTTTTCCATCAGATCCGGTGCATCATGATGACAGGTCGGATGCCATTCAAGAGGGTCGGTTGGAAGTGCAAAGTCAGCTGCCGGTTCTACGACGCGGGCATATGCAATGCCAAGCTGGCGGAATAACTGTTTAATTTCTTCATTGTAAGATCCGTTTGGATAAGCATGTCCGCGGATGATGCGGTCGGTGATCTGCTCTAAGCCTTTCCGGTCAGCTAAAATTTCTTCGGCAACTTCCGTCATTGGACAGCGTGCAATGGTCGGATGGGTCATGGTATGGGTTGCGATTTCATGTCCGGCGTAAAGTTCATTGATCCGTGAACTTTTGATGCGCGGCGGATTGAGTCCTTCTTTATCGATCATTCCGTAATTTAAATTAAAAGTTCCCCGTATGCCATAATGGTTAAAAATGGAGACAAGACGTTCGTCCTGAATTTTGCCGTCATCGTAGCTCATAGTCAGTGCTTTCGCTTTTCCCTCAGGGAAACATACATAAACTTTCATTGATAAAATCCTCCTGCAGGTTACATGGTAATTACTTTTAAAATCAATTGTTATAGTAAACGCTTTTTACCTGGAGTGCAAGGACAATGTGACTTTTTCCTTTTAAATATCCCATAAACTGTGATATACTATATTTCGGTGGAATACTTACCAACATATGGATATGATCTGGCATTAAGTGTCCTTCTATTATTTCCACACCTTTATACTTACACAATGCTTTGATAATATCTCTGATATCTTCTTTGTACTGATTGTATATTACTTTTCTTCTGTATTTTGGTGTGAATACAATATGATATTTGCACATCCATTTTGTATGTGCCATAGAATTTGTTTGATTTGCCATTAAAATCACCTTTCCTTTCGTTAAATAGTAGCCTGAACCACTCTATTTTAGCGGAAAGGTGATTTTTTTGTATAACAAATTTGTTGCACCACCCGCATAGCATGTGGTTTATTGTTTCGCACATCTCCATTTCTCCGTTGGGAGAAACTCCGATGCACTCAACAGGCTAAAGCCCATGAATCAGAATCGGCGAGCCCTTTGGGATCGTCGATTTTGGTATATAAAGAGAAGGGGAGAACAATGCATGTATAAGGTATTGCTGGTAGATGATGAGCCGATCATTGTGGAGGGACTTTCAAGAAGTATTCCGTGGGAGCGCTGGAACTGCCGTGTTGTTGCGACCGCAAATGATGGAACGGAAGGAAAGAATCTGATTGAAAAAGAAAGACCTGATATTGTTTTTATGGATATCTGTATGCCGGAGATGAATGGTCTGCAGATGATTGCAGCATTAAATTCACAGTTTCCGGATCTTGAAGTGAGTGTGCTTACCGGGTATCGCGATTTTGAATATGCCAAGGAAGCGATACGGCTTGGTGTGACGCGTTTTTTGCTGAAGCCGTCGAATATGGACGAGTTAGAAGAGGCGATCGAGTGCATGTGCGCCAACCTGAATCTGGCGCATTTTTCGCGCGTGTTCAAAAAACAGGTTGGGGTATCGGCGAACGAATACCGCAATCAGGTGCTTGGAAAATAGATCAAAAAGTACTATAATTAGAAAGAAATATGACAGTGCGGAGGAAAAATGTGAAAAAAAATATGCCATATATATTGATAGCAGGGATTGCTTTCGGTTCTGATTTCTGGATCAAACGTCACATGGACAGGAAATATGCCAGGTACGTGGTGCATCCGGGACGTCGGAATAAGATTCTGATCGAAAAATATTATAACCGTGGAGCAGCACTTAATTTTCTTGCTAAAAAGCCGCGTGTGATGCGCGCACTTCATACAGTGATTATGTTTTTTGTCGGAATTTTATATTATTTCCTGCTCCGTATGCCGGGACACCGTCTTAGTAAAACAGGCGCATCTCTATTGGTTGGCGGTGGATTAAATAATCTGCTCGACCGCTATACAAAAGGATATGTGGTCGATTATGTGAAATTTAACTTTGGACCGAAATGGCTGAGAGGGATTATATTTAATATTTCAGATTTTTGTATTTTTATAGGTGCATTTTTATCCGTTGTGGGAAGTGAGGCCTCATCATGACACGGGAGACTTACCGGAAGATGACCGGGTATTTTTTACAGGATGAAAAAAAAGTCCGCAGGATTATTCTGGCAAACCGGCTGCTTACCGGAATTGTTTTTGTGAGCTATCCGCTTTATCTGATCTCGCTGCTGCTTAAGAGAGATACGTTACTGCCGCAGGCAGTGCTTGTTCCTGCAGTTTCATTTGTGGTCGTGACATTGTTCCGCAAGATCGTCAATGAACCGCGCCCGTATGAGAAATATGATCTACCGCCGGTGATCGATAAAGACGCGGGAGGAAAATCATTTCCAAGCCGTCATGTTTTTTCTGTATTTGTGATCGCCGTCACGGTATTTGTGCGCAATCCAGTGGCGGGCTGTATTTTAGCAATGATCGGAATTATGATTGCCGTGATCCGTGTGATCGGGGGCGTGCATACCGTATGGGATGTCACTGCAGGAGCTGCTGTCGGGATTTTAAGCGGTGTGATCGGATACTATATGCTGCCATATCGGGGATTTTGAGTGGTGTGATCGGATACTATATGCTGCCGTATCAGGGATTTTGAGCGAATATTACCGTATATTTTTGAAAAAATAAAAGCAACGAATTATAAAATTAAGATAACGTTTTTGTAGATTACAGAATTGGAGAAGAATATGGACCCTATAATGAATAGTTTTTCAAGAGAACAGATGGAATATATCGTGGAATTGTTTAATCCGTGTATGGATGATTATCTGTATGTGTTTGATCTGCAGAAAGACTGCTATAAGATCTCAAAACATGCGACAGAGCGTTTCCTTTTACCGGGGGATAATTTTGATGATGCGGCAAAAGCACATCATACATTTGTATATTCGGAAGACCAGTCGCGCCTGGATGATGAATTCCGGCGTATTATGAGCGGGGAGATCGTTTTTCATAACATGCATTACCGGTGGTTAGACCGCGCTGGGAAACCGGTGTGGATCAACTGCAGGGGGCGTGTATTAAATGATGCTGACGGGAAACCGCATTTTTTAGTCGGATGCATCAATGAGATCGGTCAGAAACAGAAGGCAGACAATGTCAGCGGACTGCTTGGCGAATCAAGTCTTTCCGCTTATGTAGAACAGTTTGAGGATGGACTGCCGGATGGATTTTTCCTCCGCATCGGAATCGATGATTTTCGTGATATCAACGGTGACTTCGGAATGGAGTACGGAGATTATATCTTAAAGAGTACAGCAGACTGTATCGCAGAAAATATCAAACCGTCGCAGAGGCTGTACCGGATATTAGCGGATGAATTTATGGTGGTCGATTTTTCGGGCGGAGATATGGAAGCAGCAACGGAACTTTATAAAAATATTCGCAAGAGTTTGGATACATTTATCGAGGAAAACGGTTATAAATCTGTGTTTACCATATCTGCGGGTGCAGTCGATACTGCAAAAACATCCGGGACCTATGAAAATATCATGAAATTGTCAGAGTATGCATTAAATACAGCAAAAGATCAGGGAAAGAACCGCTGTTATATATATATGCAGGAAGATTATGACGTTTTTTTGCGCAAAAAGCAGATCACACGGCAGCTGCATCATGCGGTAAACCATGGGTTTGAAGGGTTTGAGACTTATTATCAGCCGATCGTGGACACAAAGACACGCCGGCTGGTTGGTGCGGAGGCACTGATGCGTTTTTCCATGCCGGAGAGATGTGAGGATGGAGAAACGAAAAAAGAAGCGGTATGTGTGGGTGAGGATGGTCATGATGCAGATGAGAAAGTGCACTGGGAGCGTATTTCACCGGTTGAGTTTATTCCTCTGTTAGAGGAGACCGGTCTGATCATTCCGGCAGGAAAATGGATGCTGCATCAGGCAATCTCGACCTGCAGCAGGTGGCAGAAATACATTCCGAATTTCCGCATCAATATCAATCTTTCCTATGTGCAGGTCATGAAGAGCCGTGTCCTGACGGAGATACTGACAGCGCTGCGCCTGTATGGATTAGAGCCTTCCGCGGTGGGAATTGAGCTGACAGAGAGCGGTTATCTGGATACCAATACACATTTTCAGAAATTGTGGGACGGATTAAAGAAAAACGGAGTGCTTGTCATTTTAGATGATTTTGGAACCGGTTATTCGAATCTGCACTGTCTTGGCGATTTAAGACCGAATTATATCAAGATTGACCGGTCGTTCACATTAAAAGCACTGAATAATCAGTATGAACATGATCTGATGACACAGATCATCACAATGACACACAAACTTGATCTGACGATCTGTGTTGAGGGAATTGAGACAGAGGATGAGTTTGCAAAAATTTCAGAATTAGACCCGGATTATATCCAGGGATTTTTGTTCGGCAAACCACAGCCGGCGGAAGAATTCTATGAGAATCTCATCAAGCCGGCGATTGCCGCCTGCGGTACTCACGAGGTGTCTGCCCAAAGCGTTTCTTAAAAATACGGTTAAAATAAGAAAGATTTTCAAAACCGACTTCCGATGCGATTGCAAGTATCGAGGAGTCGGAGGAGATCAGAAGTCTTGATGCCATGGTGAGCCTGTATTCGTTGAGATAATCGACGAAAGAGGTTCCCATGGTATTTTTAAAATATTTCATAAAATGGGACTGGCTTAAGTCCACTTCGTTTGCGATATCTTCGATCGTGATCTTTTCCATATAATTGTTTTCTACATATTTTAGGATCAGCTTCATTTTTTCTAAAGACTTGCTGCGGTCTTTGCCGGAAAGTTCTTTTGTGCTGCACTTATGAAACAAAGTATAAAACAGCAGAAAAAGCTGCCCTTTGATAAAAAGCTGATAACCGGACGGATAAGTTTTGCATATCTCATCATTTGCATCGATACAGGCAGAAATCTCCCCATAATGCGGACTGTCCGGTGTATACAAAAGCGGCAGGGAGACATTGCCGGAGAGCAGTGGCACTAAAAAATCCGTATTACAGGTATCTGTTTTCTTGGAGATCAGCATGTTTGGATGAAAAATGATATTTTCGTACTCCATGGATTCGGATTCAAACTGACCGATCGAGTGAAGCTGTCCCGGAAGGATCAGTGCGATATCCCCTGCAGAGACCGTGTGCTGTGTAAAATCGACCGTAATCGTGCCGTTTCCTTTTTTTATATAGATAATTTCCATTTCATCGTGCCAGTGCATCGGCACATACCCAAAATCCAGCGGAATTGAACAGAGATAGGTAATATAAGGGAATAAAGGATCGCCATGTAAAATTTTTTCCTGATAGTTTTCATATTCTAAAATATTCATAATGATAGGATTGTACCACTTTTTGAGTCAATATTACAAGAAAAAAGTGATTGCAGAAACTATAATAACATCATAAACAATGATTTTGCGAAAAAAAGCGAAATCAGGACAACAGGAACATGCATAAACATTAGTTGGGGAACATAATGAAAACAGCGCCGGGGGGCGCGGAACATGGAGGAAAACATGAAATTACAGGAAATCGTAGCAAACAGATGTGGCAAAGAAATTTCACAGTGCACAAATGAGGAACTTTACTATGCACTGCTTGAGATGACAAAAGGAATGGCAGAAGAAAAAGTCAGCAATCAGGGAAAACGTAAATTATATTACATTTCCGCTGAGTTCCTGATCGGTAAATTATTATCCAACAACCTGATCAACCTTGGCATCTATGAGGATGTGAAAAAACTTTTAGCAGACAACGGCAAGAGCCTTGCAGAGATCGAGGAGGTTGAGCCGGAGCCGTCATTAGGAAACGGCGGACTTGGACGTCTTGCAGCATGCTTCCTTGATTCTATCGCAAGTCTTGGTTTAAACGGTGACGGTGTTGGTTTAAATTACCATTACGGATTGTTCAAACAGGTATTCAAAAATAACCTGCAGAATGAGACACCAAATCCATGGATCGAAAAAGAAAGCTGGCTGACAAAAACAGACGTTACTTATCCGATTCAGTTTGGCGGTTTTACGTTACAGTCCAGATTATATGATATCGATGTGATTGGTTATGAGAATCGTACCACAAAACTTCATCTGTTCGATGTTGAAACAGTAGATGAGAGTTTAGTTGGTGAGGGCATCGATTTTGACAAAGAGGATATTGCAAAGAATTTAACATTATTCTTATATCCGGATGATTCCGATGATAAGGGAAGAATCCTTCGTGTATACCAGCAGTATTTCATGGTATCAAACGCAGCAAGACTTATCCTTGCAGAGGCAGAGGCAAAGGGCTCTAATTTACATGACCTTGCTGATTATGCAGCAGTTCAGATTAACGATACACATCCATCAATGGTTATTCCAGAGCTTATCCGTCTCCTTCAGGAAAAGGGCATCCTGATGGATGAGGCTATTGAGATTGTATCAAAGGTTTGTGCATACACTAACCACACAATCCTTGCAGAGGCTCTTGAGAAATGGCCGATCGAGCTCTTCTCCAGACTGCTTCCGCGTGTATACCAGATTATCGAAGAGATCAACCGTCGTTTCATCCTTGAGATCCAGGCAAAATATCCGGGAAATTATGAGAAGATCAAAAAGATGGCAATCATCTATGACGGACAGGTTAAGATGGCTCACCTTGCAATCGCAGCAGGCTACTCTGTAAACGGTGTTGCACGCCTTCATACAGAGATCCTGAAGAATCAGGAATTAAAAGACTTCTATGAAATGATGCCTGAGAAATTCAACAACAAGACAAACGGTATCACTCAGAGACGTTTCCTGCTCCACGCAAATCCACTCCTTGCAGACTGGATCACAGAGCATATCGGACCGGACTGGGTTACAGACCTTCCACAGTTAAAGAAACTGGCAGTTTATGCTGATGATGAGAAAGCACTCCAGGAATTCATGAACATTAAGTTCAAGAACAAAGAGCGTCTGGCTAAATACATCCTTGAGCACAATGGCGTAGAAGTAGACCCGCACTCCATCTTCGATGTACAGGTTAAGAGACTTCACGAGTACAAACGTCAGCTCCTGAACATCCTGCATGTTATCTATCTGTACAACCAGATCAAGATGCATCCGGAAATGGAATTCTATCCAAGAACATTCATCTTCGGTGCAAAAGCATCCGCAGGTTACGCAACAGCCAAGAAGATTATCAAACTCATCAACTCAGTAGCAGATGTAGTAAACAACGACACTTCCATCAACGGCAAGATCAAAGTTGTATTCATCGAAAACTACAGAGTATCCAACGCTGAGTGGATCTTCGCAGCAGCAGACGTTTCCGAGCAGATTTCCACAGCAAGTAAAGAAGCATCCGGTACAGGTAACATGAAGTTCATGCTCAACGGTGCTCCTACACTTGGAACAATGGACGGTGCTAACGTAGAGATCGTAGAAGAAGTTGGCGCAGAAAACGCATTCATCTTCGGTTTAAGCTCCGACGAAGTAATCAACTACGAAAACAACGGCGGATACGATCCAAACGTGATCTACAACACAGACGAAGAAATCCGTCAGGTACTGATGCAGCTCATCAACGGAACCTTCTCCAATGATACAGAACTCTTCCGTGACCTGTACGATTCACTTCTCAACACAAAGAACACAGACAGAGCAGACCGCTACTTCATCCTCGCAGACTTCCGTTCCTATGCAGACGCACAGAAACGCGTAGAAGCAGCATACAGAGACGAAAAAGGCTGGGCTAAGAAAGCGCTCCTCAACACAGCATGCAGCGGTAAATTCACATCCGACAGAACCATCCAGGAATATGTAGATGATATCTGGCATCTGGATAAGGTTATTGTCAGAAAGAAATAATATGTTTGCTTTAACACCTTAAAGCAAATGGTAGAGAAACAGCAGAGAATGATAAAAAAGTTCTCTGCTGTTTTTGTGATGCTGGAAACAGGAAGATATTTTTGATAAAATAAGAAAAGATAATCAGTTTTGACAGAATGGAGGAATACAAGATGCTGAAAATATTTTTTGGGGACAATCCGGGAGACAATTATATTTTTAATCCTGATGTGTTTTTCAATAACACATATGAAGATGAGTGGATCACATCAGAAACTTCCAGAAAAATGATCAAAGATATAGATGGATCAGAGGTAAAAGGTCCATGTATGATTGACAGCCCATTTCTCGGCCCGATTCCACCGGAACGCCTCTCAGGAGGAGTAAAAACTCTGATATTGATGCAAAATGATCCAGATCATATATTTAACGCATCTGCCTGCGGAAACAACTGTGCACAATGGATTTTAAAACTGGCAGAACAAAAAGACATCACAATTCGCCTGGGCTATATCATGGACTTTGGAAAACAGTCATTTGATATCTATATTGTAAACACAGGAAAAACGGTTCATTCCATGCTGGAACTGGATGACGAAATCATTGTAAACCGATTATTGAGGGGATAATAAAACATGACAGGAAAGTATGATATTGAAATATACAACAAACGAGTTCATTATCATCTTACAGTAAAGAGAAATATCACAGTCATTCAGGGAGATTCTGCAACAGGAAAAACAGAACTTCTTAGAATGATTTCTGATTATGAGAACAATGGCATATCATCAGGAATTACCCAAATATGTGAAAAACGATGTGTAGTAATGGAAAACGCTTCATGGAAAGAAAGGCTTGCCACCCTGCAGCAATGCATTATATTTATTGATGAAGGAGCACCATTTTTGCGCAGTAAAGAATTTACCAGAATGGTAAAAGGCAGTGACAATTATTTCGTTTTGGTCACAAGGGATAGTCTGGAACATTTACCATATAGTATCGAAGAAATTTACGGCATGAGACAAGAGCGAGACAGTCAGAAATATCAAAACGCCAAAAGAATATATAATGAAACTTATCAGTTATATAATTTGCAGGCAAAAGAGGATATCCAACCAGATCTGGTAATAACAGAAGACTCTAATTCAGGATATGAATTCTATCATAAATTATTCGGAGAAAGAAAGATTGTAAGCCAGCTTCCAGAACAGATCAGGATTAACTGTTAGAATCGGTAAAAAAGAGAATACTACATCATCTTGTGATAAACAAGAAAAACTCACCACATTTGTAACAAGTTATAGATTTTAAACCTGAAAAATCAAGGAAAATAAATGCTTTTGAAGTGTATGAAATTTAAAAAAATCGTAAAATTCTTGAGCATTACCCTTGACAAAAAGTGGTGAAAGCACTATTATTAACCATAACAGACAGATTATGTCTAGGAATCTTTACCCAAAAAAGAAATAGTTATATTAAGGAAAGGGGAACTATAATCATGACAAAGATTAAAAACACAAAGAAGGGCATGGCAAAAAAGACATTAAGTATGTCACTTGTTGTTGCAATGCTTGCTACTTCTAATGTGCCGGTATGGGCTGCTGAGTTCAGCGATGGTACTGATGCTGCCGTTGAGACTGAAGCTCCGGCTGCTGAAACATTTTCTGATGATGCTACAGAAGCTCCGGTTGTAGAAAATACTACTGACGTGACAGATGTTGCAACTGCAACTGCACCTAAATTAACATTAGCAAATTGGACAGGCGCTTTGGCTGTATCTGGTGATCTTAAAGATGGTAGCACTGATGTTGCAAACTTTGATTATAAAGTTCGTATTGATGGCAAAGAAGTTGTTGGTCATTCAGGAACTTATACTGGAAGTGCTACAAGTGTTGCTGATTTAAATAGTAAATTAACATCAGCTACTTTTGTATCTACTGATGCTGGTCATATTGTATCTGTAGAGATTACAGGAACGGGTGCTAATGCTGGATTTAAAACTACAATTGAAGGCATTGAAATTAAGAGTGTAGATGTTTCATCTGCGACATTAAATCTTGGTGGCGCAACTGTAGCTTATACTGGTAAACAGGTGGCATTTAGTGATACTCAGATTGCTGGATTTACAATTGCTGGTATTTCAGGTCTTTCATATAATGACTTTAAGTATACATATGAGGGAGACGATCTTGTAAATGCTACACCTGCTGGAAAAACACTTCAGGTTGTTGCTACTGTAGACAAAGCAGGATATACAGGACAGATTAAAGCACCTTTTATAATTAACAAACGTACTCTGAATCCAGACAAATTAGAATTAACATTAAAGAAAAATACTGTTTCTTATGCAGAAAGATCTAAAATCTCTTCTGATTATGTAACAGTTAAAGACACTGTAACAGGAGAAACTCTTCCAACATCTGTATATACAGTTACTGGAAGTGGATTAACTGCTGTTGGCACTGAAAGCACATTGAGCATTGCTACAGACTCCTTAGATAAAGATGAAAAAACAAATCGCAATTATACAGGTAATGTAATAAAAGTTACAACAGATAAAGTTAAAGTTGTTGCTAATCAGATGTCAGATTTCAAAATTGTTACTGACAGTATTGGAAAAGATGATGCATCTAATGCAACAGCTGTAAAGAATGCAATTCATTTCTACATTGGCGACACAGAGGTAACATCTTATATTTCTTCTGCTATTACTGTTGCTCCAGCAACTTTAGCAAGTGGTGCGACAACTTTATCTGTTTCTGTAAATGGTGATAATACAAACGTTATCGGAAACACAACCGTAAATCTTTCTGTAACATTAAATAAACTTACAGTAGATGGATTAAGATATACACTTGGCACAACTAAAGATAAACAAGCAAATTCTGCTGAAGATTTAGGAGCTGAAACATACACTGGTGAGGCAATCACTAAAGATATTAAAGATGTTAAATTTGTTAGTGGAACTACAAATGTTAACTTATCTACAAGTGATTACAAAGTAGAGTATGTAAATGATAACACAAATGCTAAGGCTGTTTCCAAAAAAGACGTAGAAGTTTACATTGTAGGTACTGGAAACTATAGTGGCCGTGTTAAAATTGGTACATTTGCAATTAATGCCGCAGTAATCGAAGCTGCAGATATTACTGTTCCTGAAAAAGTTCAGTACAATGGAAGTCTTCAGACCGCATCTGACTACATGGATGGAAAAGTTACTGTTAAAGCAGGCGCTACAGGAAAGAAAAAAGATGTTCCGGCAGATGCATATAAATTAACATATACTTCAAGCACAACTCCTGTTTCAGTAGGTGCAACAATTACTACAAAATTAGTAGAAACAGATATTAAAAACAAAAACTATACAACTGGTACAACTGAAGTTACTGCTTCCAAAACAACAACTGTAACTAACAAAGATATCGCTGATACTAATGCAAAACTTGAAGTTGTAGGATCTTATACTTATACTGGAAAAGCAATTACACCGACTGTAAAATTAACAGTTGATGGTGTAGAACTGGCATCTGGTATTGATTATGAAATCCAGTCCTGCTCTAACAACAAAAATGCTGGTGAAGCTACAGTAACTGTTGTAGGAAAAGGTGATTATTCTGGAACTCAGACAGCTAAATTTACAATTAACAAAGCAAATCTGAGTGATGTTAAAGTTGAAGCAAAAGCTACTACTGACGCAGAAAAAGAAGCATTTACCTATACAGGAAGTCAGATTAAGCCAACAACTTCTAATTTTAAAATCACATTAAATGATGTTGAACTGAGCGCTTCTGATTTTGCAATTACATACCCAACAACTTCTAAAGTAAATGTAAATGTTGGTGATGCAACAGTAACATTAGCACCAGTAAAAACAAATACTAACTTTGTTGGTGAAACTAAAGAAGTTGGATTTAAGATTCTTCCTAGAGCACTTACTACCAGCTATTTAAATGGTACATTCTACGCATTTGATGAAAACGGTGATAAGATTGACTTTACCAAAACAAATTATGTATTTGGATATGACGGAACAGAAAAAACATTTAAAGACATTAAATTTGTTCCAAGCGTAGCTAAATATAGAACTATGAATCTTGTTGAAGGTAAAGATTATGAAATCAAGTATTTCAATAATATTACCGGACCAAAAGCATATGTTTATGTTACAGGTATTGGAAACTATGCTGGTTCTACAAAATTTGAAGGAAGCGATGTAACTTATACAAAAGCTCAGGACTTCGCAATTGAAGGAGTTACTGTAGGTCGCAAAAATATTACTGTATCAGACACAGAATATGCTGGTGGTGTAGCTGTTACACCAAATGTAATAATTAAGGTTGGCGATAAAACATTAGTAGAAGGAACTGATTATGAATTCACAGGACTTTCTAACAATGTAGATGTTACAGCTTCAAATAAAGTATTAAAAGCTACATTAAAGCTTAAAAATGGATATAAACTGAGCAATGGTACAGGTGAATGGACTGGAGTATTCAGCAATCCAGTTGTAAATGACACTACAAACACATATACTATTGATATAACATGGAAGATTGTTAAAAAAGACATTGCTAATACAACAGTTGAAATTTCCGAAACAAACGGTAAATTAACAACTACTGTACTTAATGGTAGCGTAATCGTTCCAGCAACAGAATACGATGTAAAAGACAATGGTGATGGAACTGCTACTGTAACAGCTAAAGCTGATAGCAAGAGCTATACAGGAAGCCAGAAAGTATCTGTAAAGAAATCTGAAAATGTTGGTGCTCCAGTAATCAGCAATGTTAAAGTTGTTGGTAACAAAGCAACTGTTATCCTTTCTGGTGAAGCTGACGGCGCTGCAGGTTATGATTATGTAATTTCTACAGACCGTGATTGCATCACAAACAAAGATTATACATCTATCAGTAAGAATCAGGTACAGACTTCTACTACATTCAAATATGTAGATCAGGGTATGTACTATGCATACTGCCACGCTTGGACACGTGATGAGAACGGTAAGAAAGTATTTGGTGAATGGTCCAATGCTTATCCATTCTCTGTAACAGCAATCACACCAGATGCTCCGGTTATCACAAACGTTAAAGTAAGCGGATCTACTATCAAAGTAACATACAAAGCAG
>ENA-OPXQ01001338-OPXQ01001338.1-human-gut-metagenome-genome-assembly--contig:-NODE-1338-length-13728-cov-3.070065_pt1 | contig 13728 bp, 13 predicted proteins | sample MGYA00241769_ERZ502042 | MGnify/ENA primary metagenome ERZ502042 (study PRJEB25962, sample SAMEA2041934) | human gut metagenome | biome: human gut; feature: human-associated habitat; material: faeces...
TTGATTTATTATCAGTGTTTAGATAATAAATCAACAGCTTTTTACTATTATTGCAAATATAATTACTTACTTTGAAAGGTACTCATCAATACCCTTTGCAGCTGCCTTACCTGCTCCCATTGCAAGGATAACGGTAGCGGCACCTGTTACGGCATCTCCACCTGCATAAACACCGTCTTTGCTTGTTGCACCGGTATCTTCGGTTGCAACGATACACTTGCGGCGGTTTGTCTCAAGCCCCTTGGTTGTGGAAGAAATGAGTGGGTTTGGAGAGGTACCGAGTGACATGATCACGGTATCACAATCCATCTCATACTCAGAACCAGGAATCTCCACCGGACTTCTTCTTCCGGATGCATCCGGCTCACCGAGTTCCATCTTGATGATGCGCACACCCTTTACCCAGCCATTCTCATCGACAAGAATTTCCGTCGGATTCTGCAACAGATCAAAAATGATTCCCTCTTCTTTTGCGTGATGTACTTCTTCCTTACGTGCCGGAAGTTCTTCCTCACCACGACGGTATACAATATGTACCTCTGCGCCGAGACGGAGTGCGGTTCTTGCAGCATCCATGGCTACATTACCACCACCGACAACGACAACTTTCTTTCCATGGGAAATCGGGGTTTCATATCCTTCCTCAAATGCTTTCATGAGGTTGTTTCTTGTCAGGAATTCGTTTGCAGAGAATACTCCGTTTGCCTGCTCGCCAGGGATTCCCATGAAACGTGGAAGTCCTGCTCCGGAACCGATAAATACAGCCTCAAAGCCTTCCTTTTCCATCAGCTCATCGATCTTTACGGATTTACCGATGACAACGTTGGTCTCGATATCCACACCGAGTGCTTTTACGTTTTCTACCTCGGCTGCTACAACCTTGTCCTTTGGAAGACGGAACTCCGGAATACCGTAGCTTAACACACCACCGGCACGATGCAGTGCTTCAAAAATGGTCACATCGTAGCCAAGCTTTGCCAGATCTCCGGCACAGGTCAGACCTGCAGGGCCGGAACCGATCACTGCTACTTTGTGTCCGTTTAACTTCTCTGCTTTCTTTGGCTTGATACCGTGCTCGCGTGCCCAGTCTGCAACGAAACGCTCTAATTTACCGATGGCAACCGGATCACCCTTGAAACCGCGGATACATTTACCTTCACACTGGCTCTCCTGCGGGCAGACACGTCCACAGACAGCCGGAAGTGCGGAAGACTCGGAGATAATATGATAAGCCTCCTCAAAATTGCGCTCCTTGACCTGTGCGATAAATGCCGGAATATTGATAGAAACCGGACATCCCTTCATACACTGTGCGTTTTTACAATTTAAACAACGGGAAGCCTCTGCAACTGCCTCTTCCTCGTTGTATCCATAACATACTTCCTCAAAATTCGTAGCACGGACCTTTGGCTCCTGCTCACGAACCGGAACTTTAGTTAATACGTCCATTTTTTCCTCCTGATTCTATGTAACTGACCAGACAGCATTCTCTCTGATCTGACAAATTTCTGATTTTTAACTGTTACAATTGCCACATCCGCCGTGATGTGTTGCACCTTCCTGTAATTTCAACATTGCTCTTCCCTCTTCGGTCTTGTACTGAGCCTGTCTTCTCATCGCCTGATCAAAATCAACCAGATGTCCGTCGAACTCCGGTCCGTCTACACATGCAAATTTCACTTCATCGCCGACAACCAGACGACATGCACCACACATTCCGGTTCCGTCTACCATGATCGGATTCATGGAAACAACCGTTGGAATTCCTAATTCTTTTGTCAGTTTGCAGACAAATTTCATCATGATCATTGGTCCGATTGCCACACAGTGGTCATAACGGTTACCATTATCCCAGAGTTCCTGCAGCTGTGCAGTACCGGTTCCCTTGAAACCGTACGAGCCATCATCCGTTGTCACATAAAGATTTGTGGCAACTTTTTTCATCTCATCCTCTAAGATCAGTAAATCTTTGTTACGGGAACCCATGATAACATCACAGTCAACGCCGTGCTCATGCAGCCATTTTACCTGAGGATAAACCGGAGCTGTACCAACACCACCTGCAACAAATAAAATTTTCTTTTTCTTTAATTCTTCAATATCTTCATGGATCAGATCAGATGGACATCCCAAAGGTCCAACAAAATCTTCAAAAGCATCCCCTTCCTGTAAGCTTACCATACGCTCTGTGGAAGCTCCTACGGTCTGGAATACGATTGTGATTGTTCCCTCTTCTCTGTTGTAATCACAGATGGTAAGTGGAATACGTTCACCCTCCTCATCAATTTTTACAATAACAAACTGTCCCGGTTCGCAATACTGCGCAACACGAGGAGCCTTGACATCCATAAGATAGATCTTGTCTGCCAGTTTTTCTCTTCTAACGATTGGATACATGTTTTTCCTCCTTGTATATACTCACTGCCTTTTTCATCTCTGTAATCGTTTTCCTTAATCACGAATCTCCTATGAAAATATACATTTTTTTAGCATTACTTTATATAATAAAGGAAAAGCCGTTAGATTTCAACGGCTTTTCCCTTGTTTTATTGCTTTTTCATATAATTGAAACATACTAATTATTTATAGCTTCTATTCTTACTACACCACTATTATGCCTCCACTTTGGAAAACAGAATTCTGTCATTATCCAATGCCTTTCCGGCACGGACTGCAAACTGCTCTAACAGATCATCCACTGACATCTTTTCCCGTTCTTCCCCGGAAACATCCAGCACAATATTTCCCGAATCCATCATGAGGGTACGGTTTCCAAGTTCAAGCGCCTGATGCATGTTGTGCGTGACCATAAGGCAGGTGATGTTCTGCTCTGACACTATCTTTTTTGTGAGGTTCAGTACTTTCTCTGCGGTGGCAGGGTCTAAAGCTGCGGTATGCTCATCCAGCAGCAAAATCTTAGGAGTCACCATCGTTGCCATCAAAAGTGTGAGTGCCTGACGCTGTCCACCGGACAAAAGTCCGACCGGCTGCTTCATACGGTCTTCTAACCCCATGTCTAGCAGTGCGAGCTGCTCTCTGAATTTTTTCTTGTCCGCTGCCTTGATCCGGCTGAAATAGGCATTCTTTGAAGTAGTCGTGCGCAGGTAGGCAAGCGCCATATTCTCCTCGATCGTCATATGTGGTGCGGTTCCCTTCAATGGATCCTGAAACAAATGACCAATCACTTTACTGCGGACATGCTCTTTCTGATAGGTAATGTCCTCACCATCCAGCATGATCAGTCCTTTGTCTGCAAAAAAGGCTCCTGTTATCGCATTAAACAGCGTTGATTTTCCGGCTCCGTTGCTTCCTACGATCGTTGCAAAATCCCCCTGCTTTAAGGTGAGATTCAGATTTTTTAATGCACATTTTTCATTGACAGTTCCCGGATTAAAAGTTTTGCTGACATCGCGCATCACAAGCATTGCGTTCTTCTCTGCCATTATCTTTCTCCTCCTTCGCTGTCATTTTTCATAATCTCCTGAACGTATATCTGGTTCTGAGCCTTTGCGGCACGTTTCTGCCGGTAAAAATTCATCTGCTTTTTCAGATATGGGAATGCGATCGCCACGGCTACAATGATTGCAGAAACAAGTTTTAAACACTCTGCCGGTACATTTAATCTCAGGGCAACTGCCACGATAAAACGATACAGGCAGCTTCCTAAAATAACGCCGGTCACACGCTGTAACATACCGCCTTTTCCAATGATAGATTCCCCAATGATCAGGCTGGCGAGTGCGATTGTTACCATTCCGGTTCCAAGATTGATATCACAGGATTTCTGATACTGCGCAAGCAGTCCGCCGGAGAGACCGGTCAGGGCATTGGCAACACAAAGTCCGATCGTGATCATGGCACTTGTATTAATGCTGGAAGCTCTTACCATATCCGGATTATCTCCGGTTGCGCGGATGGAAAGTCCAAGCCTTGTATTTAAAAAGAAAGAGATCAGCACTCCTACAATGATAACGATCAGTGCAGCCACGATCAGTTTATACCACGTTCCACCGATTGCTGTTTTTGCCCAGGTAAAAACGGATTCACAGTTGAATAAGTTCATGTTGGAAGCGAATCCCATTACTGCAATATTAATTGTATACAATCCGGTATTTACGATGATTCCCGCCAAAATGGACTGAATCCCCATTTTTGTCTGTAAGAAAGCGGTCACAAAACCGGAGCAGACACCAGCTGCCATCGCTGCAAATAATCCTAATATCGGATGACCTGCAAGTGTCACCGATGCACAGACGGCACATCCCAATGTAAAACATCCATCGGTCGAAAGATCCGCAATGTTTAAAATACTGAAGGATATAAATAATGCCAGTGCGACCAGTGCATAGATAAAACCAAGTTCTAATGCACTCTGTACAATTGATAATGTAATAATGGAACCCATACCTTAATTAAACTCCTCTGCTGTTACTGTCTCGATCAATTCGGAACACATATCTTTAAAGATAGAATAATCGATTCCGACTTTTTCTGCAATCTCTGTATTTACGGTTACGATACCGCTGTCTAATGTTTCTACCGGTGTTGTGGCCGGATCTGCTCCGTTTGCAAGAATGTCTGCAACCATGTCTGCTGTCTTTGTTCCGAGTGTCTCATAGTTGACGCCGTATCCTAAGAATGCTCCGTTTAAAGCAAAGGAATCTGCACTTGTGTAGTGAGGGATACCTGCGTCTGCAAATTTTTCAAAAATCGCAAGTTCTGCTGTCATAACAGTGTTGTCCTGTGGTGTAAAAATAGCGTCTACTTTTTCTGCTACCAGGGAATCTGCTGCTGCCTGGATCTCACCGGTTGTTGTACCTGTTTTTTCTACATAGGAAATCCCATGTTCATCGCAGTAATCTTTTGCCGCCTGAATAGCACTTGCGGAAGAATCCTGGCTCTTATCATACAGCAATCCGATTTTTGCTGCATCCGGATCCGCTGCCAAAATGAAATCCATGATCTGTGCCACATCAATTGCATCGGATGTTCCTGTAATATTGGCACCCGGAGCATCTGCACTTGCTACAAGTCCTGCTCCGACCGGATCTGATACTGCGGAAAATACAACCGGGATCTGATTATCTTCCGTTGCGTTCTGCATGATCATTGCTGCCGGCGTTGCGATCGGAATGATCACATCGACGCCCTCTGCCACAAGATCTGCTGCGATCTGATTTAAGGTAGAGGAATCTGCCTGACCATTATAGGTGTAATCTGCATAATCAAATGTCACACCAAGTTCTGCTCCTTTTGCATCCAGCTCTGCTTCAATTGCTTTCTCAATCTGGTTTAAGGATGCATCATCTACATACTGTACGATTCCAACTTTGTACACGGTTTTGTCTGCAGTATTCTGTGCAGTATCCTTTGCGGTATCGGCTGCGTCTGCACTGCTCTCTGTTGTGTTCGTGCTGTTTCCTGCATTGGATGTGTCTGTGCTGTTTCCGCATCCACCGATCATTGTTGCTGCCATTGCCATTGTCAATACTGCTGCCATCATTTTTCTCTTCATCATTTTTTCCTCCAAATTTTAAGAATGTTTTTGAAAGAAATCCGTTTTGAAAGTTATAAGAATCATGTATTGCGGTTTTGTTTGCAAGTAAACAAAAACCGTCTCAAGCTGTTGCTTGAGACGGTAATAAAATCTTATTATCGCGGTACCACTCAATTTGACGAATTGTCCACTCTGTCATGTACTAATATACATGCCGAAATGATAACGGGTTCGGTTCCCGGTGACGCCTACTGATTTAATCGTTAAGAAACTATGCTCTGTACGCTCAAACGCTTCGGATCACCCTCGAAAGGCCATTCAACAAATCCATCCATACTGCAATCCCACCACCTGCAGCTCTCTGTAATATCAACAGATTACTTACTACTCTTTCTCAACGGTTTTTCTTTATGGGTATACTTTAATATATTAAAGTGATTTTGTCAACACATTTTTTATTTTCTTTTTTATTTACTTTTTTCTCACACGGATTCATGTTATAATGTTGATGTATTATCCCATATAACTCCATAAATATAATTATGGGCTGGGAAATCCATATTTTTATTCAAAAGAAAAGTGGTATTTACCACGGAATGGAGGATTTTATAATGTATAAATTTACAGACGACTATTTAATTGGAATTGACGAGATTGATAATGAGCATCGTCGGTTATTTCAGATGATAAATGAAGCGATTGACCTTTCAAAAGAAAGTTCAGATACCTCTGTTATCTCCAAGAATCTGGTTTCCGGATTGAAAAATTACGCTGCAACACATTTCGCCCATGAGGAAGCTTACATGGAGCATATTCATGATCCTGAGCTTCCGATCCAAAAAAAAGAACATGAAGCATTTACAAAAAAAATCAACACTTTTGCTCTGGATACTTCTTCCCCGGAAGCAGCAAGGCAATCCCTAAACGACCTGCTGGCTTATCTGGCTCGCTGGTTATACCGGCATATCTTAAGCAGTGATACGATGATCGGAAAAATGTCTTCTATTTCTGCTGATGAAGAAGATCCATTTGCATTTTGCGAAAAATACAAAACCGGCGTTGAGTTAATTGATACTGAGCACCGACGGCTGTTTGAGATCATTCACGATACCAACGATCTGATTCACGCAGAACTTCTGCATGACAAATATGATGAGATCATGCACCTGCTTGTAGAATTAAAAGACTATACAGAATTTCATTTCCGTGATGAAGAAAATCTCATGGAACGCATCCATTATCCGGAAATCAGTGCTCAGAAACGTGCACATACTGCCTTCGTGGAACGTCTTGTTGAGGTTGATTTAACAGATTTGGACGAAATGGATGACAATCAGCAGGAATATCTGATTGACCTGATCAATTTTTTGTCCGGCTGGCTGATCAATCATATCTTAGGTTCCGATAAAAAGATTGGTGAGTATATGCGTGAACATGGAATCAAGGAAGAATAGGCTCAAAGAAAAACAAGAACACAAAAAATAATATCTGATTACTAAAAATTTTAAAAGGACAGAAACTGGAATCTTCGGATTTCCAACTTCTGTCCTTTTCCTATGCATCTATTTGTTGCTGTTCACATCTCCAAGTGTGACCAGCAGCGATTATTCTTCCCAGCTTACACATGCAGAACATATCCGGTTTACGAGAAATATACCAGCTCATCTTCCGGTTTTTCTGCCGGTTCGATGGATACCGGATAAAGTACCGGTCCTTTTCCCTTATACTCTCTCGCAAATTCCACATGCACTTCCGCAGTGATATTGATCCAGGATTTGTGCGGGATCTTGTCCTCATCCGCATATTTACACTTAAATCCGATAAATGTCACATCCTCGATGCAGCATGTCATCGCAAAACGTCCCGGCACAAACACTCCTTTTTTAAGTTTTTCCGGATTGTATACCAATGCCAGGAAAGATACTTTTTTGCCCTCATATTTTTTCGGATTATCCATACAGTCCATGTACCAGATTGCATAGTCTGCATCGGTGATCTCGATCACATCCGCAGAAAGATCAAACGGAAGTTCCTCCGGACGTTCATCCAAGCTGCCGTCCTCACGCTCGAAGACGAGCTGTGCCTTGCGGTTCTGTGCCTTGACATTACGGCGGCATTTGCCTTTGTCCGTGCTGTCATCACAGCGGTTAAAGATCACTACATCTGCCTGAAATAACTGCTCCATTACCATGGTACGCATATTTGCAAGATACATGTCAAACGTTGTCGCATCCACAGTCGCTAACTGCTGTACGATCACCCAGTGTTTCGGGAGTTCCATATCCATCAGTGTTCCCATTCCCCAGGTACCATTGTATTCGATAAACACCTGCTCCGGCAGATATTCCGCCTGCACTTTGTTTAAAAACTCTTCGGTAAAATCCTCTTCATTTTCTACCATGACAAGTCTGGCGTTGATTTTTTTTAACTCCTCCTCGTCATATTCGACATCTCCGTCCTCACAGCAGATCACAACACTTCTTCCACCCTCAGTGAAACCATCATCAAATAACGTCTCCTTCACCAGAGTCGTCTTGCCGCTGTCCATAAAACCGGTAAATAAATATACTGGTATTTCGTTCATATAAATCTCCATTCCTGAGTAACTTTTTCCCGCTTTTACGCGATTCCAAACAGTTCCTCTAATCTGTGTTCGTCAATATGTGTACCAATCACACAGAGTCTTCCGGTATAATCTGGCTCTCCTTCACGGATCTCGTACTCACCCGGAACCATGTCAAAGTAGATCCATGTTCCGTCTTCTGCCGGAAGCATACCTTTTGCACGAAGGATGATACCGTACTCGTCTGATGCTGAAAGAGCTTCAAGCATTTTCTCAAGATTTTCTCTTGTAAATGTACCTCTTACAGTATGAGCTTTAGTCTTATCTCTCTTAGCTACCATTTTCTTTATATTTGGTAATATTTGATCATATGATCCTTTACCATCAAATCTAATTCTTACCTTATCATTCACTTCTTTTCTACCATCTATGGAAAGGATTATGTTTTCTAACTCCTTATCCATATAGTCCATCATCTCATCAGTTAAAAGTGTAGCATTAGTGGTCATGGTAAATCTTATTCTCTTATTCCATTTTGCTTCATTTTCTCTAGCATACGCAATAATTTCTTTGATTGTATCCATCATCATTGTTGGTTCTCCACCAAACAAATCTATTTCAATATTTTTTCTAGGACCACTTCTTTTAACTACATAATCTATTGCTTTTTTTGCTGTTTCTAATGACATCTTACCTTTATGTCCATTATATTCTCCTTCATCGGCAAAGCAATACTTGCATCTTAAATTACAAGCATGGATTATATTTAAACATACTGCTTTTATATAATCTCTATCATCCATTGAAGAATGAGCTATATCTTCATACTGATCTTCTGTGTAAAGAATTCCTTCAGCAACTAATTCTTGTAGTTCTTCATAAGCTTCTTCAACTACATCAGCCCCATATTTAGCTCCAAAATCTGCTACTAACTCCTCTTTTGATCTTAATTTGTTGTCATCTACTAAATCATATACTAGCTCGTCTACTATATGAACTGCTCCAGTATTTACATCTAAAACAAAGCATTTTCCACCTTGTTTAAATTTATGAATTAATGACATTAATACATCCTCCTTATAACAATACAGCTATTATTAAACACTACACTATATATAAATTTTTCTTTAGTAATCTTAATAATTCAACTTTATTAACTTACGCTACAATTTATAGGTATTCTTTCTTTGATTTCTTAAAAGTATAGGCAGTAACTAAGCATTATAGTTACTGCCACTTTTTAACTATGCTTCACATTCTAAGTTAGCAACTGTGCAAGAAGTCTTGCAAGCTGATTGACATGAGTTTGCACATTCCTTACAGCCTGGTTTGCTTAAGCTATTTTTTATATTTGTCTTGTTTATTGTTTTGATATGTTTCATGTACAAATCCTCCATTTTATATTAATAACAACGGTTATTATAACACATTTTACCGTGGTAATAAAGCTATTACTTTCCATAACATCTTTTTTTTACTATGAATATAAATAAAGTAGCTAAGCTAACAAGCTTAAACTACTTAACTACTTTTCTACAATGAACTTTCCTTCTTAATTTCATTTATCATTTCTTCTTCACTTAAAGTCTTATCATCATAAGAATTATATAAATCATCTAATGAAACAGTATAATAAAGTCCTTTTTCTTTTTTATTTTTTTTATTTTTTTCACTGACCTTATTTTTTATCATGGTTCCAGCTGCAACTGAAGCTGCTATTGCTGAAAGTGCTCCTATAAGAATCTTTTTTCCATTTTTTCCTGACATGCTTTCACCTCTCTTATTATAAAAATTATAATAATTTATATTAACTTAATCAATTTATTTTTTCATTGAATTAAATTAATAATTTCTATTTTTTTTCATACTTACATCACCATATCCTAAAAATTATAACTATTAATTATATTTCCATTATAATTGTATTTTATAACCATATATAACATAAAAGCTATTGCAACTTTGCAATAGCTTCTAAATTTTTAAGAAAATGGTTGATATACACTTTCATTTAAGTATATGCTATCAACTAAATTTCCTGATGAATCATACTTATCTAAGTAAGTATAGCAATAAAGACTGCTTACAGCCTCTACTCTTGGTTCATAAGTATATCCATTAGTAGCATTTGAATTTGACCATATTTCCACAGTTAATGACCCACCTGTTGATGAAGTAGTTATTATTAATGGATAATCATAAGTATTAACAAATCTTAAATCAATTAAGTCATCTGCTAATGTTGCATCTAATCCTATTCCTATATATCCTACTGTCATCATATGGTTTTGTCTTTCTGTTGGAAGTATTCCAGCTCTAAGCTCTGCGTTGTATAAAGTAGTAGCTATCTGGCATACTCCTCCTCCCATTCCTGGAACTACTTGTCCACCTACATACGTATTGGAACTTACAAAACCTCTCTCTGCTGTAGTTGGACCGATTCCATCAGTACAAGAGAATTCTTTGCCAGGCATTAATAACGTATTATTAAAATATGCTGCCCCAGTTTGAATGTTATGTCCACTATTTCCAGCTGAAAAATACGTTGTAAAGCTTGAAATTCTAGTATCTATTGTTCTTAATTCACTAGCTTTTGTATCTGCTTCACTTTCAACTAATGATCCATTAGCAACTACATCAGCACCACCATTTTTTCCAGTAATTTGAGAAGTTATTGAATCAACTAATGTTTGCTCATCTAATATATATCCGCTTTGTTCTTCTACTACATTAACTACTCCACCTGAAATTGATGCACTTGCATTTACTGGTTCAACTTTTACATCTTCAGCTATCTGTGCAACAAATTCTTTAATTTTTTCTTCATTAACAGTAGTTGTTAAGTCATAAGTTTTTTTCTTAGGTTCATTAATTAAATTTAATTTCCCCTTGAAGCTTTTATTTTTACCATATGACATTATTTCATCTTTAACTTTATCTGTATCAGTAGTTACATCTAACTCATTATAACTTGAAGAATATTCTTTACCATTCACAGTTACCTTAATTGTTTTATTAGCAATCTCAGCATCTTTTTCTGCTAATATTTTTGATAAATCCGCTTCATTTAATTCACCTACAGATTCAGAATAAATATACACTTCTGGATATACCTTATTTTCATAACTATCAACAAGCTTTTTATTGCTTATCCACCAATATAATATCCCACCTATAATGCCTATAAGAACTATAATACCTATTGTTAACCCTACCTTAAATTTTTTACTTTTTACATTTACATCCTTATGAATATCTTTTTCAGAAATTCTCTGCATAGTATCTTCAGATTCAATCTTTTCTTCATGAGTTTTATTTTCTATTTCTTCTTTAGCAATTGTTTCTTTTACTTCATCTAATTTTTTATTATCATTATTCATATTCATCCCTCCCTTATTTAAACAACTTTTCCCATAAACCATTATACACTATTTATACCTATTCTTATCATTTTTTGTTCGCAAAATTCTCTAATTTTTTTACTGTTTATTTTTTTCTTTATACTGTTATTTATTTTAGTGTATACTATAAATACTATTATTATATTAAGGAGACACCAATGAATAAATCATTTAATGAATTAAATATAAACCAGTCTATTGTTATGGCATTAAAAAAACAAAATATCACAACCCCAACAGGTATTCAAGAAACTTCTATTCCTTTTGCTTTAGAAAATAAAGATATTATTGCTGAAGCACATACTGGAACTGGCAAAACCCTTGCATTCCTTATTCCTATATTTGAAAAAATAAACTTAGAAAAACGTGAAATGCAAGCTATTATTTTAGCTCCTACTCACGAATTAGTAGTTCAAATTGAATCACAAATAAAACTTCTAGCTACTAATTCTCATATGGATATTAAATCTTTATCAATAATGGGCGAATCTAATATTGAAAAGCAAATAACTAAAAGAAATTAAACCTCACATAATTGTTGGTTCTCCTGGAAGAATCCTTGACTTAATCAAGAAAAGAAAAATTACTGCTCACACTATTAAAACAATCGTACTAGATGAAGCAGATAATTTATTATCTAAAAATAAACCTACAATAATAAAAGATATTATAAAGTCAACTATGAAGGACCGTCAGCTAATGTTCTTCTCTGCAAGCATTAATAAAGAAACTTTAAACCTTGCTAAAACATTAGTAAAAGAAGTTGAAATCATTAAGATTGAAAATAAATCTGAAATAAATCCAAGAATTGAACATATCTGTATCTTAGGTAGCCTAAGAGATAGATTTGAAAATTTAAGAAAACTACTTGCTGCTGAGCAACCTAAAAGAGCTATTGTATTTGTTAATAACAATACTGAGCTTAGACAAATTAATGAAAAACTACAATACCATAAGGTTAAATCTACAGCTATTTATGGAAATGCTTCTAAAGAAGAACGTCAAAGAGCTTTAGACTCCTTTAGAAGAGGTAAATGTAATGTTCTTGTTTCTTCTGACTTATCTGCTAGAGGTCTAGATATTCCTGAAGTAAGCCATATAATCAGCTTAGATTTCCCTGTAAATCCTGATGAATACTTACATAGAGCTGGAAGAACAGCTAGAGGAGATAATTCTGGAGTTTCTGTGTGCTTAATAACTAATAAAGATATTGAAATACTTCAATCTTATGAAAAAGCCTTTGACATTGAGTTTACCGTAAAAAAATTATACGGTGGAAAACTTATGGACATGGAGCAACAATAAAAAAGCAGCTTTATAGAGCTGCCTTTTTTATAGGATTATTTTCTTTTTGCATTTACTTATTATTTTATCAATTATCGGATCAAATAAATCTAAAAGGTCTTCATTCTGCTCTGCAATACTATAATTTACAATTGATTTATGCATTGGAAGCTCACCTAATAAATCTACATTCATATCCTGCAAGAATTTTTCTGTATTCTCACCATCAAACATCCTAATTTTCTTGTCACAATCGGGACATTGTATATAACTCATATTTTCAATAACACCAAGTACTTCGATGTTCATTTTTCTAGCCATATTAATTGACTTTGATACTATCATAGATATCATATCTTGAGGTATAGATACCATTACAACACCCTTTATAGGAATTGATTGCATTACAGTTAGTGGTACATCACCAGTCCCTGGTGGCATATCTATTATTAAGTAATCTAGTTCTCCCCAATATACTCCTGTCCAGAACTGATTAACAATCCCTGTAATGGCTGGCCCTCTCCAAATCACAGCTTCATCTTCTTTTTCAACCACTAAATTAAGAGACATAACTTTAATTCCTTCAACAGTTTCTACTGGATAAATAAGCTCTTCAGTTCCCCTAGCTCTTTCATTTTCTATATGAAATAATCTTGGTATACTAGGTCCTGTTATATCAGCATCTAAAACCCCAACTTGATATCCTCTAGCTGCTAATTCTTTTGCTATCATAACTGACATTGTTGATTTCCCAACTCCACCTTTTCCGCTCATAACAGCAATTATTTTTTTTATATTATTATTTGGGTTATTCTTTATATTACAAGTTGCTTGGCTTTTGCAACTATTTTTTGATGGACATGAGTTACAATTTGACATTTATTATTCCTCCAATTTATGTTAACTTCTAGTATTTTATTTTCTAATATATTATAATCTAATGCTAAATTTCCAACCTCGTCTGTAAAGAATTTATCACTAAA
>ENA-OPXQ01001368-OPXQ01001368.1-human-gut-metagenome-genome-assembly--contig:-NODE-1368-length-13463-cov-2.488365_pt1 | contig 13463 bp, 9 predicted proteins | sample MGYA00241769_ERZ502042 | MGnify/ENA primary metagenome ERZ502042 (study PRJEB25962, sample SAMEA2041934) | human gut metagenome | biome: human gut; feature: human-associated habitat; material: faeces...
TTTACAAATATTCGGGGCGGCGGAACCTCGATCTGCTCCGGGATTTACGGATCGAGCGTTTCGATCCGGACGAAGGCCGGATGACGGGTCGTATTTGCGGGGAATCCGCATTGGAAATCGGACTTCGGAGGGAGGAGGAGCTTCTTGCAGCCTATATCTTGGTGTGATTATGCTTGCAGGCGTAATTCGGTTCGGGACTTTCGGGGTGTCTGTCGTTCTATGATGGAGGTTCCGCCGAGGAGTTGATTTTCGGACGCTTGGGGCGGTGCCTGCGGCGCCGGATGCAAGGATGCCGCCCGGCAGCTTCGAGGCGGGGCTTCGGTGCTCTTGAAATTTCGGATCGTCTGTTGGCAGACCGTTTTGCCGCCGGGGAGGGATGTCGGGCGGCTGCGGAGGATTCGGAACCTTCTTCTTGCCGAAATGGGACGAATACCCTCCTCCTTGCCGGAAGTTTCACAAATCCTTTTTCGTATCGGGCGGCCGGAAATCGAACCTCTTGCCGACGAAATCCGGTCGGTCGGGGCGTTATTCCGAATGTTATTGTTATTTTTGTAACGATGAAACAGGCTGTCACCCCGCTTCGTTTAGGTTCCGACCGGATTTCGTCGCTGCTCGTCCGTTATGCGATCCCTTCGATTATCGCGATGACCTCTTCGTCGCTCTACAACATCGTCGATAGCATTTTCATCGGACACGGCGTCGGTCCGATCGCCATTTCCGGCGTGGCGCTTTCGATGCCTCTGATGAACATCGCGTCGGCTTTCGGGTCGTTGATCGGGATCGGTGCTGCGGCGCTCACCTCGATCCGGCTGGGACAGGGACGTCGGGAGGCTGCCGAGGGGGTGTTGGGCAATGTGGTGTTGCTCAATTTTCTGGTAGCGGCGCTTTTTACGGCCGTAGGTCTGTTGCTGCTGGACCCCATTCTCTGCTTCTTCGGGGCGAGCGATGCCACGATCGGTTATGCACGCGATTTCATGCAGATCATTCTCGGCGGTACGATCGTTACCCATATGTATTTGAGCCTGAACGAAGTGATTCGTGCTTCGGGTTATCCGAGGAGAGCCATGACGATTATGCTGACGGCCGTCGTGTTGAACTGTCTGCTCAATCCGCTGTTCATTTTCGGGTTCGGCTGGGGTATTCGCGGTTCGGCGGCCGCGACGGTGCTGGCCCAGGTCGCAGCACTCTCGGTTTCGCTCATCCACTTCTCTTCCCGGGGAAGTTTCATCCGGTTCGAACGGGGGATTTTCCGCTTGCAGGCGTCGGTCGTGGGCAAGATCTTTTCTATCGGTATGGCTTCGTTTCTGCTGCACCTCTGTGCTTCGGCGGTAGTGATCGTCGTGAACAAATCGCTCCGGGAGTACGGTGGCGACGTGGCGATCGGGGCGTATGGCATCATTTATCGGGTGGCGATGCTCTTCCTGATGATCGTTTCTGGACTGAATCAGGGCATGCAGCCCATCGTGGGGTACAATTACGGCGCCCGGCGGTACGACCGGGTGTTGAAGGTCCTGCGGCAGACTGTCGTGTGTGCGGTTTGCGTGACGACGACGGGATTCCTGCTGGGACAGCTCTTTCCCCGGCAGGTGGCGATGCTCTTCGTCGATGCTGCGGACGGAGCTGCGGCCGAGCGGATGATCTCTACGGCGGCCGAGGGGCTGCGGATCGTGTTGTGCGTTTTCCCGATCGTCGGATTCCAGATCGTGACCTCCAATTTTTTCCAGTATATAGGCAAGCCGCACAAGGCGATTTTCCTCTCCCTCACGCGGCAGATGCTGTTCCTCATCCCGCTGCTCCTTGTTTTGCCGCCGCATCTCGGTACGCTGGGTGTCTGGATGTCGATGCCGATTGCCGACGGTACGGCCTCTCTGCTGGCCGCCGTGCTGCTCTTCTACCAGGTTCGTAAATTCAGACACCGGCCCCATGCGGAACGGAGTATCTGAGTTTTTTGAAAATATCGATTACAGACTCTTTCGGTGAATTGATGGGGCATTCGCTCGATCCGGGAAATACGACAGAACTCTCGGACGGATCGTTGCACGCGTCCGATTTGGCTTGAATACGGAGCAGGAGCGAGGAGGTGTCGGGTGCCTCCGGGCGTTGGTCGTAACGATAGGGATATCTGCGCAGAAAGAGCTTTTACGATAATAAAAAACAGAGCCGGTGATCCACCGGCTCTGTTTTGGATTTTGTGTTTTGGATTAAATTCCGAGTTTGGTGCGGATCTCCTGCGGAATGGCGTTCTTGTTTACCATAACGGACAGGGTTTTGTACTCCACGAACGGACGCGAGAAGTAGTAGTAACCGTCGTAGGGAGGACGTACGTCCCACGAGTTCTTTACCTTGAAGAAGGGATTGCCCTGCTGATCGACGGCCGTACCCACGATTACCATGCCGTGGTCGTCCGTAGTTTCGTAGTTGTCGAAAGCGATCTGGCGCATCTCCTGCGTGATCTTCTTCTCCTTGACGGGTTTGTCGAACTTGTAGAGGGCGGCCTCTTTCTCGGCGGCGCTCAATTTGCCCCACTTCTCGGCCTCGGTACCCTCCATGCCGTCGATGTCGGTTTCGGGAATGATTCCGATCGCCTTGATGCGGTCGAAGCCCTTTTCGCTGACGTCGGTAGCCCATTCGATCGAGTAACCGTTGGCCAGGGCATTATCGACCACGGCCATCATCTCCTCCAGCGGTACGTTGTAAACCGTGCCCCACATCCAGTTGTCGGGGACTTCGATGATGAACTCCGTGTAGAACGGATGGTGCGTGAAGGAACCTACGTCTACATAGTCGTCCATCTTGATCGGCAGCGACGCTGCGAACGATTCGGGGGTATATTCCTTGCCTTCGTAGGTGAATTTTTCAGGGCGCACGCCGAAATAAGTGTCCAGCAGCGCATTCAGACCGTCTTGCCAGGCCGTGGTCAGCACCCCGTTGTTTCTTGCCTTGATAACTGCGTCCAGGTAGGCTTTCAGTGCTGCGTCGAGCTCGCCGAAGACCGGTTTCTCCGTGCCGTAGTTCAGACCCGGATAGACCTCCTGGGGTACGATGCCGTATTTCTTGATGCCTTCGATTACGTCGTGGGCGGCACCGCCTTCCGCAAAGTTCAGATGTCCGTGCAGGCGGACGTATTTAACGCCTTTATCGAAATACATGTTGCGGACGATCCACATTTCGGACAGGTCCATCTCCGGCCCGCCGGCCCGCAGAATTTCGTTTTCCAGGAACGAAAGAGCCGAATAACACCAGCAGGTGCCGCTGCGGTGCTGGTCTTTGACCGAAGTGGTCGGTACGGTGGTCAAGTCGGTGAACTTGTAGCCTTCCTCCTGGGTCTTCTGTGCAGGTTTCTTGGCCGATGCGGAGCACACCATAAGTGCCAGGCCTGCGAGTAACAGCAGTTTTTTCATCGTAATTTTGGGGTTTGTTATTTTTTAGAAGTTTGAATGATTTTCATGCACGCTTCGAGAGTGATCTCCTCGGGTTTGGTCCCTTTGGGAATACGGTAGTTCTTGCCTTTGTAGGCGATATAAGGACCGTAACGGCCGTTTTTAATCAGTAGTTCGGGCTCTTCGGCGAAGGTTTTGAGCGGAGTGTTCGCTGCAGCGGCGCGGGCCTGCTGTTCGCGCACGAGCTCCGCAGCGCGGTCGTAGCCGATCGTATAGGGATCGTCCGTGCGGGCGAGCGATGCGAACGATTTGCCGTGCCGCACGTAGGGCCCGAACTTTCCGATGCCGATGACCAGATCTTCCCCTTCGTAGGGCCCCAGGTTGCGGGGCAGGCTGAAGAGCGCCAAAGCCTCTTCGAGGGTGAGCGATTCGATCAACTGCCCCTTCTTGAGTGATGCGAAACGGCTCTTTTCCCCTTCGTTGCCTTCGATTTCGACCATCGGACCGTAGCGGCCGATGCGGGCTTTTACCGTATGCCCCGTAGTGGGGTCGGTGCCCAGGATGCGTATCTGGTTGTTTTTGGTCGTCTGGGTCGTGGTCGCATGATCGACCATTTTATGAAAAGGACCGTAAAAATCGTCGATCATGCTGTTCCAGGTGATCTCTCCGTCGGCGATGCGGTCGAACTCCTTTTCGACGTTGGCCGTGAAGTTGTAGTCCATGATCGGCTCGAATTGCGATTCGAGGTAGTCATTGACCACCATGCCGATATCGGTCGGCTGGAGTCGGTTTTTCTCCTTGCCGTAGGTTTCGGTAAGCCTTTTTTCGGCGATCTTGCTGCCGGTCAGCGTAAGTTGCACGTAGCTGCGTTTCTGGCCCTCCTTGTTCTGTTTGACCACGTACCCGCGGTTGATGATCGTCGTGATGGTCGGCGCATAGGTCGAAGGACGTCCGATGCCGAGCTCTTCGAGCCGTTTTACGAGCGAAGCCTCGTTATAGCGGGCCGGCGGTGCGGTGAAGCGTTCCGTGGCTGTAATTTGCGCGGGATTGACGCTCTCGCCTTGGGCCATTTTGGGGAGGATGCCCGATCCCTCTTCGCCCGGCTCCTCGTCCGTGGATTCCGAGTAGAGTTTCAGGAATCCGTCGAAACGGATCACTTCGCCCGTGGCGACGAACTGGGCATCCGAACCGGAGATATCTATGACGATCGTGGTGCGGTCGAGCTCCGCAGGAACCATCTGCGAGGCGACCGTCCGCTTCCAGATCAGGTCGTACAACTTCTTTTCGGCGGGAGTGCCTTCGATCGTCTGCCGCTCGATATACGACGGGCGGATCGCCTCGTGGGCCTCCTGTGCGCCTTTGGTTTTTGTCTTGTAATTATGTGCCGACGAATATTTCTCACCGAAAAGTTTGATGATTTCCTCCTTGCACTGGCCGATCGCCTGCTTCGAGAGATTTACCGAGTCGGTACGCATGTAGGTAATCAAACCTTGCTCGTAGAGGTGCTGCGCCACGGACATCGTCTGCGATACCGACATTCCGAGTTTGCGGCCCGCCTCCTGCTGGAGCGTCGAGGTCGTGAACGGAGGCGCGGGGTAGCGCTGTGCCGGTTTTTCCTCGGCTTTGGCGACGGTGAACCGGGCGTCGATGCAGCTGCGCAGGAAAGTCTCTGCTTCCTCGCGGGTATCGAAGCGGGTGGACAGTTCCGCCTTGAAAAGGGTTTTATCGGGATCGGTGGCGGCGTAGAACTGTGCTACGACACGGTAGTAGGGCGTCGAGCGGAATGCGATGATCTCCCTCTCCCGCTCGACCAGCAGCCGTACGGCGACGCTCTGTACGCGTCCGGCCGAGAGTTGGGGCCGCACCTTTTTCCAGAGCAGGGGCGATAGCTCGAATCCGACCAGGCGGTCCAGCACGCGGCGTGCCTGCTGGGCATTTACCAGATTCATATCGATCGTGCGGGGCGATTCGATGGCTGCCAGAATCGCCGGTTTGGTAATTTCGTGGAAAACGATTCGCTTGGTTTGGTCGATCGGCAGGCCGAGAACCTCTGCGAGGTGCCAGGCGATCGCCTCTCCTTCGCGGTCTTCATCGGACGCGAGCCAGACGGTCTTGGTCTTCTTGGCCAGCGACGAAAGTTCCTCGACAACCTTGCGTTTGTCGCTCGGAATTTCATAGACCGGTTCGTAGTCCTTGTCCAGATTGACGCCGAGATCTTTTTTCGAGAGGTCCCGGATATGCCCGAAGCTCGACTTGACGACGAAATCCTTGCCCAGGAATTTTTCGATGGTCTTGGCTTTGGCCGGGGACTCGACTATTACTAAATTTTCCTGCATAACATTCAGTATCTTTTCACTAACGCAAGATAACCTAAGTTCGTACTTAGGTTATCCGCAGGTGCTTCGCTATTTTATCATCGTGTAAATCAGGCGCAGCTTGATCGGCGCGTTGTTTGCGGCGTTTTCCATGCCTTGTGCCGATGTATAGGGCATCGTGAAGAGTCCGTAGGCTTCGGGTCCGATGTAGATCGTCCGGGGGGCGGAGTTCTCCGTTTGGCTGCCGCCGGTTTCGACACCCTGGGATTTCAGGTAGCCGTTCCATACTTCCTGCATGTGGCTGGTGATATCCATGACGTAACAACCCTGGCTGCGGTTGAGGTAACCCCCATACGGCAATTCGAAATTCTGGCTCGCGTAGAGCTTTTCATAGGTGTAGTAGTAATCGGAAATGCCCAGCACGTGCTTGTAATCGGCGTAGAGGCCCAGCCGTTGGAACGATTCGTCGAGCAGGGGGGTAATGGCTCCCACGTCGATCTTCTCCCAGTCGTAATCGCTCTTTTCGAGGTAGATCATCAGTTCCGCCTGGTTGATGGCGATCGAGGTATAGGGCATGCCCGATTCGTCCGTAACTTCCTTGTAGAGAGCTTCAATTCCTTCGAACAGGGCGTCCGTGAGGGTCAGCTCCGTGATTACGCCGTCCATCCCTTCGACATATACGTTGGGGTTCAGGGGCCGCTGTTCGTTCCGCTCGTCGATGTCGGCCGGATTGATCTTGGAGCCGGTGTAATCGTGTCGGATGGTGTTGATCGAAACATTGCCGTAGGGATCGTCTTCGCGGTAGAAGAGGTAGCTGGCCGTGATCGTATCCTGGATCAGCGTCGGGTCGGTTCTGTTCCGGCTGCGGGTGTACATCAGAAGACCCGACTCCGCGAGGTTCGTAGCGAACAGGTTCCCTTCTCCCGACGGATTTTCCTGGGCCGGCTTGATGTAAATACCGTTGAAATAGTCCACCCAAAGCTCCGGATTGCGGTAGATCGTCATATCGCCCTTGTACTTGCCTTCGAGCAGCATCAGACGCTTGATGAGCCCCCGTCCTTCGGGCGTAGGCTGCAGGGTGACGTACTCCGTGGCCGGTCCGGTCGTCGTGCCGTTGGGGAAGGTGAAGGTGAATACCGGATTGGGGTTGAGGTAGGGGGTCGGATCGAAGGTCGGGTAGAAAAGGGTGTCGGCGACGCTGCCTGCTCCGGCCGGGGCTGTCAGCGAGGGATTGAGGTAATCGTTCGAAATCACCTCATAGACGTTGTACGTCATCGGCTTGAGGGTGTCGCCTCCGTAGTTCGAGATTTTGATTTTGAGTTCGATCGAGTCGAAAATGGGCTGGTAACCGAAGCCGGTCGTATCGGAGAGGGCTACGGCGCGGTATTGGGTCAGGAAACCTGCCGTGCGACGCCCGAAAGTTTCGTCGTGCATCACACCGAAATACCCCTCTCCCAGGTTGGAAGCCTTGAGAGAGTCGGTTTTGTAGAGTCGAGTTTCGAAATAGGGCCGCTCGGCGTCGGGTGCGAGCGCGAAAACTTTCAGACCGATCTTCATCTGCTGATCCCCCGGTTGGTAGCCTGCGCCCAGCCGGTCGTCCACTTTCGTGCAACCTGTAAAGAAGACCATGCCCGCTGCGGTGAGAACGGCGGCCAATTCGGCGGCCCGGCGTATTTTACTGGATCGAATCATAGAATCGGTTGTAGTTGTCGAAAAAGTCCTCTGCGTCGGGCGACTGGTATTCCAGGAGCGGTTTGCCGCTGTTGCGGACCAACTCGATAATTTCGGGGGTTACCGCATCGGAAGCCAGAATGATGCCGTCGGCATACTCCATAACGTAACGGCAGAGGTTTTCGTATGAAGGGGTGTCGAGGATCGACAGTTTTTTGTCTTTGACGCCTTCGTTGGCGATTTTCTCCTTCATTCCTGCATCCAGCGGTTTGTCGAAACCGTCGCCGTAGAGCGAAACGACGATTTTGACCTCCTTGAAAATCGGGTCGTCGGCGAAGACCTTTTTCAGATAGATCGGCACGATACTCGAGAACCAGCCGTGGCAGTGGACGACCGTTGGCGTCCAACGCAGTTTCTTGACCGTTTCGAGTACGCCCCGGGCGAAGAAGATGGCCCGTTCGTCGTTGTCTTCGAAATAGTTTTCGTCGGCATCCCGGAGAATGGCTTTGCGGGCGAAATAGTCGTCGTTGTCGATGAAATAGATCTGCACTCGGGCTGACGGAATCGAAGCGACCTTGATAATCAGTTGATGATCGTTGTCGTCGATGATGAGGTTCATACCCGAGAGCCGGATCACCTCATGCAGTTGATGACGCCGTTCGTTGATGCAGCCGTACCGGGGCATGAATGTGCGGATTTCATTGCCGCGCTCCTGCATCGCCTGCGAGAGCCGCCGGCACAGAAGCGCCCCCTCCGTATCCGGGACATACGGAGCCACTTCCTGACAGACGTATAGTATCCTGTTCGATGCCATTGGTTGAAATTTTTTCTTCATCTCCTGGTGCGGTGTGCTCGGAGTGCCCGCCGGTCGGAAACGATGATTTTTTAGCTTGCTCGGCGAAGAAGGCACGGGCCGGATGCAATGCGAAAAGTTGCCTTGTCGTGCTGCCGTACCTCACTTCACGAAAGTTTATCTTCCGCAAAGATAGTGAAAGGTGAGAGCAATCGCGCGGGCTTGCACGCAAAAGATTGCCGAACCGCCTCCTATCTTCCGCAAAGATAGTGATTTTTCTTAAAGAATCAGCATCGCGTCGCCATAAGTTCCGAAGCGGTAACCCTCCTCCTTGGCTATTTTGTAGGCATTCATTATCAGGTCGTAACCTCCGAATGCCGAAACCATCATCAGTTGGGTCGAGTAGGGAAGCTGGAAGTTGGTCACCATGGCGTCGGCCACCGAAAATTCGTACGGGGCGAAGATGAACTTGTTGGTCCAGCCCTCCATCGGCTTGATCATGCCGCCGGTCGAAACGGCCGTTTCGAGCGTTCGCATGACCGTCGTGCCGATCGAAACGATCTTATGTCCTTCGCGTTTGGTCTTGTTTACCGTTTCGGCCGTGGGTTCGTCCACGAAGAACTGTTCGGAGTCCATCTTGTGCTTCGAGAGGTCTTCGACATCGACCGTGCGGAAGTTGCCCAGACCGACGTGGAGCGTGATGAACGCCTTTTCGATCCCCTTGATCTCCATGCGTTTGAACAGATGCTTGGAGAAATGCATGCCGGCTGTCGGGGCGGCTACGGCGCCCTCTTTGCTGGCGAAAATAGTCTGGTAGCGTTCGGCGTCTTCCGGCTCGACCTTTTCGCGCACCCACTTGGGCAGCGGGGTTTCGCCCAGCTTGAAGAGGGTCTCCTTGAATTCTTCGTAAGAGCCGTCGAACAGGAACCGGAGCGTGCGTCCCCGCGAGGTGGTGTTGTCGATCACTTCGGCTACCAGCAGGTCGTCGTCGCCGAAGTAGAGCTTGTTGCCGATGCGGATCTTGCGGGCCGGATCGACCAGTACGTCCCACAGGCGCAACTCGCGGTTGAGTTCGCGCAGCAGGAAGATTTCGATCTCGGCGCCCGTTTTCTCCTTGTTGCCGTACAGACGGGCGGGGAAAACCTTCGTGTCGTTGAAGATGAAGAGGTCCTTTTCGTCGAAGTATTCGATGATCTCCTTGAAAATGCGGTGTTCGATGGTGCCCTTGGCACGATTGACCACCATCAGGCGGGATTCGTCCCGGTTTTCGGCCGGGTATTTCGCCAGCAGGTCGGCGGAGAAGTCGTAACCGTATTGCGATAGTTTCATGGCTAAAAGTATTTGCGAACATTTTTTCGGTCCGTGGGCAGCGCTGCAGGCAGTTTTGCGGGTACGGAGCAAGATAAACCGTCAATTTATCTATACGAAAAATAAGTTATTTTGTTTCAGCTTTTTGCAGTTTTTCGAGAAAAAAGTTCAATTCGTGCGCCGCATCGAGCCGAAAACCTCCGCTGCGGGTGCGGCAGAGCGAGGTGAGGTGCGCACCGCTGCCGAGCGCCTGGCCGATCTCTCCGGCCAGCGAACGGATGTAGGTCCCCTTGCTGCACCGGACCCGGATGCGGATGCGGGGCAGGTCGTATTCCATGAGCTCCATTTCGTAGATGTTGATGAGCGCTTTGCGCAGTTCCACCTCTTCGCCCGCGCGGGCCAGCTCGTAGGCCCGGACGCCTTCGACCTTCTTGGCCGAATAGAGGGGCGGGGTTTGCAGCCGTTCGCCGGTGAGCGAGCGGAGTACCTCCTCGACCGCTTCGCGCGTGATATGTTCGAAGGGATAGGTCCTGTCGATGGGGTGTTCGAGGTCGAAGCTGGGGGTCGTAGCGCCCAGCATCAGGTCGGCGACGTACTCTTTCTCCTCGGCTTGCAGGGCGTCCGCCATTTTGGTCGCCTTGCCGATGCAGACCAGCAGGATGCCCGTTGCGAGCGGATCGAGTGTTCCGGCATGGCCGACCTTGATTTTCGGGTAACCGGCCCTGCGCAGGGCGAACTTGATTTTGCGGACTACGTCCGAGGAGGTCCACTCCAGCGGTTTGTCGATGACGGCGATGTAGCCCTCTTCGAAGTCGATTCCCTGTAGGTTCAGTTCGGATTGTTGCGTCATGTGCGGATTATTGGATCACGAAATAGCGGATGATGGCCAGCCCTCCGACCAGCGTACAGTAGATGGCGAACCAGTTGAGCTTTCCCCGTTTAACGATGTTTATCATGAATTTGCAGGCCAGACAGCCGACTACGAACGCAGCAGCGAATCCGGCGAGCAGGGGGGCGGTCCCGATGCTCTGGGCGGCCAGTTCTCCGCTCATCAGATCGAGAACCATTTTGCCCAGGATCGGTGCCAGCACCATCAGGAAGGAGAATTGGGCCACGCTCTCCTTGCGGTTGCCCAGGATCAGTCCCGTGGCGATCGTCGTGCCCGAGCGCGACAGACCCGGCAGTGTGGCGACTGCCTGCGCCAGACCGATGATGAAGGCGTCGCGGTAGGAGATGGTCGCCTTGTGGCGGGGTTTGGCGTAATAGGCGAAGGTCAGCAGTACGGCCGTGACCAGCAGCATCGCTCCGACCAGCAGCAGGATCCCGTGGTTGGGAAGATCCTCGACCAGCGACTGGAGGAAAGGCTCCAGCGTGAAGCCCACGATGACCACCGGGATCATCGAAAGGATGATCTTCAGCACGTAGGCCTGTTCCGCGTTGAATCGTTTGGAGAAGAGTCCCACGACCAAGCGTTTGATTTCGCTCCAGAGCACGACGATCGTACTCAAGACCGTCGCGGCGTGCAGCGTGAGATCGAAGGTGAGTCCTCCCACTTCGGGATCGACGCCCAGCAGTTCTTTGGCCAGCTGCAGGTGGCCGCTGCTCGATACGGGCAGGAATTCGGTCAGGCCCTGGACGATGCCCAGGATGATAGCTTGAATGGTTTCCATTTTACAGTTCTCGGGGATATTTCGGTATCGGGGGATGCGCGGGTTTCAACCCGGCTTCCGGCGGTCGGAGAAGTCCGGATTCAGAATCGTTTGAGAATGGCGTAAATTTCGAAGATGAAGCCGCCGATCACCAGGATCGGGGCGAGCGTGATGCGGCGCCAGGAAAACATGGCGTAGTTGAACTCGTCGGGCGAGTCGCTGCCGCCGCCGGCCATCAGGACGAAGCCCAGAATGATGACGATCAGTCCGGCGAGCAACAGGATGTAATTTTTGAGCGAGAGCGGCATCTTCGGATCGTTTTTATCGTTGATCTCCTTGAATTTTTTCATGGTACGGGGATTTTTAGTAGAGATAGATCTTGTTGGATTTCATGTTGACGAACTTGTTGACGGCGAAGAACGTGAAGCAGAGCGAGATCAGGATGCCGCCCAACACCATGCCGCCCACGATGATTCCGATTTTCATGGTTTCGGCCAGCGACATCAGTTCCGGAACCGCCTCGTTCAGTCCGTAAACGGCCGTCAGGAAGAGTGCCGAGGCGATGATTCCCGACAGAATGCCTTGTGTGATGCTGCTGCCCAGGAACGGTCGCATGATGAACCATTTGGTTGCCCCTACGAGCTTCATCGTGTTAATCAGGTAGCGTTTCGAGAAGATCGCCAGCCGGATCGTGTTGTTCAGCAGGATGAGCGAGATGACGAGCAGGGCTCCGCCGAAGAGTAGCAGCACCAGCCGGATCTTCGCGATCGTGGCATGCAGCCGCTCGACGGTCTGTGCCGGATAGGAAACCCGGTCCACGCCGTCGAGTTCGGCAATTTGGGCGATGAAGGTTTCGAGCTTGTCCGGGTCCGCCGAATCGGCTGACAGGGTCAATTCGAACGAGTCGAGCAGCGGATTCTCTTCGAGGATCGCCTCGAACTCCTGTTCGAACATCTGCCGGAAATCGGTGTCGTTCAGTTTATCGTCTTTGGAGCTGTATTCCACATGGCTCACCAGCTCGTTGGCTTCGAACCGTTTGCGGAGCGATTCTTTTTGTTTTTCGTCCGCTCCGTTGCGGAGCTCGACGGTGACGGTGACGCTCTCCTGCAACGTGCGGGCCACCTGCATGGCGGCCGTCATGAGGTATCCCACCGATCCCAGCAGGAAGAGCACCAGGGCGATGCTGATGTTCGAAACGATGTAGGAATTGCGTACCTTACGCTTGAGTCTTTTGTCGTCTTTCATGGCGTAAAACGAGTATAACGGTTGCAATGATGCCTGCGAGAATCGCGAGCGACGAGGCGAGCGTCACGCCTTCGGCGACGTTCCAGCCGGGGGCGCGGAACCGCCATTCGACCGTGTGCGTACCGGCCGGGAGCTCCATTCCCCGCAGCAGGTAGTCGGCTCGGAAATAGGGAGTTTCGATGCCGTCGATATAGGCTGTCCAGCCGTCCTTGTAGTAGATCTCCGAGAAGATCGCCGTACCGGGCGCAGTGGCCGTGTATTCGTACCGGAGATAATTGGGCCGGTACTCCTCCAGACGGATTTCCCCTTCGCCGCCGATCAGGGGGCGGATATCGAACTCACGGGTGTTGATGACAGCCGCCGTTTTGGTGTCGATGCGCCCCAGTGCGTCGATTTCTTTCTGCGGAGTGTCCGCATCGACGACCTCCTGGACGAACCAGGCCGGGCCGTTGGCTGTGGCCCGCAATTCGGCGACGGGCTGTCCCGCCGGGTCGAAGCGGATGAGGTAACGCGTGTTGAGCATGTCGAGTACGCCCTCGTCCATCGACGTAAGATAACGCTCGATCAAGTCCTGGTAGCGGGCCAGTTTGGCGCCGTGGTAGCCGCCCACCGAACGGTGGAAGTAGGAGGTCGTAGCATCGTTGAAGGGGCTGACCGTGAGGTTCAGCACCCGGAATCCGGGTTCCGGGTCGCGCAGGATCGCGCGGTCGGCTTCCGTAGGCTGTATCTGTTGGCGTCGTGCGGCGACGAAGCGGCTTTGAGGCAGGTAGCGCAGGTTGACCGGCACCAGGTCGATCAGAACGATCACGCCGAGCAGCGCTATGAGCCAGCCCCGTCTGATCCGTCCCAGGGCGAAGAGCAGCACGCTGCCCGCCGCGAGGGCGATCATCAGCAGCGAACGCCAGGCGTCGGAGCGCATGATCGCGGCCCGGTCGGCGGCCATGGCGTCGGCCGTCACCTCTCCCAACTCTTCGGGAGCGCCCTGTGCGATGGCTTCCTGCATACCTGCGGCTTGGAACATCTGGTAGTATTGGCGGCTCATGAAATCGGCGGCTTCCGTCCGCTTCCATGGCTTTCCTTATATCTGCAAGATACCCTTGCA
>ENA-OPXQ01001372-OPXQ01001372.1-human-gut-metagenome-genome-assembly--contig:-NODE-1372-length-13419-cov-1.776938_pt1 | contig 13419 bp, 15 predicted proteins | sample MGYA00241769_ERZ502042 | MGnify/ENA primary metagenome ERZ502042 (study PRJEB25962, sample SAMEA2041934) | human gut metagenome | biome: human gut; feature: human-associated habitat; material: faeces...
CGGTTCTCCCGGACGAAGTCCTGAAGTCTCCTCATATACCTGTATGGAAGCCTCATCTTCATGCATCTCAATGATCTCACCGATCAGACGCTGGCTGCTTACACGAACCACGTCATACATATTTGCATCCCGCATACCCTTGGCAATTACCAGCGGTCCTGCCACCTTCTTAATGGTTCCTCTGCTCATCTGAACCAATCACCTGCTTTCTTGTCACTCATTACTGAAAAGAATATCGGAGCCAACTGCCGTCTCCACGGATTTCTTTACATTTTCGATACCTGCACCTGTATTTCCGGAAATTCCGGGAATCTGAATGATCGCAGGCATCAGCTCCTCACTGTATTTACTGATCTCTGCGGAAAGCTGGACCGCCAGCTGTTCCGTAATATAAATAACCGCATATTCACCGGCTGCCAGACGGTTAAGCTTCTCTTTACCTTCTGCAGGATCCTCCACCGGAAAAGTATCAAGGCCAAGAGCCGCAAACCCGTAAATGCTGTTATAATCACCTAAAACTGCGATCTTATACATACATTTCCCTTGCCCTTTCCCGGATAAACTCTTCCGGAAGGCCGCTGCGCTTTCCGGTGAGAATGATCCGCACCGTCTTGATCTCATTTTCACGGGCAAGCACATAGGCTACCAGCGGTCCCAGTGAAAATGAATTGTACAGCTGAGGGCGGATGGTCTCCATGATCTGGTTATCACACCATCTCTCAAAAGCGGAAGCTGATTCCGCCAGTGCCAGAGCTCCGTCCCCATATTTCGTTTCTGCCAGATAACCCATGATCTGATCCATTCCGCTTACTGCCGCGTGGATCAGTCTCTCCTTATCCAGTGTGTCACATTCTGCCATGGCTTTTTTCATAAAGTCCGAACTTTTTCCTGTTTTGCAGGCACGGACTGCGATCCGGATATCTGCTACCGCTACCGTGGATTCCGCATACTGCCGGACGATCTCTTCTTTTGATCGTTCTCCGGCTTTTTTTATGGCATCCAGTGCTGCCCTGTCTACGATAATATCCGCAAGCTGTCCGTCTCTTGTGTGCAAAAAGGTCTCATAGGCTTCTCTTGCCGCTTCCCGCATATCCTCAGGAAAACGATCATATTCCTTATCTGTCAGGAATTTCACCATATCCTCTCCGTCAATGGAACAGTCGCTGAAAAAAATATTCGGCGCTGCCCCTTGCAGGATGCTTGCCTTCACAGCCGCTTTCAGATTATGGAAAAGATCCTGATAAGAAAGAACAGAAAAAACAGATCGGTCCGCTACCAGCGAATCCATGATCTCCCAGATCTTTTCTCTCTCCCGGGAAAGAATGGCATCCGCACCGGCTGCAGGATCACCGTTTCCCCAGCCCTTCTCTGTAAGGATCTGAAGGCACTGCTGCTCATCCTGACATGCCAGAAGCTGCTCGATCGCTGCCTGATTCAGAAGTCCGGTCTCCAGAACACGTATCCGCGCCACCGCATAGGCATAATCTTCACCAAACATATTTCACGCCCTCCTTTTTGCGATGGTGTTTTACGCAAACAAAATCTTTCTTACCTGATCCAGAAGTTCATCCCGTTTCTCTGCAAACATGGCATCAATGGAACAGTTTTCCTCAATGCCGCCGTATACCAGGATAAAACCTCCGTCTATGTTTCGGGTTTCACCGGAAATTTCCAGCACACCACCCTTTTTCTGTGCCAGGCCTTTAATCTCCTCACGGAAATTCGCCGGCATACGTTCCAGATCCTTCTTTGAAAAACAGATCTCTCCTTCTCTTGGAAGCAGATATTTCTCTGCCATACTCTTAAGGATCTCAAAATATTTTCCTTCATCCAGATTCTTCACACGGTCACAGGCATCTGCGATCACATTTCCGATCAGCTCCTGCTTGGCTGCAAGAACTGCGGTACGCTTCTTCATAGCTGCAGCGGAAGCTGTCCGCTCTTCATAGCTTTTCACCTTTGCCCTGGACTGTTCTGCTCTCTGCTGCCGGATCTTATCTGCCTTTTCTCCGGCTTCCCTGAGGATCTCTGCGGCTTTTTTCTCCGCATCACTGATCGTAACGGCTGCAGAAGCATCGGCCTCTTCAAGAATCTGGCTTACCATCTTCTCTAATCCTGTCATGCTCTGCCCCTCCTGATGAATCAAACCTGAATTCCGCTGACTGCAAGAATGGAGATCAGAAGAGCCAGAATCGCATATGTCTCAACCATTGCAGGGAAAAGCATGGCTTTACCGAACTGCTCCGGTTTCTTGGCTACAATACCGATGGAAGCTACGGAAGTTTTTCCCTGATGGATCGCAGAAAGAAGACCTGCGATAGCGATCGGAAGACAAGCCACAAAGATCATAAGACCGGTTTCCAGGGAAATATCAGCAACACCGCCGCCCAGGATACCAACCTTGGAAAGTGCAAGGAATGCTACCAGCAGTCCGTAAATACCCTGCGTACCGGGAAGAAGCTGAAGAAGCAGAACCTTGGCAAATTTGTCCGGGTCTTCAGTTACAACACCTGCTGCTGCACGGCCGGCTGTACCAACACCGATGGCGGAACCTATACCTGCAAGAGCTACGGAAATTGCTGCTCCCAATAATGCCCAAACGATACCACTCATAATATTAATCCTCCTTAATATCTACATATTTTGTATTTTCGCGGAAGGGGTGGAACTCTTTTCCTCCGCCCTCAAAGAATTTGCCGAAGAACTCTACATACTGTAATCGGCAGGTGTGCACGTATGCACCCAGAAGATTGATCAGAAGGTTAAAGATATGACCAATCACAAATACAAGAATAAATACGATCCATCCAAAAATACTGTCTCCCAGCATACTGCCCATCTGGTTCATAACCGACGCAATAACACCGGTGGCAAGTCCCAGGGCCAGAAGTCTGGAATAGGAAAGGATATCACTGACCCATCCTGTGATGTTATAAAGGTCGTAAGCTCCAAGCGCCAGCCGGAGGAACGGATTCTTCTTATCTCTTCCTGACATGAAGAGAATTCCCACCGCACCGATGATCGCCATCCATTTTCCGACCTGTATCACTGCCGGCGAAAGGTTCAGATCCATCTGAGAAATAGAACGGAACATGCTGCTCGGGATAAAGATAAGGATCAGTCCCATAAGAAGCAAGAACCAGAGTACTACATCGCAGAAAAAGTCGAGATATTTTCTGTCACGTAACAGCATGTAGCCCTTAAGACCCATTCCCAGAAACATATGGATCAGGCCAAACAGCATGGAGAACACCAGAAGTCTCATTGGCTCATTTAACGGTGCAAACCATACCGGCTTCACCGTGACCGGCCTGTGCAGATATACCCTCGAAAATACATCGATAAAATCTCCGAAATATCCGCCAAACATCACGCCCCAGAACAAAGTGGACAATCCACAGTACATAAAAAGCCGGATGGATTTCTGCATTCCGCTCTCCATCCTGGGGAACTTCAGAAGTACTCCCAGACAGACTGCAAAGACGATCAGTCCATATGCTGCGTCTGACAGCATCAGTCCGAAAAGAAATACATAGCAGGCTGTCATGATCATGGAAGGATCGATCTCTCCCTTTCCGGGAAGACCAAATGCTGCCAGAACTCCCTCTCCTGCTGCTCCGAATTTACCGTTCTGAAGGGCAACCGGAACATTTTCTCCCTCAGCATCTTCTGCTTCAAAAACAATATCGTACTTCTCCGTAAGCCGTTTCTCCATTGCAGGAACCTGTTTCTTCGGAAGATATCCTGTCACAAAAAAAGTGCTCTCCGACTGGCGGAGCTGTCCTAATACCTCATATTTCTGTGCACGGATCCGGAAATAATCGGACAAAAGCTGAAGAGAGCTCTTCCTGTCGTGAAGAGCGCGTATCTGTTCCCGAATCTGTTCGGACTCTTCCTGAATGCGTACCACTTCATTCTTAAGGTTCTCCAGCTCCTGTGCCGGAACCTCTGATACCAGCTGTGCCGGTCTTGCAAATCCCTGCATCCGAAGCGCTTCTTCCAGTTCCTGTGCCTGTGCTTTCAGGCAGACAACCACAAAGCTCAGCTTACCGGCATCATTTGAGATTTCCCGAATGTCAAAGGCTTCAAGCTGTGGTGCATCCGCTGCCAGCTGACTGTATACCTGATCCAGAGTTATATTTCCATCAATACTTCCCACAAGTACCGCTGCTTTCGCTGTACCGCCGAAGTTCATCGGAATATCCAGCTTCAGCCATGGAGCAAGAGCTGCTTCCTGCTGCTCGATCTTAACTGCTGCCGCATTGTTCTCTGTAAGCTTCTTCCGGTATCCCTGGATTTCTCTAGCTGTTCTCAGGATCTCTTCCTGATCCCGGATAGCTTCTTCCTCCTGCTTCCTTCCGATCAGCGGTTTCCCTGCCAGGGATGCCAGCATGGATTGCTTTTCCTTCGAAAATTCATCCAGTATTTCGATTGCCTGATCACAAAGGGATGCGTTTTTCTCAAAGATCAGCCGGGCATTCATAGTATCCATCGTCTTAAGCTCCGGATCCAATTCCGCTGCATCGATCTCCAATACTCCAAGTGACTGCAGTTCTTCCAATATGGCCTTACGGTTCTTTTTCATTGCGCAGATACTGATTCGCTGCATCTGCAATACTGCCATAACTGCATCCCTCCTTTTTTATTTTTTCACGTTCTTACTCTTCCCATATCATCAGAGCAATGCTTTGATGACTGCGGATACCGCCTCCTCTTCTTTTCCCTGAGCCAGTGCTTTTAATGCTTCTGTCTCCTGTTCCGTCTTCTCGGAAGCCTGTTTCTTTAAGACTTCTCCTTCTTCTTTCGCCTGCAAAAGATCTGCTTCTGCCTGTTTCTTTGCATTTGCTACAGCCTGCTCTTTTATCTCTTTTGCCTCTCTGGCAGCTTTTTCAAGGATCTCGGTACACGTTGCATCTGCTTTTCTTATGATCTCATCCGCTTCATTCTCCGTTTCCTTGATGGTCTTAATGGTTTCTTCTACCATTCATCTACCACCTCTCCTTCAAAAAAATACAAAATCTAATTTAAATTATAATCTTATTTCTGCAATTTTACCATACATTTATTACATTTGTTGTAAATTGTATGTCACTTTGATACATTTTTATCATTTTGTCGTTTTATATTTGTGCACTTATTAATAAGTAGAAACGCCTGCCAGTGCCTCCTGTATTTTTTCATATACCTGGTATGAAAATAAGGATATCATCTCATTTTCTCAACGAAAACGGACAATATCCTTATTTTGTCTAAATAATATGGAATTTATACAGATTGGATTCCTTTTCTTACCAGTGTAATTCGTGAAGATGCCCCTCCAGATTCATACCTGCAAATCCGTTCTGTCTGAGTGCTTCGTAAAGCACGATCGCAACCGAGTTGCCGAGGTTCAGCGAACGGATGTCGCCTACCATCGGGATACGCACGCAGTCTTCTTTATGCTCTACCAGAATCTCTTCCGGGATTCCGGCACTTTCTTTTCCGAACATAATGTAGCAGCCGTCTTCGTATTCTACATCTGTGTAAGTTTGTTTTGACTTTGTGGTTGCCATATAGATTTTTGCTCCTGGATTCTTTGCAAGGAAGTCCTCGAAGTTCACATAAGTGCGGACATCTAATTTATCCCAGTAGTCAAGTCCGGCACGTTTGAGCATTTTGTCGTTGATTTTGAAGCCAAGTGGCTCGATTAAATGAAGAACACTCCCTGTTGCTACGCAGGTTCTTCCGATATTTCCAGTGTTGGCCGGCATTTCCGGCTCATGTAATACGATGTTTAACATGTTATCTTCCTCCGTTTTTCTATTCTTTTTCAAATAAAAATTCTATATAGCTGTATATTTCCGAAAAGTCAATCTGACATTTTCCAGCAAATATCTTCACCGGCACCTGGTCTTCAAAACCATAGATGGCCGGTAATTCATTATGTTCCAAGTCATATACTACAACTTTTTTCTTATCCGGGTCAACCATCCAGTATTCTCTGACTCTTGCAGTAATATATTTTTTCAGTTTTAATCCCATATCTTTTTTTCTTGTAGATGGTGACAATATCTCGATTACCATATCTGGTGCTCCGTAGACATGGCTTTGAAGTATCTTCTCTCTATCGCAACATATCACGACATCCGGCTGTATCATCGTCCTGTCATCTTCATCCAGCTGTACGCTGACCGGTGACGGCAGTACCATACATAATCCTTTGTTCTGCCTAATGTACTCTCTTAATTTGATACTGATCTCAAATGCAAGCTGCTGATGGATCGTGGTTGGCATGTTCAAATCGTAGATGACTCCGTCAATCAATTCTACTCTATATTCGTCCGGAATCGCTTCATACTCTTTTAGTGTGTATTCGCCTTGCTTTTTACCACGAAAACTTTTCCAGATATCACCTTCATGATCTGTGCCATCTCCATAGATGCGATAAGCCGATACGCTTTCTTTCATCATACCAGGATATGGATTAGAAACAGATCCTTTCATATCTTCTGGTGATCCTATGTTTCCAGACGCTTTGTAGTCTCGTCCATGATTATCTGTAAATATAATATGTTCAATCGGAAATGCTTTTCCCAACTGACAAATTGTGTCATATCTTGGTCTTTTGGTTATTCCGCTGAATATCTTCTGTACCGTTCCCAATGGTACACCGGAACGATCTGATATCTGTTCGCAGCTGAAACCTAATTCTGTTTTCTTCTTTTTCATCTCTTCTACAGTCATAGGATCACCTCCTTCTTCCGAACGCATAACAATCTATATTTCTAATATTGTTTTCCTTATTCTTCTAATAATCTGACATACTTCTCTCCACCTGCACTGCCGCGATCGCACCATCTGCTACCGCAGTCACTACCTGGCGCAGGCTCTTGACTCTTACATCTCCGACAGCATAGACACCTGGTACGTTGGTATGCATGTCCTCATCCGTCTTAATGTATCCCTTGTCATCCGTCTCTACTTTATCTGCAAACACGCCGGTATTCGGGATCATACCGATGAATCCAAACAGTCCGAACAGTCCGTCTTTCGGATCAGCTTCTATCTTCGTAAACTCCCCGGTCTTTATATTCTTCACGGTCATCGTCTGAAGCAGTCCGTCGCCGCCCACTTCTTCGACTACCGAATCCCACAGAAATGTGATCTTCGGATTGGCAAATGCTTTTTCCTGAATAGACTTCGCCGCACGCAGCTCGTCCCTTCTGTGAATGATCGTAACTTTTCTGGCGAATTTTGTAAGGTACAGCGCTTCTTCCACCGCTGCATCCCCGCCGCCCGCTACATAGACTTCCAGGTCGGTAAAGAAGTTCGCATCACAGGTCGCACAGTAAGAGATTCCGCGTCCCTTGTACTCCTGCTCGCCTTTGCATCCGATTGGTCTTGCATATGCACCGGTTGCAATGATGATATTTTTCGCCTGATAGGTATCTTTTTCGCCTGTCAGGACTTTGATATCTCCGCTCAGTTCTGCATTTGTGATCGTATCACGGACATGTTCTGCGCCGAACTGTTCTGTCTGTTCGTACATTCTGCGTACAAGAGAAACTCCCGTCTCTCCTTCTACGATCTGTCCCGGATAGTTCTCGATCTCATCTGTGATTGCAATCTGTCCGCCATCCTGTCCTTTTTCAATGATCAGAACATTCAGCCGGCTTCTGCCTGCATATAAGCCTGCGCTTAATCCCGCCGGACCGGCGCCAAGGATGATTACGTCATATATGTGATCCATGTGTGTCCTCTCTTTCTTTTCGTATGTATTTTTAAAATTATTGATCGTATGATTCTATCTTATTTTACATGATTTTAGCTGTTGGCATACCAACAAATTACAATTAAAAATTCCCTTTTTATTTTTATATTACTTGCTAAAGATATATTTCTATGATATTATAATTATACAAAAAACAACCGCTCAAAGTGGTTGGCCATATTGAGTAATAGAAATCCACCCAGTCCTGCCAAGACTTTTTAGAGGGTGGGTTTTCTATTTCCTACTGACATATCAAATATATAAAAGTCAAAATTTTTATTGTTCATTTACACCACCTCCTATCTATGTATCTTAGGAGGCCTTCCACCCATATTGCGGTTGTTTGTAGTAGTATATCATATACGTTTTATTTATTCAATCATTAAATAAACTTCATTATACCTTCCATAATTTGCTCTTTCGTCAGATGATTCTCTTTCAGAACTTCTGCCACATCATAACGATCGAGGAACTCTTTCTTCAGTCCGAAGTTCAGAACCTTCATGTCCGAATCTCCGTAGAATCTTGCGATCTTCTCACCGAATCCGCCATCCAGAATACCATCTTCCAGAGTGATCAAAACATCATGCTCTTTCTTAAGCTCTTCCAGAAGTTCTGCATCAATACCTGTAATATAATATGGATTGATCACAGTTGCATCTGTTCCGGTTACTTTCTTAAGCTCTTCGGCAACTTCTTTACCAAGTCCGTAGAATGTTCCAAGTCCAATCACTGCAACCTTAGAACCTTTCTGAGTTACTTCGTATTTGTTCAGATCACCGAAGTCTTTTGTAATCTCTTTTCCGTCTGAGATCACGCTACCGCCCGGAAGCTTGATTGCTACCGGATACTCATTCTGTTCGATACTCCAGTCGAGCATTGCCAGGTATTCTTCCTTCGTTGTCGGAGCAAGGTATACCAGATTCGGGATATTTGCCATCATCGGGATGTCATATAGTCCAAGGTGTGTCACATCATTCATTCCGTATACCGAACCACAGAATGTTACAATAGTTGCCGGGCTGTTGTTGATGCAGAGATCCTGTGCGATCTGATCATAAGTTCTCTGTACAAATGTGCTGTATACACCATAAACCGGTTTTCCGCCATTTGCAGCGATTCCAGAAGCAAGTGCTACGGCTGTCTCTTCTGCGATACCGACATCTACGAACTGTTTTCCTGCTTCTTTTCTCTTATCTTCTGTGAATCCCATAACAGTCGGTGTTCCGGATGTGATCGCTACCACTGCCGGATCTTTTTTCATCTTATCCAAAAGATAATTCATGGAAATATCCGAATAGTCTTCTTCTGTCATCTCGTATAACGGCTCACCTGTCTCGATATGAAATGGTCCGTTATAATGCCATACTTCTTTGTTCTGCTCTGCCGGTGCATAACCTTTTCCCTTTAAGGTATTGATATGGACAACAACTGGTTTCTTGCTGTCTTTGACACTCTGGAATGCTTCAATCAGCTCTCCGACGTCATTTCCGTGACCCACGTAAATGTAATCTAATCCCATAGCTTTGAACAGGTTGCATTCTGCCTGTCCGTTTGCCTCACGGAGTAATTTTAAGTTGCCATATAATCCACCGTGGTTTTCTGCGATGGACATATCATTGTCATTTACAATGATGATCAGATTTCCGTCTAATTCTACTGCATAGTCCAGTCCTTCCAGTGCTTCACCGCCGCTTAAGGAACCGTCACCGATCACTGCGATCACATTTCCTTCTTCCCCTTTCAGGTCTCTTGCTTTTGCAAGTCCACACGCAAGGCTGACGGATGTAGATGTATGACCTACAGTGAAATGATCGTGTACACTTTCATTTGGATTGCTGTAGCCGGACACGTCATCGTAATGTTCTTCATAGAGATATGCATCCTTTCTTCCTGTCAGCATCTTGTGCGGATAGGTCTGGTGTGATACGTCATATACAATCTTGTCTTTTGGTGACTCGAATACATAATGCAGTGCGATCGTTGCCTCTACCATACCGAAGTTTGGTCCGAAGTGTCCGCCGTGGATACTGGCTCTCTTTAACAGTGCTTCTCTCATCTCACCTGCCATTACGGTCATCTCGTCTACGGTTAATTTCTTTACGTCTTCTGGTCCGTTAATCTTTTCTATATACATGAACTATTCTCCTCCCAGTTTAATACTCCTGTCTTTACTGCTTCTTCGTATTTGGAAATTTTGTGATTCAGCCGGTTGATCGCTGACTCTATCTGCGCTTCCTGCTCTTCTAACTTCTCTCTTTCTTCCGAAAGAAGCTGAAGTCTTGCTTCAAATGTCTCGTCGCCCTCCTGATATAATTTTACATACTCGATCAGTGCCTCCACGGGAAGTCCTGCTTTTCTCATACAGATCACAAGCTCCACCCATCCAAGGTCTGATTCCTGATAGTCTCTGATTCCGCCTGCCGTACGTGTTACTTCCGGTATCATGCCGATGCGTTCATAATAACGCAGGGTATCAGCGGAAATGTCATATGTTTCACTTACTTCTTTTATCGTCAATCCAGACACCACCTTTCCGTTCATTACTATAGCACTTGGAGTTCGCTCCAAGTCAAGATTTTTTCCAAAAATGTAAGAGTAAATTCCGGATTATACAATTCATCCTGTATTTTCTGATATCTGCAGAAGCTGCATAGCAATAACAAAAGCCGTCAGGGAATATAATTCTAATTCATACATTAACATTCCCTGACGGCTTTTCTATTTCTATTATTTCTTTTAAATTCTCTTCAAATCAGCTTCCGTCAACCTTACTTCTGGCTTCTCAGTCTCTCAACAAACCGACTGAGTCTTCCGATCGCTTCTTTCAGATCTTCCAGTGAGTACGCATACGATACACGCAGGAAACCTTCCCCGCTCTCACCAAACGCACTTCCCGGTACGACCGCAACCTTTTCCTCTTCCAGGAACCGCATTGCGAATTCTTCAGAAGTCATACCAAATTCTTTGATACTTGGGAAGATATAGAATGCACCAAACGGCTCGAAGCATTCTAACTTCATCTTTGCAAATTCATTGACCAGATATCTTCGTCTCTGGTTGTATGCATTTCTCATCTGCTGTACTTCATCTTCGCAGTGGCGTAAGCCCTCGATGGCTGCATACTGGCTGTTGGTCGGCGCACACATGATTGCAAACTGATGGATCTTCAGCATCTGTTCTATGATCACAGATGGTCCGCAGATATAGCCAAGTCTCCATCCTGTCATGGCAAATCCTTTGGAGAATCCGTTGATCACCAGTGTTCTTTCCTTCATTCCCGGAAGGGATGAAATGGACACATGCTCTGTCTTATATGTAAGTTCGGAGTAAATCTCATCCGAAAGTACATACAGATCATGTCTCTTCACAACTTCGGCGATCGGCTCCAGATCTTCTTTTGTCATGATCGATCCGGTCGGGTTATTTGGGAACGGCATTACCAGCATCTTTGTCTTCGGTGTGATCGCTGCTTCCAGTTCTTCTGCCGTCAGCTTGAATTCATTTTTCTGCTGAAGCGGAATCACAACCGGGTTACCGTCTGCCAGAATCGTACAAGGCACATAAGACACATAACTTGGCTGCGGGATCAGGACTTCATCTCCCTGATCCAGCATTGCACGCAGTGCCACATCGATTCCTTCACTTCCTCCGACCGTCACCATGATCTCATGATCCGGGTCATATTCTACATGGATCTTACGTTCCAGATATTTACTGATCTCAATCTTCAGATCCTTAAGACCTGCATTCGATGTATAGAAAGTCTTGCCCTGTTCCAGGGTGTAGATACCTTCCTCTCTGATTCTCCATGGTGTGTCAAAATCAGGTTCTCCTACACCAAGGGATATTGCGTCCGGCATCTCACTTACCAGGTCAAAGAATTTACGGATTCCAGATGGTTCGATGCCTGTGATTTTCTTAGATAATGGATTTCTCATCATGGTGTTATAAGCATCCTTTCTGGTTTTTTCTGCCCGAACATGATTGTTCCGTGGTCTTTATATTTCTTTAATACGAACTGTGTACTGGTTCCTGTGACATCTTCGATCGGTGATAATTTACTTGATACGAACTTTGACACTTCCTGTAATGTCTTGCCTTCAATCAGCACCATCATGTCAAAATCACCAGAGATCAGATATACAGCCGATACTTCTGGATAATTACAGATCCGTTCTGCGGTCTTGTCAAATCCTGTGTCACGCTGTGGTGTTACTTTTACTTCGATCAGTGCATTGACGTACTCGGTTCCTGTCTTATCCCAGTCGATCAGTGTATGATACCCACAGATGATCTTTGCTCTTTCCATGGCTGAAATCTCATTTGCTACGGTTACTTCATCGGTTCCAAGAAGAACTGCCAGTTCTCCGAGGTCTACCCTGCTATGCTTCTCCAGATACAGGAGTATCTGCTTTCTTAATTCTTCCATCATTCATACCTCCGCTGTAAAGCTTCAAGATCTCATCCGGAGCCGGACGGTCGATATAACGCATCTCTTCTCCATTTCTTAAGATCTTATCGTTATTGTCTGTTGTATGTCCGATTACTGCTGCTGTAATCCCCTGATTGTTCAGCGCATCTGCCAGTACTTCCCCATTGTCAGTCACAGCCAGAAAACTTCCTGTGGATATCATCTGATACGGATTCAGTCGGAAATGTTCGCATACCTCGATCGTTTCCTGTAAAATGCTGATCTTCTTCATATCAAGATCCAGTCCCTGATTAAGTTCCAGTGCAAGATTCCACAGTGCTGCCAAGATTCCGCCATCTGCGACCTGACGTACGACAAATGCGCCCCCGGCTTTTGCGGCTTCGATTTCTTTTGGAGCAAATATCTGCTGTCTGTATGACTTTATCTGCTTCATGAAAACCGGCGCAAAACGAGTCTTAAGTTCCTGTTCTTTTTCTTCTGTGATCCTGAGCATGCCATCCATTCCCGCATGACCCACGAACACGATGTCCTTGCAGGCTCGTGCGGTTTCCCGGTTCCAGGCTTCTTCCTTCGGTGCCTTTGCAATTCCCGTAACAGTCACTGCGATCACCTGAACCGCCGGATTGGCGGATGCCTGTACCGCAACAAGGTTTATGTTATATTTTTTACATGCTTTTTTCAGAAGTTTTTCGATCTTTTTGAACTTGTGGTTTGTTTTTCAACGTATCCATATTGGTTCTTTCGCTTTGCTTCTGCCGCTTTCAGAAGTCATTCTTTCCGGCGGCCCTTGGCGCTCAAGTATAATACCACATCCCCGCCCTTCTGTCAACACTTTTTTGCATCTTTTTTGAGTTTTTTCTATATTTCGCAAAAGGAGTGCTTCCGGGCAGGTTTTGAACCCCTCCGAAATGGCCACGGCCATTTCGTCTCCCCTTTGCCAAGGGGAGAGCTCTTGCAGTTTCCGGGGCGGTGTTATATTATATAATTACATTATAGAGCGGAGGAGACCCCAACCATGATCCTTACGGTCAACATCGGCAACACACACATCACGATTGCCGGCTACGAACACGACACCCTGCAGTTCAGCGGGCGGCTGCATTCCAGCCCGGCCGCAACGGTGGACGAATACGCCATGAACCTGCTGAATCTGCTCTCCTTATATCAGGTTGCCCCCGAGCGGATCGAGGGCGGCATTCTGGGCAGTGTGGTGCCGGCGCTGAGCGGCCGGGTG
>ENA-OPXQ01001375-OPXQ01001375.1-human-gut-metagenome-genome-assembly--contig:-NODE-1375-length-13379-cov-1.986641_pt1 | contig 13379 bp, 10 predicted proteins | sample MGYA00241769_ERZ502042 | MGnify/ENA primary metagenome ERZ502042 (study PRJEB25962, sample SAMEA2041934) | human gut metagenome | biome: human gut; feature: human-associated habitat; material: faeces...
GTTATTGTAACAGATGAACTGCTGCAGCGGATCAAACCGCTGCCGGAATACGGGTTGGAGTGGCAGCGCAGCTTGTCAGCAACAGCGCTGCAGACGTATCTTGATTGCCCCCGCTGTTATTATTATCAATATATTTTGCAGATGCCGGGGTATGAAGCTGTAAAGGTAACTGATTCAGACGGTTATCTGCCGGCGGCACTGCAGGGGACTGTGATCCATAAGGCTTTGGAATTACTGACGAACGGTTACGAACCGGAACAGGCTTTCAGATCAGCGCTGCAGATAAATAAGGTACAGGGAAGCGCTACACGGACATATGATATATATATGCAGTATATTAATGGACCTCTTTATCAAAAGCTGCAGAATGCTGAACGTAAGGCTGAAATTAGCTTTGAACTACCGTTGCTGCAGGAATATGGGATTGCTGCTGCTTTCAGCGGTTATATTGACTGTACTGTTTTTAACAGTGACGGTACGCTGAGGATCGTTGACTATAAGACAGGCGTGCCGCCGGAAGCAGGCGAACCTGCACCGGGTTATATTTATCAGTTGGCACTGTATCAAAAGGCAGCTGCAGAATTATGGCAGCGTCCGGTGACATTGGCCGAGTTGCACTTTTTACAAAATAATTCCTGCTGGCAGCTGCAGGATTGCAGTGATAGATTGCAGGAAGTTGCTGAGTTATGCAGGGATATTTTTTCTAAACGCAGAGAAAGTGAATTTACTGTGAAGACGAAATATTGTAAAAACTGTCCGTTTGCCTACTTCTGCGCAGGCCAAGAATAAATAGTTGAAAATTAATAAATAAAAAACACCTGTGAATACAGGTGTTTTTTATTTATCTGTAGTTGTTCAAATTTAATATTTTCATAGGTTAAAGAAGCGCAACAATGACGATACATACAGTATTTTTAATAATTCTATTCACTTGTATCTATAAATCACAAACATTCCTTATAGTTAACAAGAATGGCAAAATATCACAATAAATTAAATCTGAAATTAATTATGTAAATAAAGATATCTTGCATACTCAAAACAAATATGTTATTATACCTAAAAATATCTATAAAGAAAAATAAAAATTTAAAAAGACAAACTTTTTTCAATAATGTGAATTAAAATTTACAAATTATAAATTTTTGCAATAAGAGGAAGTTTAAAAAATATCTGACAGAGATAGTTTACTTTTAAAAAAGTGTAACTGACGGGTGTCCTTAGCAATAAGCAAAAACAACGTCGTTAAAACGGCGCTCAATAATTGGTACCCCGATGAATATAAAGCTCAAAAGCCTTGTAAGGGAGTGATAAAGTGAAAATTCCATTGAAGTAAGCTCAGACCAAAAAATATTCTGAGTTTGGGGTGATCTGCTATGAAAGAAAAAGAAACAATGAACACAATTGAAACAAAAGCTAAAAGCATCGTCGGTTCTCTGGTGATGATTTGCCCGGTTTGCGGCAAAGAATTCGTCTGTAATAAAGCTCATCATGTTTACACGGCTTTGATAAAAAGAAAACGCTACTATTATTGCAGGTACTCCTGCTTTAAGAATAGACCGGGAGCTAAGTAATATTTAGACTGATGATTTGGCTGATTGACATGGAAATGCTTTAGTTAAGATATAATTTCCCCGACTGTTATACAGTCGGGGGGTTAATATATTGAAGTTTTAAAGAATTAAAGGACGGTGGAACTTGGATAAAGTTTTACTGTTTTTTTATTTTTCCTAAACATATTTTTGCAACAAACTTTACAAATCTTTAACAAAAACAACGTTTAGATTTAATCAAAATTCGTTATCATACATAACAGAGCTCGTAACTAAAAAGTGGAGGGTAAAAATGATGATGAAGAAGAAACTTGCGGCACTGCTTTTGGCAGCTGCCAGTGCGATGGTCTTTACCGGCTGCGGCAGCAGTGATAATCAGTCTAAAGGCGGTGTTGACAAAAAAGTGCAGATTGAATATTGGCATGTAGCCTCCGAAAGCTTCGGCGGTACAACGGTTAAAGAACTGGTTGCCGATTTTAATGCCAAGCATCCCAATATCCAGGTTGTCGAAAAATATAACCCTGATATGTATAAAGGGTTGACACAAAATCTGCAGGCAGCTATCGCTTCCGGTAAAAATCCTGACGTTGTGCAGATGGGCTGGTCTTATTTGAACTATGCCGCTGAAAATCTTAAATACACTGACCTGCAGCCGATGATCGAAAAGCAGGCTCCTGAAGACAAAAATTTCTTGAATTATCTGCCTAATGTTCTGGCATTGGCTCAGACTGATGACGGCAAACAGATCGGTATTCCATATTCTATAAGTGTGCCGGTCCTGTTCTATAATCCTGAAATTTTTACTGCAGCAGGACTTGACCCCAATAATCCGCCTAAAACCTGGAAAGAGGTAGTGAGTGCGGCAAAACAGATCAAAGAAAAGACCGGGAATATGGGCTTTTTTATGCAGGAATATGCTGATAACTGGACTCAGCAGGCCATTATTGAATCTAACGGCGGTTCAATGCTGAAAAATGAAGGCGGCAAAGTCAAAGCCGGTTTCGATACTCCCGAAGCAGCAGCAGCGTATCAGTTGTTGGCTGATATGGTCAAAGACGGCAATGGCCTGCATGCTACTAATGAAGAAGGGTTTCAGGCTTATCTGTCCGGTAAGCTGGGGATGGTTTGCACTACTATTGGCAAACGTGCCAATTTTGAAAAAAGCGCCAAGTTCAAAGTTATGGCAGCTCCTTTCCCACAGTTTGAAGGCAAAGAATTGAAAGTGCCGGCAGGGGGTAACTTCCTGATGCTGTTCTCAAAAGATGCCGATAAACAAAAAGCAGCATGGGAATTCATTAAATATATCGAATCTCCTGAAGCGCTGGCTAAATGGAGCACTGGTACAGGTTATCTACCTCCGCGTAAAGGCGTAGCAGACGACCCCAACGGTTTCAAAAAAATGATCGAAGAAAACAAAAATATCCAGGTTGCCTTGTCTACGATGCCTAATCTGGTAAAATGGGCCAGCTTCCCTGGCGCTAACGGATTACAGGCTGAACAACTCCTGATTGACGCACGCGATATTATACTGAGCGGCAAAGAAACTGCCGCCCAAGCGCTGCACGAAACTGCAGAAAAGATCAATAACTTACTGTAATACAAACGATTGAACCAATCAGGATGCTGCTTGTTGCGGCATCCTGATTTTTACCAAAGGAGAGTTGTTATGAATAAAGCCAAGTGGCCTGCGTTTTGGTTCTTACTGCCGGCGGCTCTGCTGTTTATTATTTTCTTTTACTGGCCGTTGCTGCAGAATCTGTATCTTAGCTTCTTCAGCTGGAATATGATCAGCCCGACGATGAAATATGTGGGACTGAGCAACTACATTGATATTTTAGGCAGCAAAGAGCTGTACAAAATCATTGGGAATACGGTAATTTTTGTGCTTATTATGCTGCTGTTCAACTTTGTCTTGCCGTATCTTTATTCGTTTATCCTCGGGCACCTCCTTCAGCGGGGAAAAATGTTTTATCGCTCTGTTTTGTTTCTGCCGGCAACTTTATCCCTGGCGGTGGCAAGCATTCTGTTCCTGTGGATATATAATCCTTTGGCCGGACCGCTTAGTATAGTGCTTGCGTGGTTTGATATGGAATCGCCGCGCTGGTTTAAGGAAAATCTGCTCGTTATTTTTTCTATCTGTACTATCATTGGCTGGAAAGTATTTGGTTATAACCTGATCGTGATGCTGGCAGCGATGGTTGCCGTGCCAAGGGAAATGATCGAAGCAGCCAAGCTGGAGAACGCTTCGAACTGGACGATCTTTAGACGTATTATCATACCGATGACTTCTTCTACTGCAATTTATGTTTTCACGATCACTGTAGTTTTCGGTCTGCAGTATGTACTGGTACCTGTCAATATGCTGACGCAGGGAGGACCGGATCAGGGCAGTTCCAATTTGGTATATATCGTCTATCAGTATGGTTTTATTTTCTTCCAAACCGGTAAATCAGCGGCTTTCGCTATTATCACCATGTTCTGTTATATGGCGTTCCTGTATCTGAAAAATAAATATCTGGAGAAAAAAGTTTATTATGAAAACTAAAACACATCAAGATCTTTGCTGGCATCTGCCTTTGCTTGTGGCAGTATTTATTCAGCTGTGGCCGATAGTTTTTATGGTTTCCACATCGCTCAAAGATATGGACCAGATTTTTCAGGCAACACTCAATCCATTGCCTCTGCCACCGACATTGAATAACTATCTTACCGTATTAGGCAATTTTCCGCTGTTTACTTATATCTATAATACATTTTTCATTGCTGCGTTCGTAACAGTATTCAAAGTGCTGACCAGTGTTTTGGCAGCTTTTGCCTTTATCTATTATGACTTTAAATATAAAGAAACTGTTTTTAACAGCATGCTGCTGACCTTCTTTATTCCGATAACGGTACTGATCATGCCGAATTATTTGCTGATGAGCAGGCTGGACCTGCTGAATACTCCCTGGGGTGTTATGCTGCCGCAGTTTGTTGATGGTATGGGTGTGTTCCTGATGCGTCAGACGATGCGCGGCATACCCAAACCATTGCTGGAAGCCGCTGTTTTAGATAATGCCGGCCCGCTGCAGGTATTGCACAAGGTTGTGCTGCCGCTGATCAAACCGTCGATAATAGCAGTCGGTATCCTGTTTTTTATCAACTCATGGAACGAATACTTTTGGCCGCTGCTGGTGCTGCAGGACAAAGAAACCTATACCCTGCCGCTGGCACTGCAAATGTTTATCAGCGCTGAAGGCGGCAGTGAGTGGGGGATAGCTATGGCTGTCGCTACTCTGACCAGTCTGCCGCCGCTGGCATTATATCTCGTCTGCCAAAAATTTATACTCAATACCTTTATGCAATCGGGGGTCAAAGGATAATATATGAACAGTATTGTATTTGAAAACGTCTGTAAATCTTACGGCGATGCTAAAATCGTCAAGTCTTTGAATCTGGAAATAAAAGAAGGCGAGCGCCTGATTTTGCTGGGGCCTTCCGGCTGCGGCAAAACTACTACGCTGCGAATGATCGCTGGTTTGGAAGATATTACCAGCGGTCAGCTGAAAATGGGAGGCAGAGTAGTTAATGATATTGCTCCCGGTGAACGTAATATTGCCATGGTTTTTCAAAGCTATGCGCTGTTTCCGCATCTTTCTGTCTGGGATAATATCACCTTTGGCCTGCATATCCAAAAGCTTCCGGAAGCGGAAATCAAAAAAAGAGCCGATGAAGCCTTAGAAATACTTAATTTAAGAGGCTATGAAAACTATAAGCCCAAACAGCTTTCAGGCGGGCAGAAACAGAGAGTGGCCTTATGCCGTGCCCTTGTAAAGCAATCACCCTACTTTTTATTGGATGAACCGCTGTCAAATTTGGACGCTCAGCTGCGGCAGCAGGCCAGGACAGAACTGGTACGTATTCATGAGATATATAAACCGACAATGATTTATGTAACGCATGATCAGGTAGAGGCAATGACTGTCGCCGATCGTATCGTTGTGTTGAAAGATGGCGAACTGCAGCAGATAGCCGCTCCGGATACGATCTACCGTCACCCGGCTAATACATTTGTTGCCGGTTTTATTGGCGCCCCGTCAATGAATATCCTCAAAGCATGTTTTAACCGTGATTGTATTTGTATCGGCAAGGCCGTACTGCCGGTACCGGAGCTGTGGCGTCAGGTGATCGGACAGCGCAGAGACCTGCTGCTGGGTATCAGGCCTGAGCATTGCCGTTTAAGCGAGGACGCTGCTGTGCAGGGAAGTATAACTTATGTAGAAAATACAGGTAATCAGCGTACTGTTGAATTACAGCTTGAGAGTGGTGAGAATATCAGCGTTACAGTAAGTGACCGCAATGCGGATGTACAAAATTCCAGCGGGATCTGTTTCAGCTGGGACGATGTGAGTCTGTTTGATGTGACAAGCGGCAGGAATATTGGCTATATAGAAAAAGGGGAGGTTTTTACTGATGCAATGGGCAGTTAGTGATCTGGCTTTTGGCGGTTTCAATAAAAAATATCTCAGCGGTTTGCCGTTGACCTATAATATCGAATTTTTTTATGAATTCGGGACCGACCATTATTGGGATACGGTATTGCTGCCGCTGGCGCAGAATAATAAGGAAAAAAGAACATTTTCTATCCATGGTCCCTGTGTTGCTGTAAATCTGGCAGACAGCAGTGATGAATATTATTTAAAAGCCTACGCTCAAACCTTTACCTATGCCCAAAAGATCAAAGCAGAATTTGTAGTTGTGCATACCAATGAAATTTACCATGGTGAGGTTGCCGCAGTTAAAGAACTGGTCTATCAGCGCTTGGCTGAAGTGATCAGCCTGGCACAAAGCTACGGCGTTCAAGTTGTTATAGAAAATGTGGGTCTGCGTCCCTGTGGATCACTGCTTTTTGATTTTGAAGAATATCTGGCACTGTTTGAACGTTATCCGCAGGCTCTGGCACTTTTGGATACGGGACATGCCCACGTTAATGGCTGGAATCTTCCTGAAACCGTGAAACGGCTGCAGAAAAAGCTGTTGGCTGTACATGTGCATGATAACGATGGCAGCGGAGACAGCCATCAGCCTGTAGGACTGGGAACGATCGAATGGGAACCTTATTTTGCTTCTATCAGGGATTATGCACCGAATGCACTGCAGATATTGGAATATGCTTATATTGAGCCGGGAGTTCTTACCGAACACCTGCATAAGCTGGAAAGCCGTTATGGTGCACTGCGATTTTAAGTATAAGATGTAAATAGTGATTTTTAGTTTAGTAAAGCATTTGATTTAAATAGTGATAATAAAAAAGCAAGCCGCTAGCGGCTTGCTTTTTTATTATGCTTTTGAGCTTTATTTTGACTGCAGCCACTGCTGTTTTTCAGGATTGAAGCATTCTCCAAATATGGCGCCGCCAAGTATAAGTACGGCTCCGAGCATTTGTAAAGGCAACAGGACTTCATGTAAAAAGAGTACAGAAAAAACAACTGCAGACAGTGGTTCCAGATAACCGCATATGGCAACGGTCTGGACTGGCAAGTCTGTAATAGAAGAAAAATATAAATAACAGCCGATTCCTGTATTAAGCAAGCCGAGCAGTAAAACCGGTATCCAGTCAATCGTTGTCAGTGACAGAACAAAGTTTTTCTGCATACTGACAAATGCGACGACGATAAAAGAGCCGATGACAAGTTGCAGCAAAGAATTTTCCAAACCGGATTCAGGTTTGGCTTTTTTATTTGCTGTTACCATCAGTGCATACATAAACGCAGACATTAAGCCGCAGAAAAGACCCCAAATAGTTTTACCTTCGTCCAGCGCCTGTAAGTTCACTAGGCACATCCCGGCCAGAACAGTTAAAAAACCAGCTATTTTAGGCCAGGTCAGAGTTTCACGAAAAAGAAAAGGTGAAAGAATCATAACGATTACCGGACCGCAGTAATAGGCTAAAGATGCTATGCTGATCCCGACCTGCTGATAGGCTTCGTAAAGCAGCATCCAGCTTGCTCCCATAGCTGACGCCGAAATGAAAAGATAAAGGCAAGTGTACTTATTCCGGTAAAAAGTAAACCTTTGTCTGGAAACCGTAAAAACAGTTATAAGAAAAAGGCTGCCAAGCAATAGACGCAGCAGAACGATTTCGTAGCTGGGCAGATTGATATTACTGGCAACGATGCCGTTGGAACCAAATAACAAAAGCGCAGCAAAGTATTTATAGTAAGATGATTTCATAAAATACAAAACCTTTCTTCAAATTGTTTTTATACCAGCCTGCAGTAAAGTTTATTCAAATAAACTTTGCTGCAGGTCTGCCTGATTGATTGGAAAAGTGCTCAGATAGGCAAATAACTGCTGATTATCCTGAATGATACCATGCTGATGGCATTTTTGCCGCAGCAGCTGCATCAGCTGTTTACTGTTGGGACTGTCGATAACGTACTGATTTCCGTAGGTGTCGATATAGCGTTTTTTCAGTCCGGGGAAGTGTCTGTCCAGCTGCTGGTAAAAGTATTCGCGGTTACCGTCGCGCAGCGTCAGACCCATACCGAAACAAATAATGCCGTAAACGCCGGCTTCGATACAGTAATCTAAAATACCGCGGAGATTAGCTTCGGTATCGTTGATAAAAGGCAGAATGGGAGCAAGCCAGACTACAGTCGGTATACCTGCGTCACGTAATTGCTTTAAAGCTTCGAAACGCTCATGGGTCGTGCTTACATACGGCTCTATTTTTTTGCACAATTCTTCGTCGTAGGTGGTCAGAGTCATTTGGACTACGCATTTTGCAGACGCGTTTATTTTTTGAAGCAGATCAAGATCCCTCAGGATCCGGTCCGATTTAGTCAGCACTGTAAAACCGCAGCCATATTTATAAACAAGCTCCATAGCATGCCGCACGCTGCCGAGTTCGGTTTCCAGAGGAATATAAGGATCTGTCATCGACCCGGTGCCGATCATACATTTTTTGCGTTTGCGCCGCAGGGCTTCTTCCAGCAGTACAAGAGCGTTTTGTTTAACTTCTATATCCTCAAAAGCATGCGGCATTTGATAACAGCTGCTGCGTGAATCACAGTAAATGCAGCCGTGCGAGCAGCCGCGATACAGGTTCATACCATTTTTAGCTGAGAGGATACCTTTTACTTGCACATAATGCATAGCTGTACCTTTCTGTGTCCGGACAAGCGAAAATGCCGAATAAAAAATATCAGAGTTGTTAAATGACTTTCATTATACCATATCTGTCGGTACTGTATTGTGAAAGTGCTGCGTGGACTGGCAGCAGTATTATTTGACAGAGGTAAGTTTGGCTATTATTAAAACGTAAGAGCAATAACGGAACCGGACGGCGTCGTAAAAAAGTTCTTGTATGTCTTGTGGGGGTTACAACAGTGCTAAAATTATAGAAAATATTGTTTGGTAAATGTTCTGCAAGTAATAGCGGATAAAGTGCTGATAAATTTAAAAAATATGATCTGATTACATTAAGATGTGAGGCGGGCAATATGTACGATGAACGCTGTTTGAAAATAATCGGCGCTAATATCAAGCTGCTCAGGACATGCCGCGGTATCAGCCAGGGTGAACTGGCCCGGGCTTTGGTTATCAGTCAAACGCATCTGAGCAATATTGAGTGCTGCAGAGTCGCAGTTAATTTCCGTGTTTTACTACGTGCCGCTAATGCGCTGGAGTGTACATTAGATGATTTGCTGCAGCTGGAATTTACGGAACTGACGAAAACAGTGATGGAGGTCAGGGAATATTTCTCTGCACAGGACGGTTATGCGCTGAATGTCACCGGGAAGCTTGTCATTAAGGAAAAAAGCCCAGAACCGGAGCCTTCGTCAGATAATTACGCCCCGTCCTCCGACAGTAAATATACGGGGACTCTGACGAATATTAAGGCTGAAAAAATGCAGCAGGAAGAATACCGTAATCTTGATAAACGCCGCCGCAATACGATCGAACAGGCGTCGGTATCAGTTGAAGGCGACGGTATTAAGCTGGAATAGGCTGCTGCGGAAAAGAATATGAACAATCAAATAGCAGCATCAAGAACAAACCCCGCCGCCGGTGGGGTTTGACTTTTGTAAAAGAATAGTGAAATTTGCCTGTTAGGTAAGTTTTTTGGTATAATATAACGATACGAAGGGAGGTAAAAGCCTATGCCAATCGAATATATTTTACTGGGCGTCGGGATCGTGCTTTTGGGAATCGAAGCAGTGGTGCCGGGGTTTGGCTTTTTTGGCGTTACGGGTCTGATCTCGCTGCTGGCAGGCTCATATTATCTGCTGGGCGGCGGCGCTGAGGCCGCGTATATTTTGCTTGGTGTTGTACTGGCACTGGGCGCAGTAGTTGCCCTGCTGTTTGTTTATCTGCCCGCCGAAAGCAAGTGGAATCCCTTTGTTTTATGGGAGAAACAAGAGAACCGTCACGGTTATACAGGTGCCGAGGATCACTCGCAGTATCTTGGTAAACGTGGAGAGGTCGTAGCACCGCTGCGTCCTGCGGGAACTGTCATCATCGACGGCGAACGTGTCGACGTGGTGAGCTTTGGCGATTATATCATGCCGGGCGCATTGGTAGAGATCGTGAAAGTGGAAGGCAATAAACTGTTTGTTCAGGAAGTAAAAACTAACTAGTAAAGGAAGTGTTGTGATGTTTGATTTTTTGTTTAACGGCGGGTTCATGTTTATCCTGATCATTGCCGGTATCGCCGTATTTTTGAATTTTGTACCGCTGGCGCTGTGGATCTCGGCTATCGCTGCCGGTGTCAACGTTGGTATTTTCAATTTAGTGGGTATGCGGTTCCGCCGCGTGCCGGCTTCCCAGATCGTGCTGCCGCTTATCAAAGCCAATAAGGCAGGTCTGGACGTCAATGTCAATCAGCTGGAAGCGCATTATCTGGCAGGCGGTAACGTTGACCGTGTCATCGATGCGCTGATCGCTGCTCACAGAGCTCAGATCCCGCTGTCTTTTGAGCGTTCCTGCGCTATTGACCTTGCCGGACGTAATGTGCTGGAAGCAGTACAGATGAGCGTTAACCCCGAAGTAATTGAAACGCCGGTAGTTTCGGCAGTTGCTAAAGACGGCATCGAACTGAAGGTCAAAGCCCGCGTTACCGTACGCGCCAATATTGACCGTCTGGTCGGCGGCGCCGGTGAAGCGACTATTATCGCCCGTGTCGGTGAAGGTATCGTTACTAATGTTGGTTCTGCTGTTAAACACAGCGATGTATTGGAAAATCCTGATTTCATTTCGCGTACCGTTTTGGCTAAAGGACTTGACGCAGGTACTGCTTTTGAGATCCTGTCTATTGATATTGCCGATGTCGACGTAGGCCGTAACATTGGCGCCGCTTTGATGACTGACCAGGCTGAGGCCGATAAACGAATCGCCCAGGCCCGCGCCGAAGAACGCCGCGCAATGGCAGTTGCTAAAGAACAGGAAATGAAAGCCTATACCCAGGAAATGCAGGCGAAGGTCGTCGAAGCTCAGGCCAAAGTACCGACTGCATTGGCAGATGCTTTGGAAAACGGCCGTTTAGGCGTGATGGATTACTACCGCATGAACAATATCAATGCTGATACTGATATGCGGAAAATGATTGCCGGTTCCAGCCCTGAAAATAGCGGCGAAAAAGGCAGCAACCCGAAATAAGCTGACTGTATGAGCCGGTTATTGTATTGAGATGAGGCGAATGTATGGACAATTTAATGCTGTTTTATCCTCTCATCGTACTGTTGTTTTTTATCTTTTTCGATGTCCGTAACCGCAAGAAGCGTCCTGCGCCGCCACCGCAGCAGCCTGCTGATTGGCAGACGCAGCTGCCGGAGGAAAGGCAGGGGCGCGGCTATGAAGGTGAGGACGAAGAAGCTGTACCGTGGTATGTGGAGTTTCCTGAAGACCGGGCGCCCAAAAAGCAGCCTGAGGCGGAAAATACCTGTCAGGAACCTGCACCGGCAGCAGAAGCTGCTGTTCCGGAACCCTTGTATAAACGTTTTGAGCCACAGAAGCCCCAGCCTGCCTTTAAAGGCTTTCGCAGCCGCGGGACAGTAGCTGAAGATGTACGCTATGGCTTTGTGATGGCGCAGATATTGGATAAACCTCGGTCGCTGAAACCGTACGATGATAGTTTTTGATAATTGGGCAAGATTATTTTTCTAACGAAAGAAGTGTTGTTAGTTAATGAATAAAAAACTTGCTGCTGTACTGCTGGCTGGAGCGCTGCTTTTTGGGGCCGCTCCGCTGCAGGCACAGGAAAGTTCTTCGATCGATGCCGTTACTGCCGGCGTAGCCGATACAGGCAGGGCTGACAAAGAGGCAGAGAAAAAAATAACTGCTTCGACAGTGCCTTATTCGGTGGCGGTGCTGCCGTATATCGACCAGTCGGGCATGGATGAAAAGGGCCGAAAGGTAGCGGCTAATGCTATCAAAGACGCGCTGAAAGAGAAATATCCGCCTGCTAAAAAAGGCGGCGTGAATACCGTTGCCAGTGCCAAAGCTGTTGCTAAGGCGATGCAGAACCATCCGTTTGAAAACGCTGACGCGCCGGTATTGGCAGAGCTTGTTGCCGTTGGTAAAGAGCTGGGCGTCGACCGTGTGATCTACATGGAGATGGAGCCGCCGCGCAACAAGGAAACCGGCTTTATGGTTATCGTCGGCAGTCAGACTTATAGTTCAGTCATTACCATGAAGCTGAAATGTGTGGATGTAAAAACTGAGAAATATCTGTTCAACAGGATCGTGGAGGAAGTTGGGTCATCGTCGGCCGTAGCTTTTTGGAAGATCGGCGGCGCGAGCCAGAGCAGGGCAGTAAAGAAAGGTGTTGCTGCCTGCATGACTGAATTTTTAACTGCTTTTGACTGATAATCTATAGAGAACAAGGTGATATTGGTGTTAGAAAAAATCGATTTAAAACAAAGCCTGAAAAAAGATGCCTATAATGAAAAAATGAGTTATTTTGAAACCAAGCTGGGAGAACTGCAGCGTGCTTGCCGCGCTGCTGGTATTCCTGTAATAATTTTGTTTGAAGGCTGGCGTGGGTCACAGCGCAGCGTCATCATCAACCATATGATGCAGCAGATGGATGCCCGCGGGTTCAGAGTTTATTCGGCTTCCAAAATGGCGGATGAAGAACCGGACCAACCTTTTTTTGAGCCTTTCTGGCGGCAGCTGCCGGCAAAAGGCAATATGGCTGTGTATTACCGCAGCTGGTACTATCTGAAAAATGAATATACCTTTGACCGCGATGCGGATCAAGTTAAAAGAATAAATACGAGCTACAGGCATATCAATGCTTTTGAAAAGCAGCTGACTGATGATAATTATGTGCTGCTGAAATTTTTTGTACACGTTTCCGAAAAACAGCTGAAGGCTAATGTGCAGAAGGCTGAAAAAACCTATGGTAAAGGCTGGAACAAGGTCAGCGAAAGCGACGATGATTTTGTAGATTATCAGCGGTATCTGGAAATCTACGAGAAAATGTTTATCGACAGCGACCGGCCTAATGCCCACTGGTATCTGATCGCCGGCGACGATACGCGTTTTGCCGAGGTCTCGATATTTGATGTGATCGTACAGCGGCTGGAACTGGCGCTGGCCGAAGCGGAAGCCCGCAGACAGAAAGCCGGGCAGCAGCTGGTGTTACCGCGTACCGAGATCTACGACGTTTTATCAAAGGTCGATCTGTCCAAAGAAATCGCAAAAGCGGAATATAAAGAGAAACTGGATAAATACCAGTCCAAACTGAGTATTTTGCAGTATGAAATGTATAAAAAGGGTATTCCTTCGGTCTTTGGCTTTGAAGGCTGGGATGCAGGCGGTAAGGGCGGAGCGATCCGTCGG
>ENA-OPXQ01001386-OPXQ01001386.1-human-gut-metagenome-genome-assembly--contig:-NODE-1386-length-13297-cov-1.965413_pt1 | contig 13297 bp, 5 predicted proteins | sample MGYA00241769_ERZ502042 | MGnify/ENA primary metagenome ERZ502042 (study PRJEB25962, sample SAMEA2041934) | human gut metagenome | biome: human gut; feature: human-associated habitat; material: faeces...
GGATGATGCCATTGTGGTGGTGGAGGCCGTGCAATCCAAGTTCGATGCCGGATATAAATCTCCTTATCTTGCCACGAAAGATGCAATGGGCGACGTGACGATGGCTATTGTCTCCTGTACCTGTGTATTTATGGCCGTGTTTATTCCCGTAACCTTCATGGGAGGTACTTCGGGCGTATTCTATACACAGTTCGGTATCACGATGGCAACCGCCGTAGGTATTTCGATGGTTTCGGCTTTGACGCTCTGTCCCGCTTTGTGCGCCATCATGATGCGCCCGTCGGACGGAACCAAGAGCGCTAAGAGCATCAACGGACGAGTGCGTGCTGCTTACAATGCTTCGTTCAATGCCGTATTGGGTAAATATAAGAAAGGAGTGATGTTCTTCATCCGCCATCGCTGGATGGTATGGGCTTCGCTGGCTGTTGCCGTTGCCTTGCTGGTTTACCTGATGAGTACTACCAAAACGGGACTTGTGCCGCAGGAAGACCAGGGTGTCATAATGGTGAATGTCAGCATTTCACCGGGAAGCACGCTCGAAGAAACCACGAAAGTGATGGACCGCCTGGAAGATATGTTGAAAGATACCCCCGAAATAGAACACTATGCCCGCGTAGCAGGTTACGGACTGATATCCGGTCAGGGAACTTCGTACGGTACGATTATTATCCGCCTGAAAGACTGGAGCGAACGAAAGGGCAAGGAGCATAGCTCGGATGCTGTGGTGTCCCGCCTCAACGGACAATTCCAGGCGATAAAGGAAGCGCAGGTATTCAGCTTCCAGCCTGCCATGATTCCGGGTTACGGTATGGGTAACTCCCTCGAACTGAACCTTCAGGACATGACGGGTGGAGAACTGGCTACGTTCTATGAAGCGGCTATACAATTCCTCGGTGCTTTGAACGAGCGTCCGGAGGTAGCGATGGCTTATACATCGTATGCTATCAACTTCCCGCAGATATCGGTGGAAGTGGACGCTGCCAAATGTAAGCGTGCAGGAATTTCGCCGAGTGCGGTGCTCGATGCGGTGGGCAGTTATTGCGGTGGCGCATATATCTCCAACTATAACCAGTATGGTAAAGTATATCGTGTGATGATGCAGGCTTCGCCTGAATATCGCCTCGACGAGCAGGCACTGAATAATATGTTTGTACGCAATGGTACGCAGATGGCTCCGGTGAGCCAGTTCGTGACGCTGAAACAAGTGCTGGGACCGGAAACGGCCAACCGTTTCAATCTTTACAGCACCATCACCGCCAATGTGAATCCTGCCGACGGTTACTCCTCCGGCGAGGTGCAGAAAGTGATTGAAGAAGTGGCTGCACAGTCTTTGCCGGCAGGCTACGGATATGAATATGGTGGTATGGCACGCGAAGAAGCAAGTAGCGGTGGTGCGCAGACGGTTTTCATTTACGCCATCTGTATCTTCCTTATCTATCTGATTCTGGCCTGTCTTTACGAAAGTTTCCTCATACCGTTTGCCGTTATCTTCTCCGTGCCGTTCGGACTGATGGGGTCGTTTCTTTTCGCCAAAATACTCGGGTTGGAGAATAATATCTATCTGCAGACAGGTGTGATTATGTTGATCGGTTTGCTGGCTAAGACGGCCATTCTGATTACGGAGTACGCCATAGAACGTCGCCGCAAGGGAATGGGTATCGTGGAGTCTGCCTACTCTGCCGCACAAGTCCGCTTGCGTCCTATCCTGATGACGGTGTTGACGATGATCTTCGGTATGCTTCCGCTGATGTTCTCCTCCGGTGCAGGTGCCAATGGTAACAGTTCGCTGGGTACGGGTGTTGTGGGCGGTATGGCTGTCGGGACACTGGCATTGCTCTTTGTCGTTCCGGTTTTCTACATCATCTTTGAGTTTTTGCAGGAGAAAATCCGCAAACCGATGGAAGAGGAACCAGATGTGCAGGTGCTTTTAGAGAAAGAAAAGAGTGAAGTTGAACGCGAACGTAAATAAATGAAAGAAAGAATGAAGAAGAATATCATCACATTAGTTGCCATCAGTCTGTCGTTGAGCGGTTGTGGCATCTATACCAAATACGAACCCGCCACTGTCGTTCCCGACGATCTTTACGGCGGGGAAGTGGTGACCGAAGACACTGCCGGTCTGGGTAATATGGACTGGCGGGAACTCTTCACCGACCCTTATTTGCAATCCCTCATTGAAGTGGGATTGCAGACCAATACCGACTATCAGTCTGCCCAGCTCCGTGTGGAAGAAGCACAGGCCGTACTGATGTCTGCCAAACTTGCTTTTCTGCCCGCTTTTGCTCTTGTTCCGCAGGGAACAGTGAGCAGTTTCGATACGCAGAAGGCTACGCAGACTTATTCGTTGCCCGTTACTGCCAGTTGGGAGTTGGACGTTTTCGGGCGTATGCGCAACTCCAAGAAACAGGCGAAAGCGCTTTATGCTCAAAGCGAGGATTACCGTCAGGCAGTCCGTACGCAGTTGATAGCAGGTATCGCCAATACCTATTACACCTTGTTGATGCTGGACGAACAACTCGACATCTCCCGTCAGACGGAAGAGGCATGGAAAGAACCCGTGGCCTCCACCCGCGCTCTGATGAATGCCGGACTGGCGAACGAATCCGCTGTGTCGCAGATGGAGGCGGCCTATTATCAGGTGCAGGGTTCGGTTCTCGATTTGCAGCAGCAGATCAATCAGGTGGAGAACAGTCTTGCCTTATTATTGGCGGAGACGCCACGCAACTATGAGCGTGGTGTATTGGCAAAGCAACAGTTTCCTGCCGACTTCTCGATAGGGATTCCTGTACGGATGCTTTCTTCCCGTCCGGATGTCCGCTCGGCAGAGCGGACGCTGGAAGCGGCGTTCTATGGCACCAATGCGGCACGTTCGGCTTTCTATCCTTCCATCACTTTGAGCGGGAGTGCCGGATGGACAAACTCTGCTGGGGCGATGATTATCAATCCGGGCAAGTTTCTCGCGTCGGCGGTAGGTTCGCTTACGCAGCCGCTCTTTAACAGAGGACAGGTGGTGGCACAATACCGCATTGCCCGTGCGCAACAGGAAGAAGCAGCGCTCGGCTTTCAGCAAACGTTGCTCAATGCCGGTAGTGAGGTGAATGATGCGTTGATTGCCTATCAAACCTGTCAGGGAAAAAGAATCTTGCTGGATAAACAGATCACTTCCCTGCAAACGGCTCTGCGAAGCACTACTCTGTTGATGGAGCATGGTAATACAACCTATCTGGAAGTGCTTACCTCCCGGCAGTCGTTGCTTAGTGCGCAACTCTCGCAGACGGCCAATCATTTTACTGAAATACAAAGTTTAATTAACCTATACCGTGCTTTAGGAGGAGGTCAGGAATAAACTGTATCATACTCTCTGTTTTCTAATTTAATGAAAGAAGGGCTGCCGGAGAAGTGATTCTGTGGCAGCCCGTTTGTTAATCGGTCAATATCGGTCAATATGCGGCGAATTGGCTTGCAGCCGGAAACTTCAGCCAGCATAAAGAATAATGATGGTATTATTTATCAGCCAGACCTTTCTTTTTCCTTTCTTTATATTGACTAGGTGTTTCCCCGGTATATTGCTTGAAAGCCGTACTGAAATAACTCGGAGTGGTAAACCCGGTTTTCTCTGCAATTTCAGAGAAGGGCATATCCGTGCCGGATATCAATGTAATAGCTTTTTCTATACGGAGCTTACTGATATACTCGTTCGCTCCCATGCCTGTAAGTGCTTTCAGTTTGTTATAAAGCGAAGAACGGCCCAATCCTACTTCCTGGCAGATAAACTGGATGCCCAGGTTGGAATTTTCTATATTTTCCTGGATGATACTATTCAGTTTAATCAGGAATGTTTCGTCTGTCAGGCTGATGGTGCTTTCTTCCGGAGTGGGGATTAATCCTGCATTCAGATACCTTTTCTTGGTATATTCCCGGTTTTTCAACCGGTTGCGGATAAGTTCCATTAGCATTTCCACTTCGAAAGGTTTGCTTAAATAGCCGTCCGCTCCATTCTTGTAACCGCTTATTTGGCTTTGCCTGTCATCTCTGGCAGTTAGCAGAATGACTGGGATGTGACTGATATTGATATCCTCTTTAATCGTTTTACAAAGTTTATACCCGTTCATCCGAGGCATCATCACGTCACTGACTATAATATCAGGGACATGGCTTCTGACCAGTTGAAGGGCTTCCACCCCGTCTCCGGCGATAATTATCCGTTTGAAGTATCCTTCGAACGTTCTCAGAAAGTCTGTCATATCCGGATTGTCATCCACTACGAGAATAGTGTATGGAGTGGTGTCGAATACCTCTTTCGCGGACGGCTGCCCGCTGTTATCATCCATCATCAACTCGTTCAGATAAGCTTTTGGCTCGCAGATGATTTCTTCCGGTTCCTGCCTCAACGGCAACTCAAAGAAAAAGCTGGCTCCGGTTTCTTCATTATCCTGTGCGCCGATAGAGCCGCCGTGCAGTTCCACCAGAATCTTGGAGTAAGACAAGCCGATTCCTGTTCCGCTCTGTTCTCCCGTTCCCTGGTAGAAGCGGGTAAAGAGCTTGTGCGTATCCACTTGTTTCAGTCCGCATCCCTGGTCGATGATGGAGATACGCACCCGGTTTTCTTCGGGCAGCAGTTCCGAAGCAATCGTTATTTCCGTGTCCTGCGGACTGTGTTTCAAGGCATTGATAAGCAGGTTACTTAGGATAATCTCGCATTTGTCCTTATCGAAACTGACTTTTTCTATCCGTGGGTCGAGCTGATAGCGGATATGCACATTCTTTGCTTCCCCCTCACTGATAAAATCCTGCGAAACGTGTTCAATCCATTGATTGAGCGGATGAGGCTGAATTTGCAGTTTACTCTCCCCTACTTCCATTTTCCGCACGTCGAGCACCATATTAATCAAGTTCTTCATCCGTTGTGCCTGCCGGTAGATGGCTTTTAACGGCAGATATTGGCTGTCTCCGGAAGAGAGCGACTTCAAAATCTGATTGAGTGGCGCATGAATCAGCGTCAGCGGAGTCCGTAGTTCGTGGCTGATATTGATAAGAAAACGTACCTTTTCCTCGTACATCTGTTTCTCATGCTCTTTCATCGCCCATTTCAGTTTTTCCTGATTACGTTTCAATGTTCTGCGGAAAGTTTCGATGATTATGGTGGCAATGAGAATGGTGCAACCGAGAATGAACCACCACGTGCGATACCATGGCGGGAGTACGGTTAGTTCTAGTATTTTCTGGTTGGGAATCCAGCTGCCGTCTTTCGCTGTGCATGAAGCCATAATTTTGTAATTGCCCGGTGGTAACGACCGGATTACCAATTCCGGCTGGTACGATTCGATATACTGGTCGTTCAGCCCCTCTATCCGATAGCGGTAGACTTTCTTACGGAAGATATCCTCTTCTTTCGACATGATTCGGATGGTGATATTGCTGTCCCATGGGACAGAGATTGCTGCCGGATGACTATATAGCTTGTTCTGTGCAGGCTCACCATTGATGATAATATCCAACAGTTGCAGTTCCGGCATTTCCGATGTATTCAGCAGCAGCTGGCCGTCAATGCGCAGCATACCCTTTACACCGCCGATATAGACATCCCCCTCATTGTTTACCAACCGGGCGTTGGGCAGATATTCGTTTTGGATAGCTCCGTTCGACTCTCCGAAGAGAACGAACTTCTGTTCCTGTATAAGCCAGGCGAAAAGCAGATTATCCGCACCTATCCATACTTTGCCCCTCTGGTCGCATTGCACCATGTTGACTTCGGTAAACAGGTTGGTAAGGATGTGCGTCTGCTTTTGGGAAACGGGGTTGTAGTGGATAAGGCCGAAATTGCTTCCTATCCAGAAATCGCCGTGCTCGTCGTGTGACGCCGAACTGATTACGGTATCCTGATAACATTCGAAGGTTGTTTGCAGCAAGGAATCCCCATCGTGCAGTTCGTAGATATGTTTGAAATCGTTGATGTAAGTCCGGTTGTTCTCGTGCTTGAAGGGGACGAGCGTGCCGACAATACTTTTCCCTTCTTCTCCGGTGACCTTGTCGAATTTCTTTTCTTTCAGGTGATACTGGTAGACATGGTCGCCCAGTAATAACACGGTGTTGGGGGTGTTCTGATATAAGTTGACCGATTTACCCCGGTTGCAAAGTTGTGTCGTAGTTTCTTTGTCGACAATGGTAAAAGGCTGTTTCTCCCCGGTTGCGGGGTTGAATATGAATACTCCTTTGGAGAAAAGGGAAATCAGTAGTTTTCCGGGAGTGAATCCGCTGATAAACGCTATTTTATCGTTCCAGGTAGAAAGATAATGGGTGAATTTCTCGGTACGCGGGTTAAAGAGGTTGATACCGCCGCCGTCCGTACCAATCCAGATACTGTCGGTCGATTGGCGGTAAAGGCTTCGCACGGTGCTGTTGCTTAGTCCGCGGTCGTTGCCGGGGACTACGTCGGTGTAGGTTTTCATGAACACTTCCCGGATGCTGATTAATCCGTTGCAGGTGCTTCCTGCCCATATATTGTTATTGTGGTCGTTGTGCAGGCAGAGAATGGAGTTGGCGGGGAGAGAGTAGTTTTCACGTCCCGGGATATATTCCAGTTGGGAGATTTCCCCGGTTTCGGAGGTGAGGATATTGATTCCGCCGCCATCTGTTCCTATCCACAGTTGCCCTTCCCTTTCGGCGAGGCTTAGGACGATGTCGTTGCTAAGGGCGGAGTTGCGGGTGGAGTACGAAGCCAGTAGTTTGCCGTCGTATGAGTAGCAACGAAGTCCGCCGCTGTAAGGGGCAATCCATATTCTTTTCCGGCTGTCGGTCATCATGGTGGTAATTTCCGGCCCGCAGTCGAAAGGGGGCCGGCTGTGCTCTCCGGTATGCAGGTCTACGAGGTATATGCCTGTCCAACGGCTGCAACAAAGCAACGTCTTTGAATCCCACATACTGAGAGCGTTGATTTTAAAAGAGTTGGCGTTGAAATATTGCAGAAGCCGGAGAGAAGAATCGTTATAACTATATTTGTAAATCCTGTCCTTGCCGCCAAAGAGGATTCCGTCCGGGACAAGGCAGAAGGAATAGGCGGTGATATTCTTCCCGTCCTCGTCCGTGGGGAACGTGAAGTCGTTGCTCTGCTGTTGGTAGCGGGCAATACCTTTTTCAGTCAGTACCCAGATGTTGTGTTGCTTGTCTTCGGCAATCTGATAAATCAGGTTGTGGAGAAGCGAGTTCGGGTCGTTTGCCTGGTGTTTGTATCTTTTCAGTTCGTGCCCGTCGAACTTTCCCAGTCCCGATTTGGTACCTATCCATACGAAACCCTGCTCATCCCGGAGAATACAGCGCACGTTGGAAGGCAACCCTTCTTTCAGAGAGATTTGTTTAAAGTAATAGTGTTCTGCCCGGAGAGGGAGAACACCGACTAACTGTATGATAAAGAAAAGGCTTGGCAGAACAGCGTATTTGGTTTTCATGTAAAGCAGGTTTGTTTATGAGGACAGATGCCTTCTTTATAATACGGCTAACTTGTCCCCTTTTAAGGTGATTTCGTATTTTTTCCCTTTTACGGTCTTGAACTTGAGCGTCTTGTCTCCGTATCTTACGTTACAGGGGATTCCGGATTTGGAATGGATGATAGCTTTCTCCAGTTGTCCCTCTTTCCAGGAGATGGAAACCTCAAAATTTCCTTTGGCGCAGATTCCGCTTATTGAGCCGTTTGCCCATGCATCCGGCAAAGCGGGAAGAAGTTGGATGAATCCCATGTGGCTTTGCAATAACATCTCGGTTATTCCTGCCGTACCGCCGAAGTTTCCGTCTATCTGGAAAGGCGCATGGGTATCCCAGAGGTTGTCTAGTGTACCGTTTTTCAATAAGTTGCCGTATAGTTTATACGCATGGTTTCCGTCTTGCAGTCGTGCCCATTGGTTGAGCTTCCAACCCATGCTCCAACCGGTAGCGCCGTCTCCGCGATGTTCCAGTACCACTCTGGCTGCCTGTGCAAGTTCGGGGGTAGTCACGGGAGAGATGGTATGCCCCGGATGCAATCCGAACAGGTGGTTGACGTGGCGGTGTTCATCTTTCGGGTCGTCTATGTCGGTAGACCATTCCAACAACTGACCGTAGCGTCCTATACGGTACGGAACCAGTTTGGTCAGTACGTTTTCCCATTGTTTGCGTTCTTTGGCGTCCGTTCCGAGCACCTTGCTTGCCTGGATGGCGTCCAGTAATATTTCACGTACTACGGCATGCGCGAAAGTGACTCCCTCGTCCACCGGGCCGTGTTCGGGAGAAGTGGAAGGAGCGGCGGTGTAAGTCCCGTCGGGCTTGTGCCACAAGTGGTCTACCGCAAACTGTGCGCTGCTTTTGATAAGGTCGTAGCCGATTTCCTTTAAGAATTTCGTGTCACGGGTATAATCATAATACTCCCATATATGCGTTGCCAGCCACGGACCGACGGTAGGATTCAGGTTCCATGCCATAGATTTGCTGGATAAGGGAGCTGTGAATCCGAAGATATTGGCAGAGATGGATGCTGTCCATCCGCGGGCGTTGAAATAGGCTTGTGCTGTCTTCTCGCCGGGTTTTACCAAGCTGCGTATAAAGTCAATCAAAGGCCATGTACATTCAGAGAGATTGGTGGGGCACGCAGGCCAGTAATTCATTTGAATGTTGATGTTATTGTGGTAATCTACCCGCCACGGGCCGTCGGTATTGTTGTGCCACAATCCTTGCAGGTTGGCTGGCATGTTGCCGGGGCGCGAACTGGCTATGAGCAGATAGCGTCCGAACTGATAGTACAATTGTTCGAGCTGATAGTCCGGCACGCCTTTCTTATAGCTAGCCAGTCGTTTGTAGGTCGGCAGGTTGGGAGTGCCGATTTCTGGATTGATTTCAAAACGTACCCGATTGAACAGCGCGGTATAATCGGCTTCGTGATTACGATAAAGCTCGTCATAACCTTTTTTCAGGGCATTGTCCATCATAGCCAGAGTCGTTTGTGACGGGTCGTTGCCGACGTAGGCTTTCGGGTCTTTGAAGTCTGGGGCAAAGTTCATCTTATAATCGGTATCTGCCGTAAGCAGGAATACCACTTCGTCAGCATCCTTCACAATAATCCGGTCGTTTTCTGCTTTCAGTGTTCCCCCTTTGTGGATAGCTTTGATTCGGAAAGCGAATTTCATTCCGTTGTTATTGAGAACGCCGGTATATACTAATCCGTCGTTTCCATCTGCTTCCAGATGGCTTTTTGCTTCGTTGTTGGGACAATAGCTAAGTACAAGATTCTGTTTTCCGCCTTTGTCGGCAGTAAACTTCATGACCATAACGCTGTCTGGATAGGATATGAAGTATTTACGTTGATACCGTATCCCGTCTTTGTAAAATTGCACCACAGCCATCGCCGAATCCAACGACAGGATGCGGCGGTAATTGCTCATATTGATTTCGCTGAGTCCGGTTTCCACATAAAGCTCTCCCATCGTGGTAAAAGCACCGAAGCGGAACGGAGTCTCGTCTTTTTCTTCATAAGCTCCCAGCCCGTTGAAGTTTTCCTGCGTGAGATACCCCGCCTTTTTAGAATCCCCGTCCAGGAAAGCCTGCCGGATTTCTTTCAGTACACCTGACGACTGTTTGTTTACGTTCCAATAATACTCGGCGCCTTTGGCGGTATTCGGCCCCCCTTTCCAGAGAGTTTTTTCATTCAGTGTGATTCGTTCTGCGGATATGGAGCCCATGATATTCGCTCCTAGGCTGCCATTCCCGATAGGTAGCGAACGGCTTTCCCATGCTTTGTCCGGATTCGCCCCTGTGCCGTTGGCACGTAGCCAGATAGCTTGTCCATCGAGATTGTTGGGAGTGTCGAACCATACGGAAAGCCCTTGAGTATAATCCACCGTCTCTATGGACGCTGCGGAAAGAGAAAAAAGTGTGCAAAGAATAAGAGGGCAGAGTTTTTTCATAATATGTGTTGTTTAAAGGAATGTGAGATACAAAGGTACTTGTTTTTTAAGATTCTGTCTAGCGGGTTGGTTTCAATTTTTACCAATAGGCTTTTAAAAATCGCTAAAAGTGCTTCTTTGTGGGTTTGGTAAGATGTTTCTAATGAAGAACCGGGTCTGGTTTACATTCAGTATATCCAATTTTCAAAGAAAAACACTCCGACGGATGATGTCCGGTCTGGAGATAAATACTACCTTTGTTTCCTATATAAAAACAAGTATGTATCTGACAGGTATGAGCCGGGAAGAATTATATGCCGAAGCATATAAGGACCTCATTGCAATATCGACCCCAATGAACATGTTTATAGATAAGGTGTGTAAGAAAGCAACGATGATGAGTCCATTTTGATCTATTGTTTCTTGCAGTACTCATGGAAGAGTATCAGGGCAGAGAACATTTTTAAAATCATTTGTTTGTGAAAGTAGCGGAAAGAGCGTATCTTTGTTTGCACTGATAAAAAGTGAACTCATAAATACACCGGATTATGGAATATGTATCATCAGAAAGAAAGTTGCTGCCATACGGCATGATGAACTTTGCGGATATTCGTCTTGATAATTATTATTACGTGGATAAAACCTCGTTCATCCCTGTAATAGAACAATCGGACAGATTCTTCTTTTTCATCCGCCCGCGCCGGTTCGGCAAGAGCCTTACGCTGAACATGTTGCAACACTATTATGATGTGCGTACACGTGACAAGTTCGATGCTCTGTTTGGCGATCTCTATATCGGAAAGCATCCCACACGAGACCGTAACAGTTATCTGGTGTTGTATCTCAATTTCTCAGGAATTAGTGGAGAGTTGCACAACTACCGTCAAGGGTTGGATGCACATTGCAATACCAGCTTCGATTATTTCTGTGATATTTATGCAGAATACCTGCCGAAAGGCATTAAGGAAGTCTTGAATGAAAAAGCAGGAGCTGTTGAGCAGTTGGATTATCTATATCATCAGTGTGAACTTGCCGGGCAGCAAATATATCTTTTCATTGACGAATATGACCACTTCACCAATGCCATCCTCTCGGATGCCGAAAGCATTCACCGATATACGGAAGAGACCCACAAGGAAGGCTACCTGCGCGCCTTCTTCAATAGGGTGAAAGCCGGAACCTATTCCAGCATCAAGCGTTGCTTCATCACCGGAGTGAGTCCCGTCACGATGGATGACCTCACCAGTGGATTTAATATTGGCACCAACTATTCCCTCACACCGAAATTCAACGCAATGATGGGTTTCACCGAGGACGAAGTCCGCGAAATGCTGACTTATTATTCTACTAAAGCTCCATTCCATCACACTGTAGATGAGTTGATAGAACTTATGAAACCGTGGTATGACAACTATTGCTTTGCGCAGGAGTGTTATGATCAGCCAACCTTGTACAACTCCAATATGGTGCTCTATTTCGTTAAGAACTATATTGATAATAACGGAAAGGCACCGCGAAATATGATAGAAAGTAACATTCGTATCGATTACGAGAAACTGCGTATGCTTATCCGCAAGGATAAAGAGTTTGCGCACGATGCCTCCATTATCCAGACTTTAGTGAGCCAGGGATACATCACCGGCGAGTTGAAAGACGGTTTCCCAGCTGCCAACATTGTAGATTCCGATAATTTCGTGAGCCTGCTCTATTACTTCGGCATGCTCACCGTGAGCGGAACGTACAAAGGTAAGACTAAACTTATCATTCCCAACCAAGTGGTGCGTGAACAACTCTATACTTATCTGCTGAATACATACAATGAAGCCGACCTCAGTTTCAACAACCATGAAAAAGATGAGTTATCCTCTGCTTTGGCTTACGATGGCGCATGGCAATCTTACTTCGACTACATCGCCGATTGCCTGAAACGCTACGCCTCTCAGCGCGACAAGCAGAAAGGAGAGTCCTTCGTACATGGCTTCACGCTTGCCATGACAGCGCAAAACCGTTTCTACCGTCCCATTTCCGAAGCAGACACGCAATCCGGATATGTTGACATTTTCCTGTCTCCCATGCTGGAGATTTACCCTGACATGAGCCATAGCTACATCATCGAGCTGAAGTATGCCAGATACAAAGACCCCGAAAGCCGGGTGGAGGAATTGCGGGCGGAAGCTATTGCCCAGACCAACCGCTATGCTGACACCGACAGGGTGAAGAACGCTATTGGCACTACGCAACTACACAAGATTGTGGTAGTGTATAAAGGTATGGAAATGAGAGTTTGCGAGGAGGTAAATTCTTGAGATACAGCATTCGATAGCTGTTAATTATCAGGAAAAGAAGTAGAGAGCTTATAAAGTAATATTCATTTCGGTATAGTACTGAATCATTACAGTATCGAATAAATTTCCCCACTGGATATTTATTTTCCATCTTTCCATCTCCCCTTTCACCTTTTCTCTGTCTCTCCGATGAATAAGGAGTTTGCGGGTGAAGTGCAATAACTTCACCATCTCTTCACCTGTGGCGATTAGTTTCAAAAATTGTTTCAAGGCTTGAAACAATCCGTTTCACACCGAGAAACACTTCGTTTCATACGGTGAAACACTTTGTTTCCCGGCGTGAAACTTTTAGTTTCAAATAGGGTTGAAACTAATTACGAAATAGCTTTACTAATTTTACTCAATGGTGGAATCTGGAGGCTGCAATTTGATTTGATTCACGATGAAGAGTAGGTGAAGGGGCAGCTATTCACCTACAAACTGCTTGTTTATCGGCCATACAGAAGAAAAGTGAAGGAGCTGGAAGAATTGGACGTATTATAGAGAAAGAGCATTGAATGATTCAAAACTGTATAAATCTGAATTCTTCTTTTTTGTTGGTATCGTAAAAGATTACTATTCAGCAAACTTTTGTAACTTCGGTATGTTTTTCAGGAAAGTATTAAGATATAATATCTGGTAGATAAGTCATTAATATACCTCCAAACGTGGCGTCGATGCACGCATTTTGATTTCCGCATCCAACACGATTGAATGATTGGGAGATGCCGGATCTTTGATTTTCTCTAAAATAAGTTCGGCAGCTTTTTTCCCCATCTGGTACAAAGGCGGTTCTACTGTAGTCAATTTGGGATAGACTATGTTGGAAAGTTCGGTTCCTGAAAAACTGGCTACGGCGATTTCTTCGGGTATTTTTTTTCCAAGTTCTCTCAATCTGTTCATAGCTCCAATGGCCAATGTTTCCGTAAAAGCGAAAATAGCATTGAAAGGAATATTTCTTTCCACTAATATATCCGCAGCTTTTTTCCCTTCTTCAAAAGTCATACCGGTTTTTATCAGCATATTATTCTTATCAAAAGGAATCCCGAATTTAGCCAAAGCGTC
>ENA-OPXQ01001387-OPXQ01001387.1-human-gut-metagenome-genome-assembly--contig:-NODE-1387-length-13296-cov-17.230647_pt1 | contig 13296 bp, 13 predicted proteins | sample MGYA00241769_ERZ502042 | MGnify/ENA primary metagenome ERZ502042 (study PRJEB25962, sample SAMEA2041934) | human gut metagenome | biome: human gut; feature: human-associated habitat; material: faeces...
CAGGAACTTATAAATAAAGTTATAAAGTTAAATTATAGTGTTGCGGAATTAAGGTTTTCTTTTATTTCGCCAATGATTATAGGTAAAATAATCTATAATAATAAAATATAGATAAATAAATCTATAATAATAATTTATATACAATATAGCCTATAATTGAGTAGAAAGAAAACTACTTGGTTTTTCCACTTACTTGATTCACTATAAAAAATTTTACCGGATAGCTAAATCTTTAATGTGGCATACAAACATTAGCCCCCCAGATTTATATGCCCAGCGTAAACGAACAGAAAAAAAAGCTGCTAATACATTACACATCGAAATTTTGACCTTGTAGGTCATGGTGGAAACTTCCACCCTTGAGCATCAATGACTTATAACAAAGAATCATAAACACATCATAATTTACCCCTCATTAAGCACCTGCTTTTTGAGGGGTATTTTGCATCATAGACACTCTCAATGGAGAGCATTTTACTATAAAAAGAGTTTGCTCCCTCTTTTATTATCCTTTTGTGTTAATGAAAATTAAATCTATCGGTGGTGAATGAGGGGGTAATTGGTGGCTTTCAAGCACCTATTTAGCACCCATAAACATACATATACTTTTGCGGCATTAACTCTAAAATACGAAAGATATGGCTTATAAAGTAAATTCGTTGGAGGAGATGCCAAATGCATTGTCCTACCTGATTGAGTCCGTAGAGACTCTACAATCTAAAGTAAATGCCCTGCAGAATAAGCAGGCAAGTAATTCACCCAAGTGGATGGATATAGACGAGCTTTGTGCTTACTTACCATCGCATCCTGCCAAGCAAACGGTTTATGGATGGGTTTCAGCCAAACAAATCCCCGTACATAAAATAAATAAGGCTCTGGCTTTTCTACAATCAGAAATTGATGACTGGTTGAAGAACAAATCGCATAAGACACAGGATGAATTGATGGAGGAAGCCAGACGATTTGTTGAATCCAAAAAGATTATCAGATGATGGGAACGACTGGTTATTGTTTTTCATTTTTTCGCAAGCCCATCCAGAACATCGAACCGATAAGAGCTGTAGGTATTGTGGATGTGTACCGCTATATCATCGGGCATTATGCACAACCACAAACCGAAGCCTTGCGTCTGATGGCAACTTTTCCTGAAGCCCAAAGGTACAAAGCCACCCATTTTGACTATTGTACCTTTTCTGGACTATTCCGTAAACGGAATGAGAGGGAACTGATAATGCACTCCGGATTGATGTGTCTGGATTTTGATCATGTGGAAAATATTATGGAACTAAAGCAAAAGTTACTCAACCATGAGTATTTCGATACGGAACTGTTATTTGTCAGTCCATCCGGTAATGGATTAAAATGGATAATACCTGTTGACTTGAAAGGCTGGGAACATTCCCGGTACTTTAAGGCTGTTACCAACTGTATCAAAGCAACAGGCTTGCCGTTGGTAGATATGTCCGGAAGTGACGTTGCTCGTTCATGTTTTTTGCCACATGATCCGCAAGCATATATTAACCCTAAATACAAAGATGATGTCGAAGAAAATATTTTTCGCCCAAGATTGGGAGAATGTCCCTTCTGAAATACAGCAAACAGATATGCCAAGTATCATTCCATTATATAATAAGGTGGAAGAGGATGTGGAACATGTTGTGTGGGAAATAGAGCAGCGTGCCATTGATATAACACCCAATTATAAAGATTGGGTAGAATTGGGCTTTGCGCTTGTGGACGGATTGGGAGAAAATGGACGGGAGTATTATCACCGCATTAGCAGGTTTTACCCTAACTATCAAAGGGAAGAAACCGACAAACAATATACACATTGTCTGCAATCCAAAGGACAAGGTATTACCATTCGTTCTTTCTTCCATCTTGCAAATCAAGCCGGAATCTCGCTGGCTACATTCAACAAAGAACATTTATCCATTTTGCCAAATATCCAAAATGGAAAAACGGGTAAATGGATAAAGTCAGAGAAAGAACTTCCTGCATTTCCTGAGTGTGTATTTGAGCATCTTCCCCCTTTTCTAAATGAGGTTGTCAACAATTCTATATCGCTGGATGACCGTGATACAATATTGATTGGGGCGATTGTGTGTTTGTCTGTCTGCTTTCACAATATTTGTGGAGTGTACGATGAACGCATCGTTTATCCGAACCTTTATCTGTTTGTGGTAGCAGATGCCGGTATGGGAAAAGGTGCGTTGACTTTATGCCGGGAACTTGTAGCACCTATCAATCGCAATTTGCATGAACTTTCAAAACGATTGGAACTGGAGTACAAGGAAGCAATGAACGCTTACATCAAAGGCAAGAAAGATGGTGGAATGACCATGCCAACTGAACCGCCTATGCGAATGCTTGTCATTCCTGCCAACAGTAGCGCAAGTTCTTTCCTGAAGATACTGGGAGATAATGACGGAATCGGACTACTATTTGAATCGGAAGGTGACACATTAAGCCAAACTTTGAAGTCGGACTATGGTAATTATTCAGATGTATTACGAAAGGCATTTCACCATGAGTTAGTCAGTTTAAGCCGCCGCAAGGACAGGGAATATTGCGAAGTCAGCAATCCAAGAGTGTCAGTCGCTTTGGCTGGAACTCCCGAACAGGTAAGGAAATTGATACCTGATGCGGAAAACGGTCTGATGAGCCGTTTCTGTTTTTATATCATTCGTTTCAAAAGAGGTATAAGAAACGTGTTTGCTACAAATGATATTTCCCAATCCAAGAATGCCATGTTCAAACTGTTGGGAGATAAATTCTGCTATCTGCATGAAGAATTTGTCAGACAAGGTAATTATTCCTTTTCTCTTCCCTCTGATTTGCAGGAACACTTTATAGAATATCTCAGTCGGGTGAATGAGGAATGTTGCGATGAAGTAGATAACAAGATGCAGGGGGTAGTCCGACGGATGGGGCTGATTGCCTATCGTATAATGATGGTGTTGACTGCTGTCCGACATTTGGAGAATATGCCTCACGAATCATCTTCCTCTGACAAGACTATACAATTGATTTGCGATAAATATGACTATGCCATAGCCATATTTATCTGCGAAACCTTGCTTTGCCATGCAGTGTTCATCTATCGAAACTTGTCAGGAAATCAGTCCAAACGTTTACAATCCCTTTCACAAGAAACGGGCATTTACGCACGAAGGAATACTCTTTATAATATGTTGCCAGAAACATTCACCAAAAAAGATTATGACGCAACTGTTTTAGCTTTAGGTGAAAATGGAAGTACGGCAAACAAATGGATAGAAGCCTTTATCAAAGATGGCAAACTAAGCCGAATAGAACATGGTAAATATAGGAAGATTTTTTGAGTGGCAAGTTTGTGTTTTAGTGTCACTAAAACCTATATGGCAATCGGATAGAACTGCCACTCTCAAAAAATCAATTTATGTACATCAAAGTTTATATGAGTATGAAGGAAAAGAAACTTGGTGGTCGCCCAAAGTTAGCGAGTTACCAGAAACGCACGAAATGTTTCCGGGTAATGTTTACCGAGAATGACTATATCTATATACAATCCAAAGCCCAACAGGCTGGATTGTCTGTCAATGAATTTTGCCATCAGGCTGCAATGGGCTGTGAAGTCGGTCAGCGCATCAGTCCGGAAATGGTGTCGGCAATCCGTGACCTTTCCGGTATAGCCAATAATGTCAACCAAATCGCCCATCAGATGCACATCTATGGTTTGGAAGCAGTGAAACAACAATGCTTTTCTATTATATCAGAAGTCAGCAGAATTATCACCCAAGTAAAAAATAATAATCATGATAGCGAAGATTAAAACAAGAGCCGATTTTGGAGGAATAGTAAATTACGCCAATGACCAAAAGAACAAGAAAAAGAGTGCCAAACTTTTGGCACATGAAGGTGTTTGTGCTATCAGCAATAAAACCATAGCAGATTCTTTTCAGATACAAGCCTCTATGCGCCCGAAAGTAAAAAGTCCGGTGAAACACGTATCACTTGCTTTCTCTCCGCAAGATACCATCCATTTTCCCAACGACGAAAAAGGAAATGCGCTTATGGTGGAGATTGCTAAGAAATGGATGGAACAAATGGGGATTCGCAATACCCAATATATCATAGCCAGGCATCATGATACGGAACATCCACATTGCCATATCGTATTCAACCGGATAGACAATGACGGTAATCTCATTTCTGATAGCAACGAACGGATACGAAATGCAAAAGTCTGTCGTGCTCTAACAAAAGAGTATAAACTTTACTTTGCTACTAAAAACAGCAAAGCGAGAAATAAAAGCCGTTTGCGCCCTCATCAATTACGTAAATATAATCTTCGTTCCTCAACTCTTGATGCGTTGGCGGCATCTCGCTCATGGCATGACTTCTTCCATATGCTCAAAGAGAAGGGAATAGATGTACGTTTTAATCGTGCAGAAAACTCTGATAAAATTCGTGGTATATCCTTTTGTATGGATGAATTTAGCATTGCCGGTTCTAAACTTGATTCAGATCTAAGTTTTAACCGTCTTTGCGCAACATTGGGTAATGTGGCAAAAGAACTTATAGTGCAACCTCATCAAGCAATTGTTCCTAGTGCTGGCGGAGGAACCAATAACGAACAGGGATGGCGGGATGATAAAAGCAAGGATAACCAAAGAAACGAACCTTTTTATAAAACCTCAAAACGTAGAAGATAATGAAAGAAGATGTAGTAGCTGCAAATCTCGCAAATTTGCGTCAAAGTATCAATGAATTGAAGGAATGCGTTAATAGGCAGAATGTAACTCCAAACCAACCGGAGCAACATATAAAGGTGGATTTGGATGAAAAGACCATTTATAATGGAGTTGCCAAAAGCTTCTGTACTTGCTGGAACGATGCACTGTCAGTAGTGAAGAAACACATTTGGAATCAACAGCCGGATACATTGCCATTTTCACTATGGTTCCCCAAACTTATTGAACTGTTCAAGCAAAAATCAAGGTTTCTTGAATACATATATAGCCACGTTTGTGATTACAATCTCAATCGCATGACTATTGAGGCTAATACAGAAAACATATTAAAACGGCAGGATGAAATACTTGCAAAAATTAATGAGCTGAAACATCCAATAACCGTTATCCCACCCAATATCAATGGGATGTTTATACGGGGACATCATATAAAACTTCGATATGTTGTGGCTATTGTAGCCATTATTTTGACGTGGGCTGTTGCCGCCTCTGTTAGTAGTCTGAATTATAAGGAAGAATCCTTTGCACATTATTCCATGTATCGGGCGGTGAAGGAACAAAGTCAATCTTTTATTGAAAAAATGGACAACGACAAAAGGAAATGATTAGGATATGATTAAATATTTCTTACTCTAGTGTTTGCTTTAATATCCTTTAGACTTCTGATAGGTCGCAAAGTATTATATGTTACAGAAAATGAAAAATAGAATACCAAATGCCTTCATGACTTTGGAGGCATTTGGCTCTTATCTAAAAATATACGTTTTGTATGACTACGCAAGTAACCTTATGAGTAATAAGAACTAGTGTTACCATGTAATGACTTTATCGACAATCTCCTGCTGTTCGGCACTGCTACGTCGCAAATAAATACGAGTAGTTTCTATACTTTCATGCCCCATCAGGTCGGCAAGCAAGGAAATGTCATTGAACTTCTCTAAAAAATTCTTGGCAAAGCGATGGCGGAACGAATGAGGATAAACCACTTTCTCATTCAATCCGTATTTAATAGCATAATTTTTTAATTGTTGCGCAATTCCTCTGGTGGTGATACGCTCGCCAAAACGATTGAGGAAAAGATAACCGCTTGTACGCTTAGTTTTACCAAACCATTCTGTAGCTTCCTTGCGTAAAGTCTTCGGAATATAGATGCGGCGAATTTTACCACCTTTGGTGTAAATGTCAAAATATCCTATTTGTACGTGTTCCACCTTCAGTTGAATAAGTTCGCTAACTCGTGCACCTGTAGCAGCGAGAAAGCGAACAACGAAATACCATTCTTGATTTTCTTCCTTTTTCAGTTTGTTCTTTAGGAAAACATAGTCGGCATTGCTGATTACATTTTCTAAATAACTACGCTGTTGAACTTTGACGGATTTTAATCTTAAACGAGATTTCCCCATACAATCAAGATACTTGTTCATCGCCTGAATGCGAAGATTTACTGTTTTAGGCTTGAATTTCTCAATGAGATAGGTTTTATAAACAAGCAGATTGCGTTTGTTTAATTCCTTGTGTCGGGAATAATACTCTTTTACGGCATAGAGATAAGCTGCAATCGTGTTCTCCGCCATATTTCCTTGACGCAGAAACATTTCAAAATTTTCAATATTCATGTCTGATACATTATTAGTTAAACAATTCGTTTTCATTAATAAATGTATGGTTAGTGCAATTTCATTGAGTTCCTATTATGAGAAGTTTCTTGCTACGGGAGAGGTAAAATGTATTGATGACGAGATTCCGCTTGAGATACCTAAGGGGTGGGAATGGGAAAGAATTGGCAATATTTTTGAAACAACAAGTGGTTCTACACCATTAAGTAGAAATCCAGATTATTATAAAAATGGTAATATCAATTGGGTACGTACAACAGACTTGAACAATGGAATTTTGAACAGAACTGAAATACAAATAACCGCGAAAGCAACTATTGACTACAACCTTTCTATTTTACCCCAAACCTCTGTGTGTATTGCAATGTACGGTGGTGCTGGGACAATAGGCAAACACTGTATCTTGCATTTTAATACAACTATTAACCAATCTGTATGTGCTATCCAGCCTAATGGATTCTGTAATATGGATTACATCCATACTTTTATTGAATATCAAAGACCATTTTGGATGGATTTTGCAGCAGGTTCAAGAAAAGATCCCAACATAAATCAACTCATTATTAAGCATTGCTTGTTACCTATTCCACCACAAGAAGAGCAACGACGCATTGTTACAAAATTAAATCAGTTATACCCATATATAAATCAATATGGAAATAGTCAAAATAGACTCAATCAAATAAATAAAGAAATATGGCATAATTTAAAAAAGTCTATTCTCCAAGAAGCAATACAAGGAAAACTCGTTCCACAAATAGCAGAGGAAGGTATAGCCCAAGATTTGCTTGAACAGATACGGCAGGAAAAGCAGAAACTTGTCAAAGAAGGCAAACTTAAAAAGTCTGCTTTGACAGATTCTGTTATTTACAAAGGTGACGATAACAAGTACTTCGAGAAGATTGCAAATACAAAAATGGATATTACTGACGAGATTCCATTTGAAATACCTGATAGCTGGAGTTGGGTAAGACTTAATGATATATGTTCTTATATCCAAAGAGGTAAGTCTCCCAAGTACTCTCTAATAAAGAAATACCCTGTTGTTGCACAAAAGTGTAATCAATGGAGTGGATTCTCAATAGATAAAGCCCAATTCATAGATCCAGACACTTTATCATCATATGGTGAAGAACGTATTTTACAGGACGGAGATTTAATGTGGAACTCTACAGGATTGGGAACATTAGGACGAATGGCGATTTATTGGAGTAGCTTAAACCCGTATGAATTGGCTGTGGCAGATAGTCATGTTACTGTTATAAGAGCAATGAAAAAGTTTGTTATGCCCCAATACCTTTATTACTATTTCACGAGCAATACGGTACAATCTGTGATAGAAGATAAATCGGATGGTAGTACAAAACAAAAGGAACTTGCAACTGCTACTGTAAAAACTTATTTAGTACCTATTCCGCCTCTAATGGAACAAGATCGAATTATTTCAAAGATTAAGCAATTAGCAAGTATTATGAGAGGATAAATGAGCAAATCGTTGAAATTGAGCTTCCTTTTGAATATCCTAATAGCTGGGTTGTATTGCGTTTGAAAGATATATGCCAACTGATCGATGGAGAAAAGAGAACCGGGAAGGGCATCTGTTTGGATGCAAAATACCTGCGTGGGAAATCATCTGCAGCCGTTATTGATAAAGGTAAATTTGTCTATGCCGGAGATAACATCATTCTTGTAGATGGTGAAAATTCCGGTGAAGTTTTCTCCGTTCCACAAGATGGATATATGGGAAGTACATTCAAACAGTTATGGCTTTCTTCTGTTATGTGGAAGCCATATATTTTGGCTTTCATCTTATTCTATAAAGAGGAGTTGAAAAATTCAAAAAGAGGTGCGGCAATTCCACACCTCAATAAGGAGCTATTCCACAACCTACCTATTGGTATTCCACCTTTTGCGGAACAGCAACGTATAGCAGAACGAATAACCGAATTATCGCAGTTGCTCAAATAGTTTTTCTATTTGGGTAACAATGCGATATTGCTCTTTTAGTGGAGGAAAAGGCACAAGAGTATTATGTAGAGCTTTGGATGAAAAGCCTTGAATACCTATGCCTTTACCTCCTATCAATCCTGCCAAATTGTACAGATTGAAAATATAATAAAAGAATTTTGTACATAACGGAATATATGGACGCAACTTGTGTATGTGGTTTTGCAGCATTATCGGAAAGTCATAATTCCAAATGCAAGAGCGTCCTATATCTCCACCTTCGCAGACTAATAAATCTCCTTTGACAGCCATACAGCGATCTATTTCATTATTTTCAAATGGCATTTCCTTTAGGTTATCAAGAACAAATCCATCCCAATAGAGATTGGATGTTGTTATGTATTTCATTAACTTACCTTTGGAATTTCCTTTATTAAGTTGTTTCCCGTTGTTGTGCATGAATATTGTTCCAATTCTACACCATTGCCATTTGTTTGGTAAATCAAAGAGAATATCTTCTGTTATTTCTTTGTTTTCCTTATCTATCTGCTCATAATACTTGTTATCGTCACCTTTATAGATAACGGAGTCTGTTAAAACTGACTTTTTCAATTTCCCCTCTTTAACAAGTTTCTGTTTCTCTTGTCGTATCTGTTCAAGCAGTTCTTGTGCTGTACCTTCCTCTGCTATTTGTGGAACGAGTTTACCTTGAATTGCTTCTTGAAGAATCGATTTCTTGAGTTGTTCCTTAATTTGTATATTCATTAAATTAAGAGTTTCTTGACTTTTACTATAACGCTCTATAAAAGGTGATACATTTTGCAATTTTTCTACAATCCGCTTTTGTTCATTTGCCGGTGGAATAGGAATCCAAAAGTCATTGAAGTTATTTTGTGTTAACTGATTAATTGTAGTAGTTCCACTAACGCCTCTTAATTGAGAGAAAAACAAATCAGATTGCAGAAAGATTGATACGTATTGATATAATGCGGTCTTACATATTGCCATAAATGCCCCGAAAGTCATAGGTTCCGTCACATCAGTTACGACAGCTGATTTTCCTACAAGTTTAGCACTTCCATTTCTTGCACAAATGATAATATCATTCTTCTCAACTTGTAACTTCTTGCTAATCTCTTTAGAAACTCGTACGACATCATTTAGAACAATTTTTCCATCTTGAATATTAGAAGAACGTAGAACTATTGTGCCTCGCGAAGACACATCTGTTGGACTATATGTTAGTCCTATATATGATTGAGAAATGTTTCTTATTCTTGTCCATTCCCACCCCTTTGGAATCTCAAACGGAATCTCATCATCAATGCACTTCACCTCACCTGTGGCGAGAAACTTCTCATAATAGGAATTGTCATCACCACGATAGATGATTGATTCGTTTTTGTCTTTCTTAATTTTCTTCTCCTTGACTAACTTGGCTTTCTCTGTTCTGATGCGTTCAAGAAGCATGGATGCCGGTTCATCATTAGGATCTTGCGGTACAAGTTTCCCCTGTATCGCCCACTGAAGTATGCTATTTTTTAATTGCTTTCCGTTCATTTTTTAATCCTCTGCTTGGACTCTATATGAAAAATACTTAGAGTCTATTTTTACTCCATTTTTAAGTTTGGAATCCATCTCCTTATTCATTGTTGGGAGGAAAGAAAAATAATTCTGAATAGCAGACATAATACCTGCATTGCAACTCTTGTTTTTTACCCAATTCTGAGGAATGAAACTTCTATTATTTTGCTCGCAATTGTTTTTTTCTGCTGAAATAGCGCTGTTTAAACAGTTTGCCGCAATATTAATTATGCTGTCAACAAGATTGTTTTCAGAAGCAACTTTTAAGCACTCACTCGGTGATGGTACATTTGTTTGATTGTTACATTTAGCAAAAACCATTGATATGGCAAAAAGAAGATGATATGGAGCATAAGCCTTCATGGTTAGCAGTTCCTCTTCCAATCCTAATGGGTTCTCCTGAGTCCAAGAATCCATTATCCTTCTCATCCAAAATGACAATGCATAAGCATCTTCTGGCAAATAATCGTTCTTGAACAATGTATTGAAATACTTGTCAAAAATCTTAGTTTCACCATAAGATAAATTCGGTCTTTGCATGTACCAAGCTGTAAGATTCTTACCTAGATATGATAACTCTATGCAGTACTGCTTGTCCTTGTCTGCTGGTATGGCTTCACCTCTTTTGGTCGCAAAGAATCCATTAGAATATTTTGCTTCATATGCCTTTTTGAGTTTCAATACCTGCTTACTGTTACTACGTAAATCTCTTGCCTTTACTGCACTTTGTGTGTTTGTGTTAATGCTAATAGAATCTGCTCTATCTCTTTGTGGAATTTCATAGAATCTGAATAGGACATAAGCATCATTACGCTTTCGCACATTTTCACTACAACTTAAAATAGTATTCAGTGATTGACATCCATTTACAACATTCAATCCATAAAGTTTAAACTCACCATTGCCACATTCTTCAATTTTGTTACAAATGGCGGTTATTCCATTATGAAAGAAGAAGTCACCACATTTATTCGGATCGTTTATGGTTTTCTTGATCTTTTTATTTACAGTATTGTTAATACCTAAACTTTGTCGAACATTTTTCTGGAACAACGATCCATCTTTTATACCAGGGAGTTTTATACATTCTTTTAAAGGCATGGCTGCAACTATCACGCTTGTCCCCCCTAATTCTGTCGTCATATATTTACCAGCTTCAAGCTTGATAGTATGGTTTAAAGTTGGATTCGTTTGTTCAATAACACAGCTATAAGCATCTTCTAAGCCTTGTTTATCAACCACAGAGAATTGGGTACTATAATTCAATTCAGCATCATCTTCCTCTGATAATTTGGTTTGGAATGAATGTATATCATCCATAGCCGAATCCGTAAAGATAGAGGTTGTTATTAATTCAAAACATACACAGTAAGAGTCATCTTCTAATGCTGTTGCTATTTCTGATATTTTGGTTTTTAATTTAGGATTAGCATTTTCCTGTAATTGGGCTAAGTTGCTAAACTGGCTCCAAGCAGATATAACTTCTCTCACAGGAGTTGCATCAACAGATTCACCTAGATAGTATTTCCCTTGCACGATATATATTTTTTGCTCGTCTTCATCAATATATACAGCATCTATTTGCTTGTCATTTGCTCCATCTGTAATCGCATCTTTAGCTTGTCTTTGATCTAAAAGATGGATGTTACGCATATACCATGCAACAAAACGTTGACCATCATTAGGAAAATTGTTTTTATAATAGTCTTGTGCAATTTCGTTTTTAATTATTTCAAGTATATTAGCCATAATATAATCAAATTATTAGTAATCTTCGCCTTGTATTCCTAACTCACCTTTGCTCATAGCATTGGCAATATCTATTTTCAGTTCTTCGTCATAATCTTTACTGGTCATAAAACTATTGACGATGCGTAGTAGCAAGTCTTGGTCGATATTCGATGCAGCCACATGATAAATGATAGATTCCAATGTTCGCATACAGATGCAAGCGTGCCAGTAGTAATTATTCTTGTGTAAAAAGTAAGCACCCAAAGTCAGCGCAATACGCTTATTCCCATCATTGAAGAAGTGTCCAGAACAGAATCTATACATCAGATACGTTAGTTTGTTGGCGAAGGTCGGATAGTATAAATCGTTTTGCACAAAATCCAGTGTTGCACGAATACCTCCTTCGTCACGCACTCCTTCAAAGCCACCATCACTGGCATCAATCATTTTGCCATAGATGTTTAAAGCTTCGTCGTAATCTATGTAAATAATTCCCTTACTCATCTTCTGCCTGCTTTAAGCGTTTAAGCACATCTTTGTTATCCGCTAAGATACGGTCAAAATCAATAGACTGGTCGCCGATGAATCGTTCAAACTCTTCGGGAGTCACAGCTTGCAAGTAATCTGCTATATTACCATGATACGCATCTCGGAAACTGAAATCCCTTGAAGCCATTTTGGTTCTGGCATCATTCAGATAAGGTTTCTGCATGGGATGTTCGGCAAGTTCATTCACAATATGTTCTACCTCATCAATAGTAAGTTTTCTACTGCCATTTTCCTTGAATCGTTCACTGATAGCAGCCCCCACACCATTTTCAAAAGAAGAGATGACCAATAGAACCTCTGAATACAACGTGTGCCGAACATTGTCCTTAGAATCCAACCTTAATACTTCTCGGTATTCCTTGGCATTCTCCTTGAAAACAGCCTTGTAGATAAAATCAGTAATTTGAGAATACTTGTATGTTGGATGTCCATCCACGTATTGATTGATGGCAGAAGTAAGATTTTTACGGTAGTTTTCTTCTGTGATTGCGGCAGGAAGATAATGCACATCTCTACGATTAATATACTTAGTTCCTCCACCTGTCTTTTCGTTGATGGTGGTAATCACAAAATCCAAGATAAGACTACGGACTTTTTTAGCTTTCTCACTCTCTGTAAGCAACATACCAATATTTAAGAAAGAGCGGAAATTAAATAGTCCGAGTTGTGTTGTTTTGCTCACCTCATTAATAAGGTGAGCAAATTCTAACTTAAACTCTTTCAGTTGTTTACCCTTACATAAAATATATCCATTATGTTTTAATTCCTCAGAATTTGATTGCAGATAACGGTCTATTGTAGATGTATCAACTTGATAAAAATCGGCAACCATTTTTTTTGTAAAGCGGTATTCTCCCTCAAATAGCATTCCTTCTATATCAAGATGCTCCTGTATCTTACCGACCGCAAAACGGTTGTTAAGCACATTTTGTCTTTCAATGTTTGAGATTGTCAAATCTTTCATATCACTTCACAATTATCAGTTACACGATTTTATGTCTATACCGAGAATCTTTTGAATCTCTGAAAGTGTTTTGTCTATTTCATGGTCGAGTGCGGCACGTTTCTCAAAATACTGTTTAACCTCAAATCCGCAACTACGCGCCTATATGATACAGAAGCGAAAATAATCT